>UMGW01057526.1_pt1 | contig 18144 bp, 8 predicted proteins | sample 1965371 | NCBI WGS metagenome assembly UMGW01 (sample SAMEA4836082, study PRJEB28245) | human gut metagenome | biome: gut microbiome; material: fecal sample | place: Denmark | collected 2008
GGACCGCGCTGGATATGGCGATCATGTCCATCGGCGCGCTCACCGTGCCGGTGTACGAGACCAACTCCGCCAGCCAGGTCAGCTGGATTTTCAATGATTCCAAAGTCACGCTCGCCATCGCCGAAGATGACGGGCAGCGTGACAAGATCGAATCCGTGCGCGATGAGGTGCCCACCCTGCGCAACGTGTTCGTAATCGAGGCCGGCGGTCTGAACGCCATCAAGACCTACGGCGAAAGCGTCACCGACGCCGAATTCTGGGAATACAAGGAAGCCTCCCACGGCGACGACCGCGCCACCATCGTCTACACGTCCGGCTCCACTGGCACCCCGAAGGGCGTGGAACTGACCCACCGCAACTTCGCTTTCCTGGTACTCTCCGCATTGCAGTACATGCCTCGTGCCGGCGCATGGCCCAACCGCCGTCTGCTGCTGTTCCTGCCGTTGAGCCATGTGTTCGCCCGATTCCTGGAATTCTTCAGTTTTGGCGGCACGATTTCGCTGGCCTTGAGCTCCAATATGAAGACGATGGTCAAGGACTTCGAGACCTTCGGCCCCACGCTGCTGCTTGCCGTGCCGCGTGTGTACGAGAAGGTCTACAATGCCGCCTCCCAGCGCGCCGGCACCGGATTCGCTGGCAAGATGTTCATGCGCGCCGCCGAGAACGCGCGCGAATGGTCCAAGGCCGAGCAGAAGGGTGAGCAGCTGCCGATTACCGGACGCATCGCCCACGCCTTCTACGAGCAGGTGGTGTACAAGAAGATTCGCACGATTTTCGGTCCGAACGCCGACTTCGCCATCACCGGCGGCGCTCCGATGGACTCCGAGCTTTCCCACTTCTTCAACGGCATCGGCATGCCGGTGCTGGAAGGCTACGGCATGACCGAAACCTGCGGCCCGGTGTGTGTGAGCTTGCCGGAAGACAACCGCATCGGCACCATCGGCATGCCGATGTGCGGTATCACTGCGGGCATCGCCGAGGACGGCGAGCTGGTGGTCAAAGGACCGCTGGTGTGCAAGGGCTACCACAACAACCCCGGAGTCACTACCCAGCAGATCACTGATGGCTGGCTGCACACCGGCGATCTGGGCGATATCTCCGAAGACGGCTTCATCTCCATCACCGGCCGTAAGAAAGACCTCATCATCACCGCTGGTGGCAAGAACGTGTCGCCGGGTCTGCTTGAGGCTTCCGTGATGACCTCGCCCGTGGTCAACCAGTGCTTGGTTATTGGTGATAAGAAGCCGTTCGTGGCCGCTCTGGTCACGCTGGATCTGGCGGATGCCAACAAATGGCTGGAATCCCAGGGTGCCAAGCCGGAACCCGATCTGGCCTCGCTGGCCAAGAACGCCATCGTTCATGCCGAGGTAGAGCGTGCGGTGAACGCCGCCAACGAGGGCGTTTCCCGCGCCGAGTCGATTCGTAAGTTCGAGATTCTGCCCGACGAATTCACCGAGGCCAACGGCATGCTGACCCCGAGCCTGAAGACCCGTCGCGCGCAAATCGTTGAGCACTATCGCGAGCTCATTGACAACGTGATCTACGTCCCGCTGAAGAAGTAACCATCAACTCCCTCTGATCCAAAAAAAGCTCTCTCTGACGGGGGAGCTGTCAGCGAAGCTGACTGAGGGAGAGACCCTGCGGCTTGCCCGCGAAAAAACAACAGGGCCGGGTGCGACTTGCACCCGGCCTCAGCTTATTCAGTCCAAAATCGCCGAAACATAATCGGCGGCGGCCTGATTCAGCTCCGCATCGCCGATGGTGGCGGTGCCCTGCACCAGGAACGGCTCAGCATAGTTCATGCCGACCTTGTACGCCACGACCTCAAACGGGCTTAGCAGCTCCTCCATGGTGTGGCTGTACTCGCCGTCCTTGCGGTACTTGGCGGCGTCGGAACCAGTGGTGACCACCAGTTTGAGCTCCTTGCCCTTCAACGCATGGGCTCCGGCGTAGGCCCAGCCGGCGGTGATGACCTCGTCTTCCCATTCCTTGAGTAGCGCGGGGGAGGAGTACCAGTAGAACGGGAACTGAAGGATTACGCGGTCGGCAGCCTCCAGCAGCTCGTGCTCTGTGTCGGCGTTGACGGAGAAGTTCGGGTATTCGGCGTATTCGTCGCGCACGATGATGTCGTCCTCGCCCTGTGCGGTGAGTTCGGCGAGCAGGCGGGCGTTCACGCGCGAGCCGTCCTTAAGATGCGGATGGAATACAAGAATCAACGTTGACATGGGATTTCCCTTCTATAAACTGCTGCCAATGTGGCCTAATCACCACTATCGTATGCCGGGAAGCAGAACTCAGTCCAGTCCGGACTCGGGTGCGAGCCGCGGGATGCCGCGCCGGGAGGCAACTCAGTCGAGGTTGGACTGCGTGCCTGCGGTGGCTTCGTTGGCGGCTTGCTCGGCTTGTGCTTGGTCGAGCTTGGCACGGACGTCGTTGAGCAGACCCTGGGCGCGCTTAGCCAAGGCCTCGCCGATCTCCCATTGACGCATCGACTGGTCAAGATTGAGGCCGCCGGTTTCCAGTGCCTGGACAGCCTGAATCAGCTTGTCGCGCGCCTCCTCATATGGCATCTGGGCGATGAGCTCGCGTTCCTTGTCCGTCAGGGACGTGGCGGGGGTGTTCTTGTCGGTGGATGTGGCGTTTTCGGTCATGATGTTCTCCTTATATATACGGTATATATGCGTGGCTGCGTATGGCGTGTCACGCGGTTGCGGATGTAGTGGTTGCGGTAATGACACCCTTCTTCAAGGTGACGGTGATGCCATCCCCAGGGCTTACCTGCGAAGCATCGTCTAGTACGTGGCCATCGGCGGACTGCACCACCGCATAGCCTCGGTTCAACGTGGATTGCGGGCTGAGTGCGGTCAGTGAGGCGTGAGCTCGCTCGACGGTGAGCTGGGCATCGTCCACGATGCGTCGCAGCCCGATATCGAGCCGTTGCAACGAGTCGTCAATTAAGCGCTGATGAGGCTCAAGCATGGTGTGCGGCTGTGTCAGGCTCGGGCGGTTCGCATATCCCTCGATAAGTCGAATCTCGTTCTCCACGCGCGAACGGACCCGCAGTCGCATACGGTCGATGGCACCTTCGATGAGCTGCGACTGCTCACGCACATCCGGCACCACGCGCTTGGCCGCATCGGTAGGGGTGGAGGCGCGCAGATCGGCGACCAGATCCAGCAATGTCCAGTCATCCTCATGCCCGATGGAGGAGATTAATGGTGTAGTGCAGGCATACGCCGCACGAACCACACGCTCATCCGAGAAACCGATGAGATCCTCAAACGAGCCGCCGCCACGGGCCACGATGATCACATCCACGCTCGGGTCGGCATCGAGTTGTGCAATGGCCTGAACCACCTCGGCCGGGCATTGCTCGCCCTGAACATGCACATGGACCACCTTGAAGGTTACGGAAGGCCAACGAAGGTTCACATTGGTGATCACATCGCCTTCCGCACGTGCCTGAGGTGCGCAAATCAGGCCAATAGTCTTCGGAAACTCCGGGAGAGGCAGTTTGTGATCGGCGTCGAACAGGCCCTCGCCCTTAAGCTGCTTGCGCAATTCGTCGATCATGGCCTTGAGGCTGCCACCGGCTCCGACCTTGAGAATCGTGTCCCCGCGCAACGACAGCGAAGTGCGCTTCATCCACAGGTTCGGTTTGCCGTGAATCACCACGCGGTCGCCCTGAACGAACTGGCTGGCCGCGGCCGCGAACCTGCCGAAGCCATTGACTTCCATGGCGATATCCTCGAAGTCGTCGCGCAGCGTGATGTAGGCCGAGCCGGCGCGACGGGTATTGATCTGCGTGATCTGGCCGGTGACCCACGCGGACGGCCATCGTTCCACGGCACCGTAGAACTTCTGGCTCAGCACGCTTACCGGCCACGGATTTTGCGCGGTGGTTTCAGCGGCGCGTGCAGGCAGCTGATCGATAGGGCGAGGCTCATTCGGCAGATTGATGGCGCCCCGATCGGGCGCGAAAGTGCCTTGACCCGGCTCAAAGCCAGACGAGGCCAGTGAAGCGGCGGTCGGTGGACGGCCGGTAGATGAGTAGCCCATTGCAGTAGTCATGCACTCCACTATAAGTGCGTTGGTTGATGACGGTAAAAATTTACCGTCGCCTGAAAACGGTGTGATGATGAATGCAAGAACCGTACGAAGCGATGTATCAGCCGATGATGGAGATGGTCTGGTGCATCAGAAGAAAGGAGTCATTATGGCGAAGAAACGGGTGCTATGAAGAGGAGTGAGATATGCGTTGCACTGACGATTGAGAGTCGTCAGTGAGCTCGCTGTGCGACACGCGAGCAGAAAACAGTTACGCTAATCACACACTTGTAGTTTTGGCGAAAAATAGCCGAAAAACCCTATAAATAGTTCGACACACCACTGTTGAGCACTAGATATAGGGGTGGGGATGCCGTATTCTTCTAGAGGTTCAAGAAAACGATATCAATGTAATTTCGTGTGGCCCACGTCGAGTGCGGCCAAAATGCGGAACTCAGGAGAGTGTTCGCCTTATAGGAAAGGGGTGCCCGATGGGCGCACAGGTGCTGGAGGAAACCGTCACCGATAACGAGACCAAGGTGGCCGCCAAGGCCTCCACCGTGCTCGTTGAGAAGCGTGATGGTCGTGTGGTCGACTTCGACCCCATCAACATCATCTCTGCGGTCAAGTCTGCTTTCGGCGACCTGAACAAGGAAGTCGGCCCCGAAGAAGATGCCATGATCCGTGGTTTCGCCAACCAAGTCGAAGGCGAAATCAAGGGGCGTTACACCGGCCCCGCCAAAATCGAGGACATCCAGAATCTCGTGGAGCACGCCCTCATTGACGCCCACCTGTACGATGTGGCTCGCGCCTACACCAATTACCGTCTCGACAAAGACATTCAGCGTGCCAAGGCCACTGATGTCAACGAGGCCGTTGCTCGCTTCATTAATCATGACCCGACCCTGATTCACGAGAACGCGAACAAGGATTCCAACGTCTACTCCACCCAGCGTGATCTGCTGGCCGGTGCCGTGTCCAAGGCCGCCGCGTTCAACATGCTGCCGCCGGCGGTGTCCAACGCCCACATGAAGGGCGACATTCACTTCCACGATGCCGACTATTCGCCGTTCACTGCCCAGTCCAACTGCTCCTTGCCGAACTTCTGGGACATGTTGGCCAATGGCTTCACTCTTGGCAACGCTCCGATGGCTTCCCCGAAGTCCATCGCCATTGCGGCCACCCAGATTACCCAGATCATGAAGGACGTGGCCTCCAGCCAGTATGGTGGCCAGACCGCCAACCGTGCCGACGAGCATCTTGCCCAGTATGCCAAGAAGGATTACGAGAAGTTCCTTGAGGAAGCTCGTGAGACCATCCCCGACGGCATGCCGGTTGAATTCGCCCGTCGTCAGGTCGAGAGCGCCAAGAAGAACGAGCCCGCCAAGCTGCATTTCGGTTCCCGTGAACCGCTGCCGATGGACACCCCGTTCCACACCGACGTTGACGAACTTGAGCAAGAGCGTGAAATCCTCGCCAAGATTCGTACCCGCAAGGCCATCTATGATGCCATGCAGACCATGGAATACCAGATCAACTCCAACCGTGTGTCCAACGGCCAGACCCCGTTCGTGACTGTCGGCTTTGGTCTCGGCACCGACTGGTTCTCTCGTGAAGTGCAGCGCGCAATCCTGCTGAACCGTATTCGCGGCCTCGGCAAGGAACACCACACCGCCATCTTCCCGAAGCTCGTCTTTACTGTGAAGCACGGCGTGAACGCCGACCCGGGTGACCCGAACTACGATCTGAAGCAGCTTGCCCTCGAGTCCGCCACCAAGCGCATGTACCCGGATGTGGTGTTCTACGAGAACATCGTCAAGATCACAGGCTCCTTCAAGGCTCCGATGGGTTGCCGCTCCTTCCTGCAGGGTTGGATCAACCCGGAGACCGGCAAGGATGAAGAAGACGGCCGTATGAACCTCGGCGTGGTCACCGTCAACGTGCCGCGTATCGCCATCGAATCCCACGGTGACAAGGCTCGCTTCTGGAAGCTGTTCGACGAGCGTATGGAAGTCGCCCATCAGGCCCTCCAGTTCCGCATCATGCGCTGCAAGGAAGCCACCCCGGTCAACGCCCCGACCCTGTTCCGCTTTGGTGCGTTTGGTCGTCTTGGTGCCAACGACAACGTGGACCAGCTGTTCAAGAACGAGCGTGCCACCGTGTCGCTCGGCTACATCGGCCTTGCCGAGACCACTGCGGTCTTCTATGGCAAGAACTGGATTCGCGACCACGGCTGGGATCCGGAAGGCAAGGAGTTCGCGCTGTCCATCGTCAAGCGCATGAACGAGCTGTGCAAGCAGTGGAGCAAAGCGGAGGGTTACCACTATTCCGTGTACTCCACTCCGGCTGAATCCCTGACCGACCGCTTCAACCGCATGGACCGTGAAAAGTTCGGCCGTATCGAAGGCGTGACTGATCACGACTTCTACACCAACTCCTTCCACTACCCGGTGTGGTTGCAGCCCACTCCGATGGAGAAGCTCAGCTACGAGAAGGACTTCCCGTACTACGCTTCCGGCGGCTTCATCAACTACTGCGAGTACCCGTGCCTGCAGGACAACCCGAAGGCGCTCGAAGCCGTGTGGGATTACGCCTACAACATCGGCATCGGCTACCTGGGTACCAACACCCCGATCGACCACTGCTTCGTGTGCGGCTTCCAGGGCGACTTCGAGCCGACCGAGGAAGGCTTCAAGTGCCCGGAGTGCGGTAACTCCAACCCGGACAAGTGCAACGTCACCAAGCGCACCTGCGGCTATCTCGGCAGCCCGGTCCAGCGCCCGATGGTGCACGGCCGTCACGAGGAAATTGCCCACCGAGTCAAGCACATGAGCGGCGAAACCGGTCGTGTGACGCTGGATGACGGAACCACTCGCGAGTGGTTCGAAGAGACCAAGTAGGGTTTATACTTGCTCCCGCTGACGGGAGCTGTAGAGCGTAAGCGAGACTGAGGGCGGTCATCCTTTATGGTGTTGACCACCCTCAGTCCGTCTGATGACGGACAGCTCCCGCCAGCGGGAGCTAATGCTTTCCGTAAGGAGGGAATCATGCCGGAGCTGCATACGACCAAGCCCGAACCCAAGCGCCATGACTTTGCGGCCGGCGAGACCGGGCGTGGCCCCTCCGTACCCTCCAACGGTCTTGCCAACGATCCGAAAGCCGGTCAATGGGATGGCCGGCGCATGTCCAAGCGGATGATCGCCGACTACAAAACCTTCATTGTCACCGACGGAGAAGGCGTGCGCAACTCCCTTTACGTCTCCGGTTGCCCCTTCCACTGCGTCGACTGCTTCAACGCCTCCATCTGGGATTTCCAAGCCGGCCACGAATACACGCAAAAACTTGAAGACAAAATCATCGAAGATCTGAAAGCCCCATGGGTGCAAGGCATTACGTTCCTTGGCGGCGAGCCATTCCTCAACACTCCCGTGCTGGTGCCGCTCGCACAACGTATCCGCCAGGAATTCGGTCATACCAAAGATATCTGGTCGTGGACCGGCTACACATGGGAAGAACTCATGCGCCCCGGAGAAACCCCAGACAAGCTTGAATTGCTACATCTCATCGACATTCTCGTCGACGGCCGCTACCTCAGAGACCAGAAGGACTCGCTGCTGCAATTCCGCGGCTCCAGAAACCAGCGCATCCTCGATGTGCCCAAGTCTCTGGAAGCCGGCGAACCGGTCATCTGGGCCAAGCTCCACGATCAAGAACGAGATATCCCCGAAATCTATTTGAAAGACCGCGAAGCCGGCGAAGGCCAACAGGCCTCGTAGTAGCAGTTCTGGAATGCCGCACTCAGCAATATCGTTGGAACTGTTGGGAAAAGGCCTTCCCGTGAGCGAAATCGCCTCGCCTCGTGCCATGTTGGGCAGGTGGTCGGACTAATATTCCATAAGAAGTAGCCGGGCGAAGCCGTCCGCAGGGTATCTGCCAGCCGTCCCGAAACGGTTCATGATGCCTCAAAGCGTGCACTCCCGGAAGTCGGAATTAAGAGGAACACATGGTTGACATCGCCACTGACGCGAGCGTAAAGCCCGCTTCACACCCGAAGCCCCTGCGTGTGGGATTGGACATCGGTTCCACCACCGTCAAGGCCGTGGTGCTTGATCAGTCCGATTCCCTGGGAGACACCCTCTTCTCCGATTACCGACGCCACCACGCCAACGTGCGTGCCACCGTGGCCGGCCTGTTGGTCGACATCCACAAGAAGCTTGTGGACCTCGGACGCGGCGACGAACCGATTCGCCTGTCTATCACCGGTTCCGGCGGTCTGGCGCTTGCTGACAATCTGCATGTGCCTTTCATTCAGGAGGTCATCGCCGAGACCGAGGCAATCGACAAGGAATACCCGCAGGCCGATGTCATCATCGAGCTCGGCGGCGAGGACGCCAAAATCACCTACCTGAAACCCACGCCCGAACAACGCATGAACGGTTCGTGCGCAGGTGGTACCGGCGCGTTCATTGACCAGATGTCCACGCTGCTTGACACTGACGCCGCAGGCCTTAACGAGATGGCCAAGAGCTACGAGAACCTGTATCCGATCGCCTCGCGTTGTGGTGTGTTCGCCAAAACCGATTTGCAGCCGCTCATCAACGATGGTGCGGCCAAGCCCGATTTGGCCGCCTCCATCTTTACCGCAGTGGCCACGCAGACCATCGCCGGCCTGGCTTCCGGACGCCCGATTCACGGCACCGTCATCTTCCTCGGCGGTCCATTGTTCTTCATGTCTGAACTGCGCGCCGCATTCCAGCGCGCGCTTGAGGGCAAGGTCGACGAATTCATCGTGCCGACCGACGCCCACCTGTATGTGGCCTACGGTTCGGCATTGCAGGCCGACGTAGACTCCGACGATCAGGGCAATTATTTCGAGGCCCACACGTGCGACGATATCCTGAAGCGTCTGGACGAGCTGAAGAACCTGCCTTCCAACACGCCCACCATGCCGCCGCTGTTCCCCACCGAGGCCGATCGCGAGGACTTCAACAAGCGCCACCACAAGGAACACATCCACATCGGCACCCTTGAAGGCGCGCACGGCCCGCACTTCCTGGGCATCGACGCTGGTTCCACCACCATCAAGGCCACGCTCGTCAACGACGACCGTGAAATCGTCTGGTCCAGCTACGCCAACAACGAAGGCAGCCCGCTGACCGCCGCCATCAACATCGTCAAGAAGATTCAGTCTGAGCTGCCCGAAGGCGCGTGGATCGCACGCTCCTGCGCCACCGGATACGGCGAAGGCCTCATCACCACCGGACTGCACTTGGACGAGGGCGTGGTGGAGACCATGGCCCACTATCGTGGCGCCGAAATGGTCAGCCCCGGCGTCACCGCCGTCATCGACATCGGCGGCCAGGACATGAAATATCTGGCCATCACCGACGGCGTCATCGACTCGATCGCCGTCAACGAGGCCTGCTCGTCCGGCTGCGGCTCGTTCCTGCAGACCTTCGCCATGTCTATGGGGCTGACGATTCAGGAATTCACGCAAAAGGCTTTGGCATCCACCCATCCGGTGGACCTTGGCTCGCGTTGCACTGTGTTCATGAACTCCTCGGTCAAGCAGGCGCAGAAGGAAGGCGCGTCCATCGAGGACATCGCCGCAGGGCTGTGCTACTCCGTGGTGCGTAACGCCTTGTACAAGGTCATCAAGCTGCGTGATTCCGGCGAACTCGGCGACACTGTGGTGGTCCAGGGCGGTACGTTCCTCAACGACGCCGTGCTGCGCGCCTTCGAGCTGCTCACCGAACGTCAGGTCACCCGCCCGAACATCGCCGGCCTCATGGGCGCGTTCGGCGCCGCCCTGACCGCCCGCATGCACTATCAGGATGAGGCCGACCACTTGGATGTGGTGGTTAAGGCCGATGGGTCCGAGGAACAGTCCGAGGCTGAGCCCGCACTCAAGTCCGAGCCCAAGGCCGCAGCCTTCAAGAAGACCGAGCCGGCCAAGCCCGAAGTCCATGTCGTTGTCGTGGACGGTGTGACCCACACCGCCAGCTCCATCCTGACCGGCGACGCACTCGACAATATGAGCATGACCACCGAGCGTGACGTGTGCAAGCTGTGCCAGAACCACTGCAAGCTCACTATCACCACGTTCTCTGATGGTTCGCGCTTCGTGACCGGTAACCGTTGCGAACGCGGTGGTGACGCCAAGAAGAAGCGTTCCGACCGTCCGAACCTGTACGACTACAAGTACAAGCGTTGCTTCGCCTACCGCCGTTTGACCGACAAGAAGGCCACTCGTGGCGAGATCGGCGTTCCGCGCGCCCTCAATATGTACGAGAACTACCCGTTCTGGTTCACGCTGCTCACCTCGCTGGGCTTCAAGGTGATGATTTCCGGCCGTAGCTCCCATGAACTGTTCGAGACCGGCATCGAATCCATCGCTTCCGAAAACATCTGCTACCCGGCCAAGCTGGTCCACGGCCACATCAAGTGGCTTCTCAACAAGGGCATCAAGACCATCTTCTACCCGTGCGTGAGCTACGAGGAGAACCTCGTGCCCAACACGGACAATCATTACAACTGCCCGGTTGTGGCCAACTATCCGCTCGTCGTCGGCGCCAACATGCCTGAGCTGCGCGAGGACGACGTGCGTTACATGCACCCGTACTTCAACCTTGCCAACCATGAGCTCATGGTTGACCGCATCGTCGAAGAGTTTGCGTGGGCCAACGTGACCCGCGAAGAGGCCGAAACCGCGGTCAAGGCCGCCTACGCCGAAGACAAGGTCTTCAAGCATGACGTGCAGCAGGAAGGTTTGACCGCGCTTGCCTATATGAAAGAGCACAACTGCCGAGGCATCGTGCTCGCCGGTCGTCCCTACCACATCGACCCCGAAATCAACCACGGCATCCCCGAAACCATCTGCTCGCTCGGCATGGTGGTGCTCTCCGAGGATTCCATCTGCGAACTGCAGCCGGGGGAGAAGCTCAACCTCACCGAATTCCTTTCCGAGGGCGAGGCCGATCCGCGTTCCAAGAACGCCGCCGGATTCCGCCACGTGGGAGACCGCACGGTCACCAAGATGCCGTTGCGCGTCACTAACCAGTGGGCCTACCACTCCCGCCTGTACGCGGCCGCACACTTCGTGGCCTCGTATCCGGGCCTCGAGCTTGTGCAGCTCAATTCCTTCGGTTGCGGCCTCGACGCCATCACCACTGATCAGGTGGCCGAGATTCTGGCCGACAAGGCGGACGTGTACACGCTGCTCAAGATTGACGAGGTCTCCAACCTGGGTGCAGCCAAGATTCGACTGCGCTCGCTCAAGGCCGCCGTCGAGGAACGCGAAGCCAATAAGGCTCGTGAAGAAGCTGCTTCCAAGGCCTTGGAAGACAAGCAGGCCGCTGCTGAGCGTGCCGCTAAAGAGGCCAAGGTCAAGGCCGAGTCCGATCTTGAAGCGGCCAAGGCCGTACTCGCTGAAGCGCAGGCCGCCGTTGAAGCCGCGCAGAAGAAGGTCGATGCTGAGGCCAAGGCTGTGCAGGACGCCGCCAAGACGGCACAATCTGCACAGTCTGCGTCCGTACAGGGTCCCAAGCCCACCGGCTTCCGCAGGACCGGTTCCACCGCGCCGACTCCAGGCCGTCAGATTCTGCTCGATACGACCATGGCCGCCAACCCGAAGCTCACCAAGTCGATGCGTGAGGCCTCCAAGCGTGCCGCCGAACGCGACCTACAGGCCGCAGTCGCCCACAAGAATGGCACTTCGGACGGCACCACCGGCGTGGCGAACGCCAAGAATGCCAAGAAGTCCGGCCACAACAACGCCACCATGTCCCGATACGCGCATCGTGAGAAGTTCGTCAAGGACATGAAGAAGAACTATACGATTGTTGGCCCTCAGATGAGCCCGATTCATATGTCCTTGGTCGAAGCGGTGATTCGTTCCGGTGGGTACAAGTTCGACATCCTGAAGCACGCGAGCCGTGGCGATGTGGAAACCGGCCTCAAATACGTGAACAATGACGCCTGCTACCCGGCCATCATGGTCGTCGGCCAGCTCATCGACGCGATTCTGGAAGGCAAATACGATCCCGACCATGTAGCGCTCGCCATCACCCAGACCGGCGGCATGTGCCGTGCGACCAACTACTTCGGCCTGATCCGCAAGGCTTTGGTCGATGCCGGCTATCCGCAGATTCCGATTATCGCCATTTCTACCCAGGGCCTCGAAGACAACCCCGGCTTCAAGGCCACCCCGCCCCTGCTGCACCGTGCCATCAAGGCGCTGATTCTGGGCGACTTGCTCATGAAGTGCCTCTACCGCGTACGCCCGTATGAGGTGGAGAAAGGTTCGGCCAACAAGCTGTACGAGCTGTGGGACACCATCGTGCGTGAGACCATCGAGCATCACGGCTATTCCAAGACCGCAGCCAAGACGCCGAGCATCAAGAAGGGCTATCTGCCGTATAACGTGCTGGCCAAGGAGATCGTGAAATCCTTTGATGCATTGCCGCTGCGTGATATTCCGCGCAAGGTGCGTGTCGGCGTGGTCGGCGAGATTCTTGTCAAGTACCAGCCGGACGCGAACAACCATGTGGTCGACGTCATCGAATCCCAGGATTGCGAGGCCGTAGTGCCCGGCATCATGGAATTCATGACCACCCGCCCCTACATCACCGACTGGAACGAGAAGAACCTCGGCATGGGTGGCAACAAGACGCTCTACGCCTTGATGCGCAAGGGTCTTGACCTGTACAACGCGCCTATCAAGGCCGCACTGGCCACCTCGCACGGCAAGTTCAAGCAGGACGAGCCGATGCCCGATCTTGTCAAGAAGGCTGCTGAAGTCACCTCCATCGGTGTACAGGCCGGCGAGGGCTGGCTGCTGACTGCTGAGATTCTGGAGCTTATCGAACAGGGTTGCCCGAATGTGATTTGTGCGCAGCCGTTTGCCTGCCTGCCCAACCATGTGACCGGCCGTGGCATGTTCGGCAAGATTCGTCGTCTGCATCCGGAAGCCAACATCGTCTCCATCGATTACGATCCGGGTGCCTCCGAGGCCAATCAGCTCAACCGTATCAAGCTGATGATTGCCGCTGCCAAGAAGGCCCACAACGCCAAGTTCGCCGAGACCGGCGAGCCGCAGGGCTTCACCTCCACGGACTGAACGCACATACACTTAAGCTCCCCTCTATGAGGGGAGCTGTCGCGCAGCGACTGAGGGGGAGTCTCTAGAGCGAGAAACCGGGCCGGAGCCTGCTATCGGTTTTTCGTATAGCGTATTGCGGGCTTTCGGGCACGCGCGCCGGCCGGCTCGAATACGATACAAAGCATGGTTACTCCCCGAATCAGTTACGCGCACCTACTCGCCAAGCCGAACTCCAAGCATGTCGAGAGCCTGCTCAAGTTCTTTGAGAACGGTCGCTCCCAGCGTGGCACCGGTGGCTTCGGTGTGGAGATCGAGCACCTGCCCGTGCACAACAGCGACGACACTGCCGTAAGCTACTACGAGCCGAATGGCATCGAGGCATTGCTCAAACGCTTGGCTCCGTACTACGACGAGGAGAAGGAATACTGGGAGAACGGCCATCTGGTGGGTCTCGGTCGTTCCGGCGTCGCCGTTTCTCTCGAGCCCGGCGGACAGGTGGAAACCTCAATCGGCATTTTGAAGAAGCCGAGCGACCTAAATACGCTGTACTCCAAGTTCCGTCGCGAGCTCGACCCGATTCTTGACGATCTCGACTTCCGCTTGGTCAACTATGGTTACCAGCCCAAAACCAGCTTTGCGGATGTGCCGGTCAACCCCAAGGATCGCTACGATGCAATGACCGACTACCTCGGCCGCGTGGGTCAGTTTGGCCCCTGCATGATGCGTTGCTCCGCCTCCACTCAGGTCAGCATTGATTATGTGGATGAGCGCGACTCCATCGAAAAGTTGCGTCTGGGCACGGTTATCGGTCCGATTCTGGCCTACTTCTTCCGTAACACCCCGTATTTTGAGGGCGAGACGAACCCATGGCCGCTGCTGCGCCAGCGTATGTGGGATTATCTGGACTTCCAGCGCACCAATGTGCTGCCCGGCCTGTTCGATGATCGCTATGGTTGGGAGGATTACGCCATCGACGTGCTGTCCACGCCGCTTATGTTCGCTGACCTGACCCATACCCCTGAAGCTGTGGCTTCTGGAGCAAGCCCCAAGGAACTGCATCGCCCGTCGTTCCGTGAGAACGCGGGGGAGGTGTACCCAGACCGCGAACTCAACCCGTACGAGATCAACCACATCATCTCCACGCACTTCAATGACGTACGTCTGAAGAACTTCATCGAACTGCGTCACTGGGATTCACTGCCTATCGAGCGTGCCGAGCGTCTGACGGAGATTGTGTCCTCTCTGTTCTACGTGCCTGAGCACCGTGAACGTCTGGAAAGCTACTTCGAGGGCATCAGCGAGGAAGAGGTGTTCGAGGCCAAGGCCAACATTCAGGCCCACGGTCGCGAGGCTTCGCCATACGGCCAGCCGCTCGATTTCTGGAAGGAATTCTTGGGATTGGAGGGCCTCTTGTCCGACATTCCCGGCGATCTGAAGCACCCCGACGTGTTCCAGGAGTAAGCGAAGAAGCATATACAGAAAAAACTATTGCGCGATATCGGTGTCGAAGGCATGACAGAATGTTTTGTTTTGGCACCGTTTTGCATATCCGGCCAAGGATATTGGATGTGGTTGCGCATGGGAGTGGGGAGAATGCGGATAGACTGGCGGATATGACAGCTGGGAATTCATTGCAGCATAAGCGTGTTCGCAAGTCGCCGGGGGAACGCCGGCAGGAAATTCTCGATGCCGCCGTGCGACTGATTTCCGAGCGTGGCTACAACGGTACTTCTGTGCAGGATGTGGCCGATGCGGTCGGTGTTACCAAGCAGGGAGTTTTGCGATATTTTCCTAGCAAAGATAACCTGCTTGCCGCGGTGTATCACGAGAATTACAACACGTTTGGCAGTGTGGAAGACTTCATGGCCTCCGGCCTGCCTGGTTCAGGGCCCGATGATTTCAGATTGCCCGCATATCTGAGGTTCTTGGTACATTGCAATTCCACGCGCCCCATGCTTGTTCAGCTGTTCTCGATATTGCAGGTCGAATCGTTCAATCCTGCGCATCCGTTACATGACGAGTTTGCCAATCGTCGGGATTCAATATGGCAATACTATTCGACATACAACTGGAACCTGCCTTCCGAATTCACCTCGTTTGAGGAGGTCCGGCCCACGTTGCGCCATGCTCTGGAGATCATGGATGGTGTGCAACTGAGGTGGTTACGGGGGCCGGCCATTGACTTATGCGATGAATGGGCCGATCTGGAGCCGGCGATATTTCCTTCGCCGATATGGGACGGGTATCGCTGATTCGCTGTGTGCCTTGAACCGATGCTTGTGCTTGATAGCGGCAGTAAGTATGCGGGCGAACGAAGGGGGCGCATACATACGGTCGTTTTGGTGTATGTGATGCGCGCGGCATAAGCGTGTTGTATGCTGTCAATAGATAAACTACCAATTGGTAATTAAAAAACTGTTCGATTTCACTGAGGAAAGCGACTTCGTATGACCGACAACACTACGCCTGCCGCAACTGCTGAAACCTTACCGTACAAGAATCCTGATTTGCCCGCTGGTGAGCGAATCGCCGACTTGCTCTCTCGTATGACCCTTGAAGAGAAGGTCGGCCAGATGATGCAGCTTGACGCCCGCGGCGGCGATCTTGAGGATCTCATCGTGAATAAGCATGTCGGATCCATTCTGCATACCAGCCCCGAGGATTTATCTCGTGCCGCCAAGACCGTCAATGAGAAGACGCGTCTGGGCATCCCGTTGATTATCGGAGATGACTGCATCCATGGATACTCCTTCTGGCCGGGCGCCACTATTTTCCCGTCCCAGCTCGGCATGGCTGTCAGCTGGGATCCGGACAAGGTCAAGGCCGCCGGCCGTGCTACCGCCGAGGAGGTCTCTTGTACCGGTGTACATTGGACGTTTTCTCCTGTGTTGTGCATCGCCCGAGATACCCGTTGGGGGCGTGTGGATGAGACTTTCGGCGAAGACCCGATGTTGATCGGCGAACTCGCCTCCGCCATGGTCAAGGGCTATCAAGGCGGTGCCAAGGCCGGTGAGGAACTGCCAAAGAACGCAATCCTGGCCTGCGCCAAACATTTCGCCGGCTATTCCGAAACCCAAGGCGGCCGCGACGCCTCCGAAGCGGACCTCTCCCACCGCAAGCTCGAATCCTGGTTCCTGCCGCCGTTCGAGCGCGTGGCCAAAGAAGGTTGCGGTACGTTCATGCTGGGTTACGAGTCCATTGAAGGCGTGCCGGTCACATTCAACAAATGGTTGCTGACCGACAAGCTGCGCGGCGCATGGAAGTACAACGGCACGCTGATCACCGACTGGGACAACGTCGGCCGCTCCGTATGGGAGCAGCACGTCAAGCCCGATTACGTGCACGCCGCAGCCGACGCGGTCAAGGCCGGCAACGACCTGGTTATGACCACCCCGCAGTTCTACGAAGGCGCCATCGAGGCCGTGAAGACCGGCCTTCTAGACGAATCGCTGATCGACGATGCTGTTTCGCGCATCCTGGCCCTGAAGTTCCGCCTCGGCCTGTTCGAGGACCCGCGCTTGCCGGACGCCGAACGCATCAAGGCGGTCATCGGTTCCGCCGAACACCAGCAGACCAACCTGGAACTCGCCCGCGAATCCGTCGCCCTGCTGCGCAACGACGGCACCCTGCCGTTCGCCGAGAACACGGCCAAGCGCATCGCCGTGGTAGGTCCGCTCGCTGACGACGCCCAGAACCAGCTCGGCGACTGGACCGGCAACTCCGGTCAGGTTTCCTGGATGCCGGACGGCCAGCCGCGCGACATGATCGCCACCGTGCTCGACGGCCTGATCCAGCTCGCCGCCGACGATTGCGAAGTGGTCTACTCGCGCGGCGCGAACGTCATCGACCTCGTGCCCGACCCCGCAGGCGAGTTCTACCCGGACGGCCAGCCCCGCCCGAAGATCGGCGTCTCCGCCGCCGTGGACCAGGCCCTGATCGACGAGGCCGTGGCCAACGCCCGCCAGTCCGATCTGATCGTGGCCGTGGTCGGCGACGTGGTCCAGCTGGTCGGCGAAACCTGCTCCACCGCCACGCTCGAACTGCTCGGTGGCCAGAACGCCCTGCTCGACGAGCTCGCCGCCGTCTCGCGCGAAACCGGCAAGCCGATGGTCACCGTGCTCATCAGCTCCAAGCCGCAGGTGTTGCCCGCCTCCATCGTGGGCGAGTCCAGTGTATTCGCCAAGCGCGTCAACGACCCCGAAACCGGCACCGGTTCTATCCTGTGGGCGCCGAACCCGGGCATGCGCGGCGGCCAGGCCATCGCCGAAATCATCTTTGGCCTGACCAACCCGTCGGGCCGACTGCCGATCACCTTCCCACGCCACGCGGGCCAGCTGCCGGTCTACTACAACCAGATTCGCGGCCAGCACGGCGACCGGTACGCCGACCTCACCCAGGATCCGGCGTTCGCGTTCGGCGAAGGCCTGAGCTACACGACGTTCGCATACGGCGAACCGACCATCGTGGGCGGCGCAAGCAATGCCGACGGCACCTTTGCCGAAACCGACACTGTACGCGCCGAAATCACCCTCACCAACACCGGCGAGCGCGCCGGCGTGGAGATCGTGCAGGCCTACATCGGCGACATCGTGACCTCCTACAGCTGGACCGACCGCGAATTGAAGGCGTTCCAGCGCGTCGCACTGGAGCCCGGCGAGACCAAGACCGTCGCCTTCGAGATCCCGGTGGCGAACTGCACGATCGTGGACCCGGACGCCAACCGCATCGTCGAGCCCGGCGAATTCGAACTGCTCATCGGCCACTCCTCGCGCCGTGAAGACCTGAAGCGCACCACTTTCACCGTGGCATAGCGGTACACAGGCACGTGAGTGCCGCCCCTACTCCACGCGTCACCAAAACGCCTCCCTTTGTTGTTGCGCAGGGAGGCGTTTTACTGGGGTGTGTTTACACTGGTTGGGTTTTTGGCTGTGTTTTTTCAGGTAGACGGCGATGGGGATGAGCTGGAGGTTGGCGAGGAAGGTCTCGTCGAGCCTGTC
>UMGW01036562.1_pt1 | contig 18116 bp, 19 predicted proteins | sample 1965371 | NCBI WGS metagenome assembly UMGW01 (sample SAMEA4836082, study PRJEB28245) | human gut metagenome | biome: gut microbiome; material: fecal sample | place: Denmark | collected 2008
TTATAAATAATGTTAAACTATAGTGTTGCGGAATTAAGGATAAGATATTATTTTTAAGAATAGTCCTCAAAAGTAGATATTATACACCAAACTTCACCCCACTCTTCTCATAAATTATCCTTTCAGCAATCCATAATTGTTTAATTAAGAATAAAAAGACACTTATCGTTCAATTGCACTTCTCACTGCTTCATAAAACAGGCCTCCCACATCTATGCCTAGTTTAAACTTACGAAACTTATAGGATGGAACGACCATCGGTGCAGTCTTCCATCCTTGTCGCACATCATAATACCTTTGTACACCAACCTCCACTCCAAAACGGTTTGTAAAATCGTAACCAACGGTGGCTCCATAATACGTACGGTTGAGATTATACCTGTTATCCGGACTATAAGCACCAAACACCGTAAGATGAAAATCATCTGCCGGATGAAGTGTCATGCCTCCTGACACACCAAACGACTGACCGACACTATAGGGAAAAGTATATTTTGCCGCATTCACTCCTGCATATATATCCAAGAAATCATTGATTTCCCTTTGGTATATAAACATCATCTGGTTCACCCGACCGATGCCTGGAATGGTAGTCTGCATTCCCCTGCCATAAAAATAGAGAGAAAACTGCCCGAATGCATTATAGTCCCCCATAAACATGGGAGACGGATTCACATAATAGGTTGGAATATAAAAAGGCCTTTCCTGCCTAAAATCAAAATCTACAGGTGAATCAGATTGTATTTCTTGATTTACTTCATGGTCTTTTATCTTCACTCTATCCGTGGATGGGTTAATCGACAAGAATTTCCCACCCACATCTTTTTTCAACCCTGTACCAAGCTTTATCGTATCTTTTTTGATACTTTCTTGTCCAAAAATCTGCATACAGGATAGTCCCAAAACCATAAGAAAAACCACTACCGATTTCATAACTTAAAGATTAAAAAGCAATCACCTCAAAGTTAGTTTATTTTTCATTCTGACTAAAAATAATATGTTAATGAAGCTACAAAAGTCCGGAACTTGGTATCGGGATTATGCTGATAAGTTTTGGTCATACCCCAGTCGTATCCGATGGCAATCTGTACATGGCGGGCTATCTCTACCCCGGCACGAAAGCCTACTCCCCAGTCAAAGCGCGGCATCACTCCCTCCTTAAACATATTATGTGAGGCTACTGTGACAATATCCTGTTCTCCCGGAAGACTGGCTATTTGCTTCATTTGACCAAACAAACCGACATTGAAATAAGGTCCGGCATCCAGAAACAAACTGATATTTCTCCCGACTTTCAACTTATAGCCTAAGTGGATAGGAATATGAAGATAATAAGGCGTACTTTCATATTCGTAGGTTCTCTCATTCATTACATAATAAGGAACACTTTTCCAACCGTATGAGGAAATCATCAGCCCCATATCTGCATACAGCCCTTTTGTAGCCTCACGGAAGGCATATTCCCCTTTCAGTCCGGCATGAAAACCAGATCTGGAAATACTTTCTTTCGTGGAATTATAGTTATACCCTCCTGAAAGTCCATATCTGAACTCTTGCGCTTGTACACCTACACACAACGATACCGCCATTACCAGCGTAAATAAAAATTTTTTCTTCATAAGTCTATATTTTAGTTTGTAAATAAAATTCTTCTCACTCTTTCGGATTGCTTATCCATTCACTTTCATACACATTACATCCTCCTAAAAGACCGATGCCGTTTTCCACATTGGTATAATGACTACGGATGGGAGCAAGCCCGTATCCTCCCAAATCATTATTATTTATACGATTGAGCGACCTCAGGTAAGTGTACATTTCTTTCGACAATTTGTACAAATAGATTTTAAACTCAATGGTTTCTTTCTGTTCTTCATCTTCATACCCGGCATCATAATAGGTATCCACCTTCAACGTATAGCTTTTCCCGTTTACCTTATTGTCATCCCAGATATACAGATTACGGTAATATTCTTTCGATATATCGAAAATGTCATCAAATCCTGTCTTTTCCGAAAATAAAGGTTCGTTGTTCAGGTTAAGGTCTACAGAAGTATATTTTATGGTATCAGAATCTGAGCTTTCAGGTTGTAAAAACGCTGTGCTGGCCTTTTTTATGACTCTCATTCCATAATAGTCCTCTGCTCCGGCAGAGTCTGTAAAAGAAATACGAAACTGTATTTTCCTGCCGTATTCCCCATCCGTCAATACAACTTCCGATTTATCCAGCGGAAACACATGTGGTATCACCGTTTGCGACTTGGCAACCGGCAGATCGGGATAAGACACTTCCATACTTATCTGGTCGTCTTCTTTTAGTTTTCCCACTACATAATACGACCGAGCCGGGAGCAAACTAGTAGAAACTTCCGTGTAGTGAATCTCTTTCTCTTCTCCGTTCAACCTAAATACAAGGAAAGGCTTGCTGTCTGTGTTTGTTCCCTGGTTGTGAATCACCCTGCTTCGTGCCACCTGTATCAGCGTCGTATCGCCTAATGTAGAAGGTATACAGAAAAGCACAATTTTACGCTCGGCATCCACCTCAGTCAGGCTGAACTCATGCGTACAAGATGGTAGCACAGAAATTAATAAGGCTATAAATAAAAGTCGGTATATCATACGGATTTAAAATTTAAGTGTATAACTGAAAGAGGGTATGATAGGAAATACTCCGTGCGCTTTCCCCACAAACGTGCCGTCCGGATTTTGCTGGACAGTGGCATAGAGCGGATTCATCCGACAATACGCATTATACAAGCTGATATTCCAGATACGTTCAAACCCTCTTTTCGTGGTTTTGCGAAAATTAATCCCCAAATCCAGTCTGTGATAGGCCGGAAGAGAAACATTGTTGGGCATCTCATAAATCATCATCCCTTCATTTGCCTTCTCTACTCCCGGAATAACGGGAGCATCTACCTGCTGTGTCGGAATGGTCGTGCGGTTCCCGCTATGATAATTCCATGAGGCGTATACGTCAATTCTTTCATTAAGCTTATGCCCGATATTGACAGAAAACCGATGCCGGTTGTCAAACTTATCCGGATACCATGAAGAATGGAAGTCAGGAAAAAATCTCTTGCTCCACGAAAGTGTATAGGAAGCATCGACCGAAGTCTTTCCGTTACTGTAACAGATGTCGGTTTCCATCCCGTAAGCTTTTCCTTTCCCTATACGTACCTCTTCCTCCCATCGGTCTGCCATCGGATTAAGCATGCCACTATTGCCATCATATTCTATCAGGTTGTCCATAGTTTTATAAAACCCTTCCACACTCCACTGAATGTTATACGGCAATTGGGTATATACTCCCACTGCATATTGGCGTGCTTTCATGGGAGTGATGCGGGCTGTGGAAGGCACCCAATAGTCAGTCGGCAAATTCAAATAGGTGGCCGAAAGCTGATGCATGAACTGGCTCATTTCGGTGTACGAGACTTTCAGGCTGGCTTTATCACACAACCTGAAGTTGATTGCCGCACGTGGTTCTATCAAATGATATTTCGTACCCGATATACCAAACAACGTGTAATGCAACCCTCCATTCAATTTCACACTTTTACATAACGTCATCTCGTCCTCTGCATACAGCGTAAACTCATTGCTTTTATACCGGCTGTCCACCTTTTCGGTCAACTCATCTTGCGATGTACTGTCATACTTCGAATAATAATTCTGGGGTACGAAAAGATGGCGCATATAGTTGGAACCGAAACGGATGTGATTCCAGGAGTTTGGGCGATAATCAAACTCCATCCGGTAACCGAAGTCATTGATGGTGGAATGATTGTTCTGCTCTTTTACAATGCCACCCTTCGTTCCTTCGATATATCCCAATCGTTCTTCACTCAAATAATCGAACCTGGAACGATTATGAGTATAAACTCCTGTAATATTGGCAAACATTTTGTGTGAGAAAATGTATTTCCAATTGGCAGATGCAGTGAAATTACCCCATTGCAGATTGAACTTGTCTATATTGGTAGGTTCTGGGTCAAACAGATATTCTTTATGTCTGAACTTAAAAAGGTCATTCCCTGAATAAAGGCTGATATCCGCACGACTCTTTTCGGAGAATACATGAGTCACTTTCGCATTGATGTCATGAAAAGCATATCTCACATTTTGCTTGTTCCGGCGACTGGTATTCATAATGGCAATAGCCGGGGCGGTAAGCAAGTCCATCCACGTGCGGCGCATGGCGACATTGAACGACGTACGGTCCTTCACTATCGGTCCTTCAAACTGTATCCTGCCCTCTAAAAGTCCAAGCGTAAAACTGCCATGATATTCCTTCATGTTTCCGTCGTTAGTACGTACATCAACCACCGAAGAAAGCCGTCCGCCATAACGAGCCGGAAATCCACTTTTATAGAAATCTATATTCTTGATAATATCTGTATTGAAAGCAGAAAACAACCCTCCGGCATGATTTACCTGATACAAGGAAGTACCATCCAGAAGAAACAAATTCTCATCATTGTTTCCACCATGTACATACAATCCGGAGATAAGCTCCGTTCCACTGGCCACTCCCGACAAACCTTGAAGTTTCTTTACCACATCGGGCGAGCTCATAAAGTTATTTCCATTTACAAAGTCCTTCGCTGTAAGCGAGACTTTTCCTGTCTGAGTAGTATGAAGAGGCGAGTTCAAATCAGCCGTCACCACCACTTCATTTAACTGGTAATCAGACTTCAGAGTTATATTCTTTGATTTGTTTTCGCCTAGCGTAACATCTTCCAGATGTTCTCCACTGCCAATGTGCGAAAACCGGATTTTATGTCTTCCCTCACTTAACGTAAGGCTATAAAACCCGTGCTCGTTAGTCAGCGTGCCCACATTCGAAGTCATGTCCCATACGGTTGCATTTACCACACTTTCTCCATTTTCCTGATAGACGTATCCACTTAACGTATAAGTCAACAGTCTTTTAAGTATGACATGACTACCATCTATTTCCCACTTGATATTCGTATGATGAAAGAGGGTTTCAAGAGCACTTTCCAGACTGAGCATATCAGGTTTCTTGCCAGTATACGGAATATCAAGCCTGATAGACGCATCATACACAAAGCTGACAGGGTACACCTGTTTCACCTGCTCCATCATGTCTTCCAGGGTAACCCGATGCTGTGCATATAGGGAAGAAGCATCCACCAAGAAAGCTAAAAACAATAAGGATATGATTCTTTTCATCGCTCTTTCTGTGTTACTTTTATATCCAATGTCTTTTCTATCAATGCGATAATTTCGCCCAATTTGTCCGTCTTGAATTCACCAGTAATTGTCCTCTCATGTTCCGACGCATACAACAGTGTGCCATAATAGAAAGAAAGCTCTTTCAACACTTCATCAATGGGTGTATTTCGGTAAATGAATTTTCCAGTAGCCCAAGCCGAAGGATTTGGAGAAACAGCATGCACCGCTACAGGCATTTCATCGCCATGTGTCAGCATGCCACACATGTCTTTTGTAAGGACAATTCCATTTTTTCCATATCTCCCTTTAAACACAACTTTACCAGATTTTACATACACACGGGTAGCCGTATCCTTTCTGCATTCAGTCACTTCAAACTCGGTTCCAAGTACTTTCACCTGAGCGTATTCAGTGGTGGCAATAAAAGGAGACAGCGCATTTCTTCGGACACTAAAATAAATTTTTCCCGACATGTTGACTTCCCGGTTAGCCTTTCCATACTTATCGGTGTCATATTCCAAAGTCGCCCCTTTGGAAAGTATAGCCAGCGTACTGTCTGGCAGAAAATATCTTGTCACCATCGCATCTGCCGTAATTGATACAGTATGATGCTCCTTCCGTCCCAACAAGGTATAGCTCACCACACAGATAAGGATAGCCGCAGCAACTCCCGAAAAATAAGTCCAAAGCCTGTTTACTTTGTCCTGATATGCTATCCCTGTTATTTTCTTCAGGGCCTTTCTTGTATCCAGTTTCCCATCTTCATAATACCGAAGGACAAACTGCAGTTTTCTTTCTTCTTTATCTTTCATGACTGAATGTATTTTTAGCTAAAACTGAATGAAGCATAAAAACTACTATACCGAAATAAAAAATTATCCGAAAAAGAACAGGTACACCTTCCTCACGCTTTCCTTCAACGTTTTAAGTGCTTTGCTCATCTGGTTCTTTACCGTATTGACAGAGATGTGCAATCTTACGGCTATTTCTTCATATTTCATACCATCCCTCTTGGCCAGCAAGAACACCTCCTTGCATTTTTCCGGTAAGGACTCTATAGCAGTCCAGATACGAGCCTCCTCATAAGACCATTCTTCACACTCCTCGTCCGACAGGATTTCCTCAAGGTCTGATGGCTGCACATTACCATCAATGAGTGAATCCTTCTTCAAGATGTCTATACAGCGGTTTCTCACCATAGAGTACAGATAAGATTTAAGACCACTCACTTCAAATCCTTTCTCTTTCCGTTTCCACAATTCCATAAAACAGTCTTGCACCGTATCTTCCGCATCATCTATATCTTTCAGATAATGAAGTGCAAACAGGCAGAGCGGACGATAATATTGAAGGAAATGCTCTCTGAATATTTTTGTATTGATGTCCATGTACAAGTGTGATCGATAGATTCGTATTTTTAGGAAAACTTGGAATAACTGATTTACCACTATGAGCGGACTTGTTTTTTATTATATTTAAACACAACAGATTTACTTTATACATTCTTTAAATATCACAGATTCTACTAGAGTTTATAGTGAATACTATATTTCGCACGATTTCTTCCCACCAATCAAAGCCTATCTATAAAGAAAAACTTATATTTGCATTATCTGAATCACACAATCATAGAACCATGAGCAAGATTTATCCGGTAGGCATACAAAGTTTTGAAGAAATACGCAAAAATCATTACTGCTATGTAGACAAAACTGAATTAATTTACCAGCTGGTAAACAGTGGTAAATATTATTTTCTGAGCCGTCCCAGACGATTCGGAAAAAGCCTGCTCATCTCCACACTTGAAGCCTATTTCTCCGGTAAAAAAGAACTGTTTCAGGGTCTTGCCATGGAACAACTGGAAAAAGAATGGACAGCATATCCTGTGCTGCATCTTGACCTGAATGCACGACGATACGAGAATGAAGCCTCTCTTTATGCTATACTTAACCAACATCTGGAAAGCTGGGAAGCAATCTATGGAGACAAGAAAAAAGATCGGGCTCCAGAAGAACGTTTTGCCTACCTGATAGAAAAAATCAGCCGTACCACCAGCAAAAATGTAGTCGTATTAGTGGACGAATACGATAAACCGATGTTACAGGCCATCGGTAACGAAACTCTTCTTTGTAACTATCGCAACACCCTGAAGGCTTTCTACGGGGTATTGAAAACCTGCGACAAATATCTTCGGTTTGCTCTTCTGACAGGCGTAACCAAATTCAGTAAAGTAAGCGTATTCAGCGACCTGAATAATCTGGAAGACATTTCTCTACAGGCTATGTATAACAATTTGTGTGGAATCACAGAAAAGGAGTTATCGGAAGTATTTGCAGAGGACATCCAGTTATTGGCTGACAATAACGCACAAACTTATACTGAAACTTGTCACCAATTGAAAGATTGGTATGACGGATATCATTTTGCATACCGCTCGGAAGACATCTATAATCCTTTCAGTCTGCTCAATGCTATGAAAAGCCGTGAATTTGGAAGCTATTGGTTTGAGACCGGTACGCCGACTTTCCTCGTAGAATTAATAAAGCATAGTAAATATAATTTGCAGCGGCTTACCGAAGAAATAGCAACTGCCGATTCATTGGGCAGTATTGACACAATGGAAACTAATCCCGTACCCATCCTCTACCAAAGCGGATACCTTACGATTAAAGGGTATGACAAAGAATTTAAAGTATATAAACTGGGATTCCCCAACAAAGAAGTGGCAGAAGGGTTTACACGCTTCTTACTTCCCTGCTATGCATATATGCCTTCCGGCAATCCCTCTTTTGAATTAATGTGTTTTGTAAAAGAGGTACGGGACGGCAAAATAGATGCATTTATGAAACGCCTGCAAAGCTTCTTTACAGACACTCCTTATGAATTAATACGCGATCTGGAATTACATTATCAGTACGTATTGTTCATTATATTCAAACTGTTAGGCTTTTATACCCAGGCAGAATACCATACCTCAGAAGGACGCATTGATCTGATAGTAAAAACAGCGCAGTATATTTACGTCATGGAGTTCAAGCTGGACGGAAGTGCGGAAGAAGCCCTGAAACAAATCAATGACAAACAATATGCACTGCCTTTTGCCACGGATACGAGAAAAGTCTACAAACTGGGAGTAAACTTCAGCCATCGTACACGCAACATTGAAAAATGGGTGGTGGAAGAAGCCCATTCATAGCTTCTCCCCATCCTTAAACTCTTCCCACTTCCTGACCACCGTATCAATGGAAATATCCAGCAATTTCATCTGACTGAACAATTCCGGCAGATTTTCTTTCATAAACTTCAGGCTTCGGGTCTGTTTTATCTTCTCCAGGGCATCAACAGTCACAAAATACCCCAGCCCTCGCCGGGTGTAGATAATCCCCCACTGCAACAGCAGGTCGTAAGTCTTCACCACGGTATTGGTGTTGACTTCGAACATAACGGCCTGTTCCCGCACACTGGGTATGCGATCATCTGAATGATACTTTCCAGCCAGTATCTCGTCGCAGATTCGTTCTGCCATTTGCAGATAAATGGCTCGGTCTTGCTTGAAATCTACCATCTTACTATCTAAACTCCAACTTTCTAAAACCTTTATAGGCCATAACAACAGCTACTATGCTCCAAACCACGGAAACGATCGACCATGTGTATTTAATAATACTTTTAGGAGCACCTAATCCATACATACACAATACCGGCAACACATAAGACACAATACATAAAACAACTATCAGCCAAAACTGGGTTTTGCTGTATTGTTTCCTCAACATAACCACTACAGTCCACAGGGCTACATAAAAAGCAATCACCATCTGAATTATGAGTTGTTTAAAATCATAGCCTCCTCCCAAAAAGAGAAAAACTGGTTCGTCCGTTTCCTCTGTAAAAAACGATGGAATAGCCAGTTGCATGAAGATATTCGATAATATCGCACATCCCAACAACATCACCGTACCTATCAAAAAAGTACTGAAAAACAAACTTACATATTTTTCTGCCAATGTGACCGGAAGCATGAACTTATTTATCAGACCTCTGTCATTCCGCATATCTTCCACCAGGCTCCAGAACGTAAAATAATAAGATAGGAGTATCAGCAATTGCTCTATGAGTGACAAGCATTCTTTCAAACTATCTCCTGACACCAAGGCACAAAACACACAGATACTAAAAGAGCGTAAAAACAAAAGCTGGATAAAGGCTTTCTTTTTTCCATAGCCAAACATTTCCTTTAACTGAAACTGACTAAACTTCCACATTTCTTTCATTGCAAAACTTTTCATATCCTTCCTCCTCCCTTGATTAATGCATTAAACAGCAGTTCCAAAGATACTTCCGTATCCATGTTTTCCTGCTTATGAGTGATTACATGGTAACCTTCGGTACAAGCTTCTGCATATAGCACTCCTTCTTCATTACTTTGGATTCCGAACGAATACCGACTAGCGATTTCCTCCAAAGAAGCCGCATACACAGGAGCATCCTTTCTTAACACAATCACATCGGTCAACAGATTTTCAATGTCCTGCACAATGTGTGTAGACAAAACCACTATCTGATCTTCACGAACATGCTTCATCAGCAGCTTACGAAACATCTTTCGTGCCGGAATATCCATTCCATTGGCAGCCTCATCCAACAATACGATTTTAGTTCCAAGCGACAGGGCGATGCTGAATGCCACTTTATGCTTCTCTCCTAACGATAATTGGTTCAAATTCTTAATATCCCGCTGTATTTCAAAATTGACCAGACAATCATTCAGCACCTCTTTACGAAATTCGGGATAGAATCGGAATAAATAGCGAGGAACTGCTCCAAGCTCATATTCGGAAAGATAAAATCAGCCGGTAGCATGAATACCTTCTGCAAAGTCTCCACATCCCTCTCCCTGAGATTACGACCGTCTACATAAATCTCACCGCCGTGAGCAAAAAGCTTACCAGCAATCAGTTTCAATAGTGTGGTCTTGCCTGAGCCGTTCATCCCCAACAGGCCATAAAATCGCCCTTCTTCCATACGAAGATTCAAGTTATCCAATACATTCTTATCGGACTGATACCCAAATGAAACACCGCTTAATTCTACCATAACCTTACAAAGTAAAAATTGTTATACTGTACCATCAAAGTGGTACAGCAAAAATAACTTTTTTTCTTGAACAAACAAATGATTTTACGGAAATTATAATGCAATATCCAACAAACCTCAGCACACTTTCTACGTTTCCATTCCGTGAACCCTACGTTTCCCGATGCGGAACCGTACGTTTCGCATAAGGAAAAATAAGGAGCTGCTGAAAGATTCCTGGAGATACAAGGATTTGCCGGAGGACACAGAAGTGTGGAATAAAATCACAGACCTGTCTTTATTCCTGACAAGCAGAAATGACTCTACAACTTTGCTTACTATTAAAGTTCCGAATGCGATGACTGCGAATGTGGCATTGAAGTTGCATCCGTTAGGAAAAGAAAAGGTGTATTTTTACGAAGCCAGACCTTATATCTTACGGAATAATCCGAATGCAGACAGCCTGAACATACCTTTAATCTTATACGGCTCTGGCTGGGTAGATGAACAATACGGATTTATGCGCTTCTGTGGGGAAAGAGAAATTGACGGGAATGATAAGACCGGAATGATTTTGTCGAACGTACCACATTATTATGTGGTGGGAGTGGAGTTGCATAAGGCAGCCAAGTAAAGGAAATTTTGATTTCTTGAATATAGGATGCGGTTCGGCAATACTTGTGCTCAAAAGCAGGCTTTTGGCTTGGTATTGCTCTCACCTTTCACTATCTTTGCGGCTTAATCGGACATTTGTCCGGAAAGTGAAAAGGATATGATAAAATTTACGGATATGAAGACTAAACTATTGATGTTGCTTGTCCTTTTGGGAAGCCTGTGGACGAGCAACTTGTATGCTCAGACACGTTATCCCAAACGGGAGTTTCGCGGAGCCTGGATACAGTGTGTAAACGGACAGTTCCAGGGGATGCCTACGGAGAAAATGAAGAAGGTGCTGGTGAGCCAGTTGGACAACTTGCAGAAGGCTGGTATCAATGCCATCATTTTTCAGGTGAGGGCAGAGGCGGATGCCTTGTATAAATCTCCTTACGAACCATGGAGCCGTTTCTTGACCGGTGTGCAGGGAAAAGCTCCTTCGCCTATGTGGGACCCTTTGCAGTTTATGATTGAGGAATGCCACAAGCGGAACATGGAACTTCATGCGTGGATTAATCCGTATCGTGCCAAGACGAAAGGCACAGGTGCTTTGTCGCCCATGCATCCCTACAGCAAGAATCCGGAACTGTTTGTGCAGTATGCCGGCCAACTGTATTTTGATCCGGGGCTGCCGGAGTCCAGAAAATACATCTGCAAGATTGTACGCGACATTGTGACCCGCTATGATGTGGATGCCATTCACATGGACGACTATTTCTATCCTTATCCGAATCCGGGAGAGGAGTTTCCGGATAATGTCAGCTTTGCAGCATACGGTCGCGGATTTACTCGTCGGGCAGACTGGCGTCGGGATAATGTGAACGTGTTGATTAAGGAAATTCATGAAACCGTACGCGAATGTAAACCGTGGGTGAAGTTTGGTGTATCACCGTTCGGTATTTATCGTAACAAGAAGAATGACCCGAACGGAAGTGAGACAAACGGCTTGCAGAACTACGATGACTTGTATGCCGACGTGCTTTTGTGGGTAAACAATGGCTGGGTAGATTACAATATCCCGCAGATTTATTGGGAAATCGGACATCCGGCAGCCGATTATGATACACTGATTCGCTGGTGGGCACGCCATTCGGCAGCTCGTCCGCTGTATATCGGTCAGGATGTGATACGCACTGTATCGAAAGCAGATTTGATGAATCCGAACCAGAGCCAGATTCCGGCAAAGTATAATTTGCAGCGTTCATTGCCTACCGTACAGGGAAGCTGTCAGTGGTATGCGGCGGCAGTGGTAGAGAACAAGGGAAATTACCGGGATATGCTGGTGAAAGAATATCACAAGTATCCGGCATTGCTTCCGGCTTCTCCGTTTATGGACGACAAGGCTCCGGGCAAAGTGCGTAAGCTGAAACCGGTATGGACCGCAGACGGATACATCTTGTTCTGGACGGCACCGAAGGCAAAGACCGAGATGGACAAGGCTTATCATTATGTGGTGTACCGCTTCGGAAGCAAGGAGAAGGTGAACCTGAACGATCCTTCACACATTGTAGCGATTACGCACGATGAATTCTATAAGTTGCCGTATGAAGATGGAAAAACGAAATATCGTTACGTAGTGACTGCACTCGACCGTCTGCACAATGAGTCGAAATCGGTATCAAAGAAGATCAAGCTGTAAATATCAGTCTGATAGAAAATAGAAAGGGCAGGAAGAAAGGTTTGTGGTTTTCTTCCTGCCCTTTTTTATGGATTTCCCTATAAGTTATTTGATATTTTTTCGAATCTTGCTAAGATAGGCATGCATGCCTTCTGCATCTTTCCGGCTGATAATATCTAACAGTTCGTTTAGCTCCGTACGGATATTTTCTACCTGAGCCGGAGTGCGTGGATTGAACAAGATTTCCTGTAGCAGAAAATCATCTTCGCTCAGCACACCTTGCGCAATGGCCATGTGGCGCTTGAAGGTAGTACCCGGTGCATCTTGGTGTTTCATGACGGCTGCAAACACAAAGGTAGATACGAACGGGATGGACAAGGAGTAAGCCACAGTTTCGTCGTGCTCCTCGAAGGTGTATTCAAAGATGTTCAGCTTCAGGTGCTGGTAAAGGTCCTTGAAGAAAATCTTTCCCAGGTGGTCACCTTCCTTGATGATGATGGCATTCTCCGTACTCAGTTTGTCGAGGTTGGCAAATGTAGGACCGAACATCGGGTGGGTAGATACATAACGGAAGCCGCAGTTTTCATAAAACTCCTTTAATCCGGTTTTCACGGAAGCGATGTCGCTGATGATACAGTCCTTCGGCAGTACCGGAAGGACCTGATGGAAAGCATCGAGTGTGTATTTTACCGTGGCAGCATTGATGACCAGCTCCGGCTTGAATTCGCTGATTTCTTCCAGCTTGGTGAAGCGGTAGCAGTTGTACATAAAGCGCAGGCGTTGGGGATTCACATCGTATACGGCGACTTCATGTTCAAAACTCAATACATCGGTAAAGAAGGAGCCCATTTTCCCGGCTCCTAAAATCAATATTTTCATGCTTTGTTTCTGTTATTTGTTGATGATTTCCATTTGCTGGCGCACGCTTTCTTCGTGAATCAGCTCGAATACTTGTTTGACGAAATCGGAATCCATGCCGCAAAGTGAGCCTTGTGCGCCACGCTTGTCCAGAATTTCGTTGTAACGTCCGGTCTGCAGGATGGTCATGTTATGTTCCTTTTTGAAGGTACCGATTTCACGGCACACACGCATACGTTTGGCGAGTATGTCCATCAGGTCGTTGTCACATTCGTCAATCTGCCGGCGGAGCTCGTTCAGGTTTTCTGTCGTCTGATGCTCAGAACGGATTACGAGTAGGTTCAGGATGTAGTCTAGAATATCGGGAGTAACCTGCTGTGCGGCATCGCTCCATGCACATTCCGGATTGCAGTGTGATTCGATAATGAGTCCGTCGAAGCCTAAGTCCATGGCCTGCTGGCACAGCGGAGCAATCAGTTCACGTTTTCCGCCGATATGGCTCGGGTCGCAGATAATAGGCAGGTTCGGGATACGGCGGCGCAGTTCGATAGGAATGTGCCACTGCGGCAGGTTGCGGTAAATTTTCTTGTCGTATGAAGAGAATCCACGATGAATGGCACCGATACGTTTCAGTCCGGCATTGTTGATGCGTTCCAATGCACCAATCCATAGTTCTAGATCAGGGTTTACCGGATTCTTCACATAGACGGGAATATCCACGCCTTTCAGTGCATCGGCAATTTCCTGTACGGCAAACGGGTTGGCAGTAGTACGGGCACCAATCCATACGATGTCTACATCAGCTTTCAGGCATTCGTACACATGCTTGGCGGTAGCTACTTCCGTGGCTACGTACATGCCGGTTTCCTTCTTCACTTCTTTCAGCCAGGAAAGTCCTTCCACGCCGATACCTTCGAAACCTCCCGGTTTGGTGCGGGGTTTCCAGATTCCGGCACGGAATATCTTGATACCTTTGTCAGACAGTGACTTGGCTGTAGTCATAACTTGTTCTTCTGTTTCGGCACTGCAAGGGCCTGCAATGATCAACGGGCGTTCCTGAGAAACACCTTCCAGTTCAATAGGGAGTAAATCTAACTGTTCCATGGTAGTATTTGATTTTTGTAATGTTATTTATTCATGATGGCCTGGATTCGTTTTAACGCCTCCTCCAGTTGAGGCTCTTTGGCGCAGAGTGAAATACGGATATACCGTTTTCCGTTGCTGCCGAAAATGAATCCCGGAGTGATGAACACGCGGGCTTCGTGCAAGACTTTCTCGGTCAGTTCTTCTACGTCGGCATAGTGGTCTGGAATGCGTCCCCACAAGAACATACCTACTTGTTCCGGGTCGAAGGTACATCCCAAGGTATGCATAATTTCTTCAGCCAGTTTCCGGCGGCGTGCGTAAGTCTGGATATTGGCTTCTTCGTGCCATTCTGCGCTGTTGTGGTAAGCCTGTGCGGCTGCCAGCTGCAAGGGGCGGAAAGTACCGGAATCAATGTTGCTCTTGATTTTCAGAATCCACTGTACGAAAGTGGCATTGGTTGCCAGCATACCTACGCGCCATCCCGGCATGTTGTGGCTCTTGCTCATGGAGTTGAACTCGATACAGCATTCTTTGGCTCCCGGCACGTTCAGGATACTGATAGGTTTACGGTTCAGAATGAAACTGTACGGATTGTCGTTGACGATGACAATCTGGTGACGGTGTGCAAAATCCACCAGCTTCTCGTAAAGCTCCATGGTGGCATTGGCACCGGTCGGCATGTTGGGATAGTTGGTCCACATGATTTTTACCCGACTTAAATCCATCTTTTCCAGCTCTTCGAAATCCGGTTGCCAGTGATTGTCTTCCCGCAGGTTGTAGTTCACGATTTCACTTCCCAAAATCTTGTTCAGTGAAGTGTAGGTAGGGTATCCGGGGTTTGGAACCAGCACCTGGTCACCGGGGTTCACCAGTGCAAGTGTGACGTGAAGGATACCTTCCTTCGAACCGATAAGCGGCTGGATTTCCGTTGCCGGGTCCAGGTCTACATCATACCATCTTTTATACCAGTCGGCCATGGCTTTGCGCAGTTCCGGTATTCCCACCGTAGGCTGGTAGCCGTGTGCGTCCGGCTTGCGGGCATTCTCACACAACACGTTGATGGTCTCTTCTGAAGGCGGCATGTCCGGGCTTCCGATTCCTAAACTGATGACATTTTTTCCTTCGGCATTCATCCGTGCCACTTCTTTCAGTTTCCGGCTGAAGTAGTATTCGCTGACGTGGCTCAGTCGGCTGGCCGGCTCTATCTTATAAGGTTGATTCTCCTTCTGCATATTCTCCTAAAATTTTAAGTGCTTTGGTTAATGGCATTACTGCATCAATGGATTGTTTGTATCTCAAATAGTCGTTGAACATCACGTCTACGTAGAACAGGTATTCCCATTCCCGCCCGATGATGGGCAACGACTGTATTTTTGTCAAGTTAATGTGATAGAACGAAAAGATGGATAACACTTGTGACAAGCTTCCTTCATTATGAGGCAGGGAGAAAACAATGTTGGCCTTGTTGATTTTGGAACGGTCTTTCAGTTCGTCGGCCATCCAGGGGTCGCATATCACCAGAAAGCGGGTGAAATTATGCTTGTTGGTTTCAATGCCTTCCTGCAGGATTTTCATGCCGTAAAGCTCGGCTGCATATTTGGAGCAGATGGCAGCATGTCCTTTCAATCCCTTTTCCTTGATGTCGCGTGCACTGCCTGCGGTATCTTCCGTTTCTACCACTTTCAGCTGAGGATGGTGTTGTAGGAAATCCCGGCATTGTGCCAGTGCTACCGGATGGGAGTTTACTTCTGTCAGTGTACTCCAGTCTTCTCCGGGCAGACACATGATGCTGTGGCTGATTCGTAATTTATGTTCTCCAATAATCGTAGCTCCACTGTCTCTGAGCAATTCGTAATTGTGAAGGAGGCTTCCGGCAATCGTATTCTCAATAGCAATCATTCCGATGCTGCTGCTGTCTTTTTTCAGGTTATCGAACACCTCTTCGAATGTGTTGCAGCAAATCAGTTCGATTTCTTCATCCTTGAAAAACTTATGGGCTGCAATGTCGTGATACGAGCCCGGAACTCCTTGTATGGCTATCTTCTTCATCTTTTGTGTAACTATAAAAAAAGTCCCGCTCCATTGAAGCGGGACTTTGTATTATCATTTCATTCTTGTTTTCTCTATTAACGTATGCATGCAAACTCCCGCTTCACTTCATTGCTAAAGTAAAAGAAATAAAAGTAAAAGAAGAAGTATGATGCAAATGTTCTCATTTGTTTGTTATTTTGTTGTTATTTCTGCTGCAAATGTAATACTTTTCTTTAAAAAACAAATGTTCCGACAAACTTTTTCTTCTTATTTTTAAAAAATAGCCTCAGAATGGCGGATATGAATGTATTTTCTTACCTTTGTTGTACAGAGATATTTCATTTGTAAAACAGCCAAAACAAATAAGAACATGGACTATAATTTTGATGAAGTGATTGACCGTCGCGGCACGTGTTGCGAGAAAGTAGACGGTATGGTAAACGTATGGGGAAAGTCTGATTTGATTCCGATGTGGGTGGCCGATATGGATTTTGCCACACCTCCGTTTATTTGGGAAGCCATTCGCAAGCGTTGCGAACATCCGGTGTTAGGATATACTTTCCGTTCAGACGATTACTATCAGTCTATTATCGGATGGGTAAAGAAACGTTATGGCATGTCGGTAGAGAAGGAAGAAATCAATTTTGTACCAGGCATTGTACCGGGTTTGGGTATGGCCATCAACTGTTTCACGAATCCGGGCGACAAGATTATGATTATGCCTCCGGTGTACCATCCTTTTGCTTGGCTGGTGACACGCAACAACCGTCGCCTGGTGGAATGCCCGTTGAAGGAAGTGGACGGACATTATCGTATGGATTTGGATTTGATTCGCCGTTCCATAAAGGGAGTACGGGTATTGATTCTGTGTAATCCTCACAACCCGGGAGGAGTGGTTTGGAAGAAAGAAGAATTGCAGGAACTGGCCGAAATCTGTGCCGATGACAATGTGATTGTCTTTTCGGATGAAATTCATGCCGACCTGACTTTACCGCCTTATCAGCATCTGCCTTTTGCCATGGTGTCAGAAAAAGCCCGCAACAATTCTGTTACTTTCATGGCACCCAGCAAGACTTTCAATATGCCGGGAGTAGCCGCTTCGCATACCATTATTTACAATGAAGGACTTCGTTCACGTTTTGTGACTTACCTGGATGCAGGAGAACTGAATGCGGGACATGTATTTGCCTGGCCTGCCGTAACCGCTGCTTACACTGAAGGAGAGGAGTGGCTACAACAGTGTCTGGCTTATATTCAGGGAAATATTGACTATGCAGATGCCTATACAAAAGCACATACTCCTAAGATTAAGGTGATGCGTCCGCAGGCTTCTTACCTGATTTGGCTGGATTGTCGCGAACTGGGATTGTCGCACGAGGCATTGAATGCTTTCTTTGTAGATAAGACCGGATTGGCGCTGAACGATGGAGAGATGTTTGGTAAGGAAGGAGCAGGCTTTATGCGAATGAATGTAGGCTGTCCGCGTGTGACACTTGAAAAAGCCTTGCAGCAGTTGAAAGCAGCTTACGAAGCACTTTAATGCATCTATTATATCCTTAATTCCGCAACACTATAGTTTAACATTATTTAT
>UMGW01023321.1_pt1 | contig 18074 bp, 15 predicted proteins | sample 1965371 | NCBI WGS metagenome assembly UMGW01 (sample SAMEA4836082, study PRJEB28245) | human gut metagenome | biome: gut microbiome; material: fecal sample | place: Denmark | collected 2008
CAAAACGCACGTCGGCGCCGACGACGTCCGCACGCTCCCGGGTGTTGAAGAAAACGTCGCCTTCCCGCTCCCGAAGGGCCTGCGCGAGTGCGATCTCGCCGATGCGGACGCGGCGCGCTAAGATTCTTCTTTTCGTTCGCAAAGGACCCCCGTCATGTCGAAAGTCCGTCATCAGAGTCTCACGCCCGCCACGCAGTGGCTCAAGCAACACGGCGTTTCTTTCGAGGAGCGCAGCTACGAGTACGTCGAGCACGGGGGTACGGCGCTGGCGGCTGCCGCCTGCGGGCTCGAACATCACCAGGTCGTCAAGACGCTCGTGATGGAAGATGAAAAAGCGCACCCGCTCATCATCCTCATGCACGGGGACTGCGAAGTGTCGACGAAAAACCTCGCCCGTCAGATCGGCGTGAAGTCGATCGCCCCCTGCAAGCCCGAACAGGCGCAGCGCAATTCGGGCTACATGGTGGGCGGCACGAGCCCCTTCGGGACCCGCAAGCAGATGCCCGTTTATGTCGAAAAGACGATCCTCGATCTGCCGCTCATCTTCATCAACGGCGGTCGCCGAGGCTATCAGGTCGGGATCGACCCGAAGGTGCTCACCGACATCTTGGGCGCCAAGCCCGTCGAGTGCGCCATTCACGAGGATTGAGCGCGCACGGTCGGGCTGCCGTCGGGGCCGAATTTCGGCCCCGTCGCCCATAAATGCAAACGCCGCCGCGTCACGGGACGCAGGCGGCGTTCTTATTGCGACGATCGGACGAGGCCCCGACGGGCCTCGTTCGCTTCGCGGCTTTTACGCTTCGGCCTTCTCGGCAACGTCGACTTCTTCCGCTTCGACCTTCTTCTTGGTCTTCGCGGTCTTGGTCGTCTTAGCCTTGGTCGTCTTCGCAGTCTTCGTCGTCTTGGCGGCGGTCTTGCGGGTCTTGGCGGGCTTTTCAGCCGCTTCGACCTTCTCGGCCTCGACGGGCGCTTCGACGGCTTCGGTCGTCTCAACAGCTTCAACCGCTACCGCTTCCGGAGCCTGCGCGACTTCGGCGGTCTCGACCTTTTCGACCGCTTCGGTCTTTTCAGCCGCTTCCGCCTTTTCGGCCGCAACGCTATCCGCAGCGCGTTCGAACTTCGCGGGCTTTTCGCGCTTCGCGGGCGCCGAGCGCTCAAGCACCGCGGCGAAGAACCCGTCCGTGTTGTTCACGTGCGGGAGCATCTGGAAGTAGGCGCCGAAACGTTCCCACTGCGCTTCGGGGAAGACGATCCCCTGCTGCGCGAAGACGTCCTTCGCGGGAACGAGACGCCACTCGGGATGCGCGGCGAGGAACGCTTCGACGACGTCCTGGTTTTCGCGCTTCAGGACGGAGCAGGTCGCATAGACCATACGACCGCCCGCCTTCACGAGGCGGCTCGCGTGTTCGAGCACGCTCTTCTGGATCGCGTTGATGCGTTCGAGTTCCGAGGGCGAGAGACGCCACTTGAGGTCGGGGTTGCGACGGAACGTGCCCGTCCCCGTGCAGGGGGCGTCGATCAGCACGCGGTCGAACTTGCCGTTCAGGCGCCGCACGCGCTGGTCGTCTTCGCCGCGAATGGCGATCGGATGCACGTTCGAGAGGCCCGCACGGCGCATGCGGGGGGTGAGCCCCGCGAGGCGCTTTTCGTTGACGTCAAAGGCGTAAAGGCTCCCGGTCGAGCGCATGAGCGCCCCGAGCGCCAGGGTCTTACCGCCCGCACCCGCGCAGAAGTCGCACACCATTTCGCGGCGGCGCGGCGTGAGAAGGCGCGCAATCAGCTGGCTCCCTTCGTCCTGCACGTCGACCTTGCCCTCCTTATAAACCGCCCACTGCGTGAGACCGGGCTTCGTCGGAAGACGCAGACCGTCGGGGCTGTAGGGGGTCGCGTAGGCTTCGACGCCGTTCGCGCGGAGTTCTTCGAGGATTTCGTCGCGCGACGCTTTGAGAAGATTCACGCGCAGGTCCAAAGGCGCCCCTTCCTGCATGGAGGGGTAGAGCGCGGCCGAATCTTCGTACTGCGCTTCGATGAGGTCGTAGAGCCACTGCGGGAGTTCGGCGCGCACGTGCGCGGGGGCCTTCTCAAGGTTCACCTTGAGCACGTTTTCCAAGGGACCCGCTTCGGGACCGATCGCCGAGGGCGAAATCGCATCGAGCCCGTGCTGACGCGCGAGCGTCGCGAGCGCCGCGAGGCGCGGAGCGCGGTCGGGATGCACGGGGCGCATCGCAAAGCGCAGCGACGCGTAGTGGCGAAGCGCGTAGTAGATCCCTTCGGCGATGAGGCCGCGGTCGCGCATGCCGAGCTTCGGGTTGCTGCGGAAAAAGAGCTTCATGAGGACGTCCGCGGGACCGTCCAACTTGAGGATGACGCCGAGCGCGCGGGTGAGTTCGTCGACGATCAGGTTCGTGATGCGAACGCGCCCGGGCTCGATGGGCGCCATGCGCTTTTCGGGCGTCTTCGGGCCCGAGCGACGCACGAACCCTTCGCGGGCGCGTTCTTCGTGGCGACGACGATCGGCCGCGCGCTGGCGGTCGGTGCGTTTGTCTTCGGTTCGGGCGCTGCGGGTCTTCTGCATCTGAAACGCGCGACGCTTCGGGGGAGTGTTCTGAGCCATGGAAAAAATCTCTGTTGCTTTGGAAATGAAATCAGCCGAAGAGCACGAGGCTGCGGGCCGTTTCGTCGTCCATCACCGTGCGGCCGTTCACGAGGCGCACGCGCCCTTCGACGAGCGCGCGAACGCACTTCGGATAAAGTTGGTGTTCGAGAACGAGACCGCGCGCGGCGAGCCGGTCGGCGTCGTCCGAGGGCAGAACCGGCACGACCGCCTGACCGATGATGGCGCCGCCGTCCAAGACGGCGCTCACGAAGTGCACGGTCGAGCCGTGGACGCGGCAGCCCGCTTCGAGCGCGCGTTCGTGGGTGTGAAGGCCCGGGAAAAGCGGAAGAATCGCCGGATGGATGTTGAGAATCCGCCCTTCGTAGCGCGACACGAACCCTTCGGTGAGAACGCGCATGAAGCCCGCGAGAACGATCGCGTCGGGCTCGTACCGGTCGACGACTTCGGCGAGCGCCTCTTCGAACGCTTCGCGCGAGGGATAGGCCTTGTGGTCGAGCGCCACGGCGTCGATCCCCGCGTTGCGGGCGATTTCAAGGCCCGCCGCTTCGGGTCGATTCGAAATGACGGCAACGATGCGGGCGTCGCACGTTTCGGCCCAGGCCTCTTCGCGCGAAACGCGCAGAATCGCCTCGAAATTGCTTCCGCGTCCGGAGATGAGGACGACGATCTTCTTCATGGTGTGTTGTCCGACTGGTAGGGAGTGAGGGAGATGCGGGAGCGCGGGATACCGTCCCGGCCCCGGAGGCGCCGTCTCAGGATGTGAAGCCCCGAAACCGACGCAGAAACCAACGCAAAGAGCCGACTGTCCGCTTTTTGAAAACGAAAGCGGACGCGAGCCGGCCGGGTTGCTCGGGATTGTAGCCGATCCCGCCCGCAAAGCCCCGTGCGCGGCCCTTGAAAATACGGCGCGAGAAGGGTGCGGGAAGGGCGTGAGGGCTCGCGCCGAGGCCCCTCTTCCCCGACACTTCCCGTTTGCTCCCTCCGTTTTCCGCCTTTTTCGCCTACCGCGAACACCGTAGTTCGCGTGCGTGCGGGGCGAAACCCCGCGAAAACAGTCCCCGAGGCGCACCGCAAAGGCTCCGAACGAGCGTGGAAGCCCCGCTCTCGTGCCATAATCGTCCGATCGACTTTTTTTATTTTTTCTTCCTATCAGCATGCACGTCTTTCGAGGAACGCCCCACCCCCTTCTGAAACGCCCTTCGGCGATTGCCATCGGCAATTTCGACGGAGTTCACACGGGGCACCGCGCGCTGCTTGAGAGCGTCGTTCAGGCCGCAAACGACCGCGGTCTCGTCCCTTCCGTCGTCACATTCGAGCCGCACCCGAAGGAATTGGTCGGCAGCGCCCGCGTCGAACGCCTCTCCACCCTGCGCGACAAGGTGGAAGCGATCCTCGATGCGGGGATCCAACGCATCTACCTTCTCCCCTTCAACAAGCGCATGGCGTCCTTGAGCGCCCAAGACTTCGTTCGCGACGTGCTCGTCGAGGGGATCGACACCTGTTGGGTGACGGTCGGGGAAGACTTCCGCTTCGGAAGCGACCGCGCGGGGAACGTCGCGCTTCTCGAATCCATGGGGCGGGAGCTCCGCTTTGAGACGGTGGTTGCGCCCACGCTCTTTCACACGAACGCGCGCGTTTCGTCGTCGCGCATCCGCGAAGCGCTTGAGCAAGGGGACCTTTACGAAGCGTCCCTCATGCTCGGGCGCCGCTACTCGATGACGGGCCGCGTCATTCACGGGGCCGAGCTCGGTCGCACGATCGGCGTGCCGACCCTCAACATGGCGCCGATTCCTCCAGGAAGCCGCGCCGAACCCGCCTTGAAGGGGGTCTATGCCGTGACGATCGACGGACTCGGGCACGCCACGCAAAAGGGCGTCGCCTCGATCGGCGTGAAGCCCACCGTCACGAACGAGCGCCGCTGGCTTTTGGAGACCCACGTCTTCGACTGGCAGGGCGACGCCTACGGACGGATCGTGCGGGTCAACTTCGTCGAGAAACTGCGCGACGAGAAAAAGTTTTCGGGCCTTGAAGAACTCAAGGCCGCCATCGCCGAGGACGCGCGCCGCGCGCGTCTCGTTCTCGGCTGCGCCCCCTCCCCCGAGGCGGGCGCCGACTCGGGAATGCTCTGAAACGAAGCATTCCCGCCACTTTGAACCCGGGGTCACGGACCCCGCCTGAAGAGCCCGAGGGGGCCAGGAGTAATCAGCATGGCAAAGCCCAAGGCCGATGAGGCCGAAAAGAAGTATCCGCTCAATCTTCCCGATACGCCCTTCCCGATGCGAGGCAACCTCCCGAAGCGCGAACCCGAATGGATCCGCGCCTGGGAAGAAAAGAAGATCTACGAGCGCATCATCGACGCGCGTCGCGACGCGAAGAAGTTCATCCTTCACGACGGTCCTCCCTATGCGAACGGTGCGATCCACCTCGGTCACGCCGTCAACAAGATCCTGAAGGACATGATCCTCAAGGAAAAGACCCTCGAAGGCTTCCAGGCGCCCTACGTGCCCGGCTGGGATTGCCACGGCATGCCGATCGAAGTGCAGATCGAAAAGCTCCACGGGAAGAACCTCCCCGTCGACGAAATGCAGAGCCTGGCGCGCGCCTACGCCATGGAGCAGTCCGAGCTTCAGTTGAAGGACTTCAAGCGCCTCGGCATTCTCGGCGACTGGGGGAACCCCTACCGCACCATGAACTTCAAGACGGAAGCGCAGGAAATCCGCGCGCTCGCGAAGATCATGGAAAAGGGTTACGTCTACCGCGGCCTGAAGCCCGTCAACTGGTGCTTCGACTGCCAGAGCGCCCTTGCCGAAGCCGAAGTCGAATACAAGGACCGCGAGTCCCCGATGATCGACGTCGCGTTCGAACTCGCCGCCGAAGACCGCGGCCGCGTTGAAATCGCCTTCAATACGACGTTCGAGAAGTCCTGCGCGGTCGTCATCTGGACGACGACCCCCTGGACGATCCCCTCGAACCAGGCGCTCAACGTGCACCCGGATCTGACGTACGCGCTCGTCGACACGGGCGACCGTCTCCTGATCCTCGCCGCCGACCTCGTCGAAGCGTGCTTGAAGCGCTACGGCCTCACGGGTACGGTCCTCGCGACCGCCAAGGGCGACACCCTCGAAGGCGTGCGCTTCCGTCATCCGCTCTGGGACCTCCACGAAGGCTACCGCCGCTTCTCGCCCGTGAACCTCGCCGAGTACGTCGACGCCACGTCGGGTACGGGCATCGTGCACAGCGCCCCGGCCTACGGCGTGGACGACTTCAATACGTGCAAGGCCTACGGGATGACGAACGACGAAGTGCTCACGCCCGTGCAGGCGGACGGCACGTTCGTCGAGACGCTCCCGCTTTTCGGCGGCCTGCAGATTTTCGCCGCCGCCCCCAAGATCCTCGAAGCGCTCACCGTGGCGGGGAATCTCATGGCGCACGGCAAGATGACGCACAGCTACATGCACTGCTGGCGCCACAAGTCGCCCCTCATCTACCGCGCGACCGCTCAGTGGTTCGTGCGCATGGACGCGCCGAGCGAAGACACGGCGGGCGTGCTCGACGCTCCCGCCTCGGAAAAGACCCTGCGCGAAGCCGCGCTCGAAGGCGTGAAGGCGACGAAGTTCTTCCCGCAGTGGGGCATCAACCGCCTCTACTCGATGATCGAAAACCGTCCCGACTGGTGCATCTCGCGTCAGCGCAACTGGGGCGTGCCTCTGCCCTTCTTCATGCACAAGGCCACGGGCGAACTTCACCCGCGCACCCTTGAAATCATGGAAGAGGTCGCGAAGCGCGTCGAAGCGGGCGGGATCGAAGCCTGGGCGAAGGCGAAGGCCGAAGACTTCCTGGGTGAGGAAGCCCGCGACTACGTGAAGTCGACCGACATTCTCGACGTCTGGTTCGACTCGGGTTCGACCCACTACACGGTCGTTCGCGGCTCGCACGAAAAGGAACTCGCCTTCCCGGTCGACCTCTACCTCGAAGGGAGCGACCAGCACCGCGGTTGGTTCCACTCGTCCCTGCTGATCGGCACGATGTTGGACGGCCGTCCCCCGTACAAGCAGCTCCTCACGCACGGCTTCTGCGTCGACCAGAACGGCGAAAAGATGTCGAAGTCGAAGGGCAACATCGTTCGTCCGCAGGAAATCTCCGAAAAGTTCGGCGCCGAAATCCTGCGTCTCTGGGTCGCCTCGACCGACTACTCGGGCGAACTGCGTCTCGGGCCGACGATTCTCAACCGCGTCGTCGAAAGCTATCGTCGCATCCGCAACACGCTCCGATTCCTCCTGGCGAACACGTCGGACTTCTCGGCCGCGACCGAGCTCGTTCCGGTCGAGGAACTCCTTGAGCTCGACCGCTGGGCGATCGCCTTCACGGCGAAGCTCCAGGACGAAGTGGCCGCGGAATACAAGGAATACCGCTTCCACAACGTGGTGAACCTCCTGCAGACGTTCGCGTCGACCGACCTCGGCGGCTTCTACCTCGACGTTCTCAAGGACCGTCTCTACACGACGGCTCCGAAGAGCGCCGCGCGTCGCTCCGCGCAGACCGCCCTCTGGTACATCACGAAGACGCTCCTTCGCCTCATGGCTCCGATTCTTTCCTTCACGGCCGAAGAAGCCTTCGCGGTCTTCTCGCCGAACGAATCCGGCACGATCTTCACGGAAACGTTCGAAGCGCTTCCGGAAGTCGAAGGCGCCGAAGCGCTCCTCGCGAAGTGGGCCCGCATCCGCGCCGTTCGCGCCGACATGCAAAAGGCGATCGAAGACGAACGCGCCAAGGGCTCGGTGGGGTCTTCCCTTCAGGCGACGGGCGAAATCGCGGCGAACGCCGACGATTACGAAGCGCTCGCAAGCCTCGGCGAGGAACTCCGCTTCGTGATGATCATGAGCGGCGTGACGCTTGTGAAGAGCGCCGACGAAGCGACGCACGTCTCCGTGCGCGCGTCGGAAGCCGCCAAGTGCGAACGCTGCTGGCACTACGTCGCGGGCGTGGGCTCCTCGGCCGAACACCCGACGCTTTGCCCGCGTTGCATCTCGAACCTCTTCGGCGCCGGTGAAGTCCGGTCCTTCGCCTGATGGCGGCTTCGAGAAACGTCGGATCGACGGGGGGCTCCCGCCCCTCGTCCCGCGGTAAGAACGGGCGTTTCGCGCTCTGGTGCGTCGTGGGCTTCGTCGTCCTCACGGTCGACCAGCTGACGAAATTCTGGGCCGAGCGCACGTTCGAGCCGGGGACCTACCTGCCGGTCTTCAAGGGGTTCAATCTCCTCATCGCGCACAACACGGGGGCGGCCTTTTCGTTCCTCGCGGACGCGGGCGGCTGGCAGCGGTGGCTCTTCTCGGCGCTTGCCGCCGCGGTGATCGTCGCCGTCGTCGTGCTCGTGCGACGTCACGCCGACAAAACGCTCTTTTCGCTCGCCCTCACGCTCATCGCGGCGGGGGCGCTCGGCAACCTCATCGACCGCTCGGTGCACGGCTACGTGATCGACTTCATCGACCTCTATTGGAACGCGTGGCACTGGCCCGCTTTCAACGTGGCCGACATCGCGATCTGTGCGGGCGCCGCGGGGGTCGTGCTCGACGAGCTGCGCGGGGTCTCGAAGGGCCGCTGACCGGCCTGCCGACCGATTCGCTCTGCGCCCTACGGTCTTTCGGGCCGCATCCGCCGCTTCGGCGGGGTGCGGCCCGTTTCATTTTCGCTTCGTATTTTCGGTTTCCATTTTCGCCCTTTGCTTCGCGCGCCCGAGGCCCCTCGGTGGTGCACAATGTGGGCTCCGCCTTCGGGCGCCCGACGGTGCGCCCGAGCTTCCTTTTTCCTCTTTCCGACAAGGACCTTCAACGCATGTCCTCCGGTCTTCTCAACGGCAAACGCATCACCCTCGCCCTCACGGGCGGCATTGCGCTCTACAAGATTTGCGACGTCGTACGAGGCTTGCGACGACTCGGCGCCGACGTCAAGGTGGCGATGACCGAGCACGCCGCCGAGTTTGTGACGCCCCTCACTTTCGAAGCCCTGTCGGGCCACCCGGTGGCAACGACCGAGTGGCAGCCCACGCCCGACGGCACGATGCCCCACATCGATCTCACGCGCGGCGCGGACCTGCTCCTTGTTGCGCCCGCCACCGCGAACATCCTCGCCAAGGCTGCTCACGGGATCGCCGACGACCTCGTCTCGACCCTGATCGCAGCGCGCCGCTGCCCCGTGGTGTTCGTTCCCGCCATGAACGTCAACATGTGGCGCAACGCCCCCAACCGCCGCAACGTGGAGCTTCTGCGCGAAGCGGGCGCGCGCTTCATCGGGCCCGTTGCGGGCGCTCAGGCCTGCGGCGACGAAGGGGAAGGCCGCATGACGGAGCCCGCCGACATTCTCGATCGGCTCGAAGGGATCTTTGCCGAGCCCCTCCTTGCGGGTCGGCGCGTGCTTGTGACCGCAGGGCCCACGTTCGAAGCGCTCGACGCCGTGCGCGGCATCACGAACCGCTCCTCGGGCCGCCAGGGCTGGGACATCGCCCGTGCGGCCCGCGATGCGGGCGCCGAGGTGACGCTCGTTGCGGGCCCGACGGCGTTGCGCACGCCCGAAGGCGTTCGCCGCATCGACGTCGTCGCCGCTCAAGAAATGCACGCGGCCGTTATGGGCGAACTCGAGCACGCTCACGCCGAGGATCGCCCCTACGACCTATTTTTCGGCGTGGCGGCGGTCGCCGACTGGCGTCCCGCGGACGCCTTTGAGGGCAAATGGAAAAAGGGCGCCTCGCCCGAAGACCCCTACCGCAACGTCCGTTGGGTGCAGAATCCCGACATCCTCGCGGACGTCGCCCGCAGCCCCTTCGCCCCCGAAGTCGTCGTCGGCTTTGCCGCCGAGTGCGCGTCGCTTGAAGCCTACGCGCGCGAAAAGCTCGAACGCAAAGGCGCCCGCCTCATCGTCGCGAACGACGTGCGCGAAGCCGCGGGCGGGACGGAAAACCGCATTCTCATCGTCTCGAAGGACGGAACTCAGGCCTTCGGGCCCGCCCCGAAGCGCGTCGTTGCCGAAGCCGTCGTCAAGGCCGCGGCCGCCGTGCTCGGGTGAGCGTTCGCGTTCCGTCGTTTTTTCTTTTTCGTATCTTTCTCCAACGGAGACCAACATGCAGATCGACCTCAAGGTGCTCGACGCCCGCATGGCCGAATACCTTCCCCGTTACGCCACGCCGGGCTCGGCGGGCCTCGACCTTCGCGCCCTTCTCGACGAACCCGTGACGATCGCCCCGGGCGAAACGCGTCTCGTGCGCACGGGCCTTGCGATTCACATCGCGAACCTGGGCTTTGCGGCCCTCATCCTTCCGCGCTCCGGGCTCGGTCACAAGAAGGGGATCGTCCTCGGTAACCTCGTGGGGCTCATCGACAGCGACTACCAGGGCGAACTCATGATTTCGACCTGGAACCGCGGGTCGGAACCCTTCACGCTCGAACCCTTCGAGCGCCTCGCGCAGCTCATGGTCGTTCCGGTCGTGCAGCCCGAATTCCGCGTCGTGGACGAATTCGACGCGTCGGAACGCGGCGAAGGGGGCTTCGGCTCGACGGGTACGCGCTGAAGAGCCGTGCATCGGTTGGTCGGTCGGGGGACGGGTTGAACGCCGCCCGCCGACGACCCCCCCAAACAAAGGGGCGCTCCGCGGAGCGCCCCTTCGTCGTTTCAGTGTCGGCGTCGTGCGATCGAGCCTCAGCGGTCGGTCGCCTCCGACCCGTCGTCCTCATCCTCGTCGTCGCCGAAGAGAATGCGGTCGAGTTCGACGTGGTCGTCAAGCGACAACCCTTCGCGCTGATCTTCGGCGAGGTCGCCCTTCAGAACCGTCACGGAGGGACGGCGATCGGCATGCGTCGTCAAAAGCACGGGCGTCCCTTCGGAGCCTTCGTAGCCCGGGATGTCGTTCGCGAGGAGCCCTTCGATTTCGAGGCCTTCCGCGTCCGCCGTCTGGAAGGCGTTCAGGTAGCGGTCGTGGTCTTCGGGCGAAACCTGCGCCCACACGCCCCAGGTGAAGGAGGCTTCGTCCGTGTAGTTGAGCGGCACTTCGACGACGCCGAAGAGGTACGTGCGACCGTCCTCAAGGCGCGCGAAATCCTCGTTGAAGCGCCCCGCGCGATAGCGGCCCGTGTAGTCGAGCATCCAGAGCACGTCCGGAAGCTTCATCTGAATGTCGCGGCACAGATCTTCGACGTTGATGTCGGTCATGGGTGTTCCTTTGGGTGAAAAGCCCGAGCGGCGGAAGCGCCCGGAGCCGCGTTGAATTTAGCAAAGTCGCGCCGGAAAGTACAACGGGACGACCCCCGAAAGGGCCGTCCCGTTTGAAAAAATCGGTCGCCTGGCGACGTCGACTTACTTCGCGAAGTTTTCTTCGGCGAACGTCCAGTTGACGAGCGAATCGAAGTACGCGTCGATGAACTTCGGACGAGCGTTGCGGTAGTCGATGTAGTAGGCGTGTTCCCAAACGTCGAGAGCGAGGATCGGGGTCATGCCTTCCGTGAGCGGCGTGCCGGCGTTGCTCGTGTTGAGGATGGCGAGCGTGCCGTCGGCCTTCTTCACGAGCCACGTCCAGCCGGAGCCGAAGTTCGCGGCGGCCGAGGCGGAGAACGCCTTGCGGAATTCGGCAAACGAACCCCAGACGGCCGTGATGGCGTCAAGGAGCGCACCCTTCGGTTCGCCGCCGCCGTTCGGGGTCATGGAGTGCCAGAAGAAGGTGTGGTTGTAGACCTGAGCGGCGTTGTTGAAGATGCCGCCCGTGGCGCCGCGGATGATGTCTTCGAGGGACTTGCCTTCCCAAGCCGTACCCGCCGTCAGATTGTTGAGGTTCGTGACGTAGGTCTGGTGGTGCTTGCCGTAGTGGTATTCGAGCGTTTCGCGGCTGAGAGCCGGGGCGAGGGCGTCGAGTTCGTAGGGAAGCGCCGGGAGCGTGAACTGGGCCATGGAGGTCTCCTGGTAAAAATCAAGTGTTAGGTGGAGCATATCACGGCAAGCCTTTTCATAGACTTATCCGTAAGACGTAGATTTAGAGCCCGGTTGTTTCCGAGTGTTTCTTCGACAAACCGCGCCGATCTCCACCGCACGTCCTTTGCGAGTATATCTTCCGCAAGCGAACGCCGAGCGGCCGCTTCAGACGCCCGGTTCGGTTTTCGCGACGTCCTCGATCCGAGCGCCCGCGCTGCCGCCCTCGAAAATGAGACGCACGCGCTCGCCCGCCGCAAGCTGAGAGCCGAGAACGGGCGTCCCCGTCGCGTCCTCAAGCCGCACGTACCCCGCGCGAAGCGGCCGGTCGGGGTCGAGCGCCGCGAGCGTGCGCTCGAGAATCGCAAGGCGCGCGGCGCGATCTTCCGTAATGCGTCGGGCGTTCGGCATCCAACGTTCGGCGGCGGCAAGGCGCCGTGCGTTGCGCTCCATGTGAAGCTGTGCGGCCGAGTCCCGAGCGTTTTTCTCCCGTTCGAGCCGTGCGTCGCACGCCCCCAAGACGGCATCGATCCGAGCGCCGAGCAGGAACTCCGCCCGCTCCAACCCCCGAATCTGCGCGCTCAAAAACGCTTCGGGCGACGCCAAGCGCCCCGCCGCACCGTCAAGCCGTGCGGCCAGACCCGCAAAGCGCGCGTCCGTCACCGAGCGTCGCGCCCGCACGACCGCCGCGAGGCGCTCCGTCGCGCGCTCGAAAAGGCGCGCGGGTTCGGGGAAATGCCGCTCCGCCCGATCGATCCGCACGGTCGCCTGGTCGATGTGACGGTCGAGGTTTCTCGAGAGCGCAGCGCCCGCGCCTTCCACCCGCATGCGCCAGTGGACGAGATCGGCGGAAATCGATTCCGCGGCGGCGGTCGGGGTCGAGGCGCGCACGTCCGCAATGAAGTCGACGATCGTCACGTCCGTTTCGTGCCCGACCCCGGTGACAACCGGCGTGCGCACGGAGGAGAGGGCCCTCGCCACCCGTTCGTCGTTGAAGCTTTGCAAGTCTTCGAGCGACCCGCCCCCGCGTACGAGAAGGATGACGTCCGCTCCCGCGCGGTCCGCAAGGCGCAGAGCCCGCACGATCGACTCGGCGCTTTCGTTACCCTGAACGAGACAGTCGGCGAGCTCGATCCGAATCCAAGGCGTGCGACGCCGAAGCGTCCGCACGACGTCCTGAAGCGCCGCACCGCGCGCGCTCGTCACGACCGCCACACGCCGAACGAACCGGGGAAGCGGCGTCTTTCTCGATGCCTCGAAAAGGCCTTCCGCTTCAAGCTGCGCCTTGAGTTTCAGGAACGCTTCGTAAAGCGCCCCGAGTCCGGCGCGGCGCCACTCCGCGACGCGAATCTGCAGGTCGCCCCCTTTGACGTAAATGTCCGCCCAACCGCGAATCTCGATCTTGTCCCCCTGCCGGAAGTCGGCGGGAGCGTTGCGGGCCGAGCCCGCGAAGTAGACGCAGGAAATGACGCCCGTCGCGTCCTTCAGACGAAAGTACGTGTGGCCGGCCGCCGAGCGGTGAAGGTCGGTCGCCTCGCCGGCAATCCAAAAGTCGGTAAGGAGCCCCTCGAGCGCCCGACGGCAGCGCTCGAGCGCTTCCGTGACGGTGAGGGGTTCGGGATCGACGGCAGGCTCGGGCTTGGTTGCAAGAGAGGTCAAGCCCGTCCCGTTTGCTCCGATTGCTCCGTTCGACCCGCCCGATGGTCCGACGCAGTCGGGCACGGGGAGGCGCCGCGCGGCTTCCTTCCAGTTGAGGGCGCGCGGATGCGCGCGGTGCGCGTCGGACGCGCGCTCGGGCGGCATCTCGGAAAGCGATTTTCCCGTCGTCCTTCCCTTCGCCTGTCGCGTGCTCTTCTTCGCGACCTTCTCGGGCGCGGCCTTTCGCAAGTTTTCGAGCCGCTCGCGAATTGCTTCGAGCGCCCGAAGGCTCGCCTCCCGGCGCGAGCCCGCGCAGGCGGCGTCGGAAAGCAACGCCCGCTCGATCGCCTCGACGTCGCAGAGCGGATCCTCGGGATCGAACCGGTCGAAACGTTCGACACGTTCGAAGCTTTCGACGTACGCAACGCAATCGTCGGCGGGGCGGGTGAAGGACGACATGGAAAAGAGGCGTGAGGGAAGAGAAACCTGGAGACGGAATTGTCGAGCGTCGACGGACGTCGACGGGAAACCGTCGGTCGGCGCGCACAACGTCCTCAATGTAGCGCAAGTCCCCGCAGTTAGCGTAGCATGCGGATCTTCGGGGGCGCGAACGCCCGGAAACGGTCCTTCGGGATGCCGTTCGAGCAGAAGCCCGACGCCCGCGTTCGCTCGAGCGCATCCGAAAAACGAGGTTATCCACCCGCTTTTTCGACTCGGTTGCTCACACGGCGCCCTACGTTGCCTAAATTTTAGGCAATTCATCATTTTTTAATAAATCACAGTGGGTTACCGAAGTTCTCCCGAAATTATCCACAGGTTAATCCACGGATACGGTGCAGAAAGTCGCAAAACCCGTGGAAAACCGTTTTTTTGGCCACAATTTCTTCCGCCTCCGACGTCGCGCACACCACACCTAGGGGCTTGGGCCCCCTCGCCCCCGGAATTTCGGTTGGGGATGACTTTGTGGAAAAGCTGCGCGAAAGGCCCTCCGGAGGCTCGCCCTGCACCGTCGATTTACACAAATTTTCCTTGTATTTCATGGGCTTATCGGTTTTCCACACGACATCCTCTCGAAAGCCCGTTTCGGCGCCACTCGTAAACGCCGCTCGAAACCCGTCCGGACGCACCTCGGGAAACGCGAAATCCCATGAAAACCCCGGAAATTTACGATTTCACGGGAGCTGCAACGGCGTGCTGCGTCACCCCCTCGCCCGACCGACCCGCGACGACCGAACGGAAAAGTTGCTCACGAAGTTCTCCACAGGAAAGCGCACCTCGGAGGAGCGTTTCGACACCCCCGCGAGGCGCGAAATCTAAGGGTAACCCCTTGATTCACAAAGACTATTTCGGCGAAAGACAACACCGCCTCGAAGACGCACTCGAACCCGCCGCCCGCGTTTCGCGTTTGCGGCTATCATTGGAGGCTCGAAAAGAGCGCGGCCCTTTTGAGCGGCCGCGTTTGCCTGATTTTTTTCTCTCGGTATATGCCCGACGACCACCCTCCGCGACGAACCGGGACCGCACGTGCTGCGGTCCCCGCCGTTACTTCCGCCCGCGCGGCGACCGCCTTCCGAATGCTTTTCACGGAGGTCCGCCATGAGCGCTGAGGCCAAACTCGAAGCCTGGATCCACCGTGAATGGGCCCGACGCGGCCCGACGGCGTGTCTCCTCTACCCCCTTTCGCTCCTTTTCCGTGCCGTCTCCGCCTCGCGCCGACGCCGCGCGACGCCCCGTCGTTTGCCGGTGCCCGTCGTCGTCGTGGGCAACATCTACGTGGGCGGCACCGGGAAGACGCCCGTGACGATCGCGCTCGTTCGCGAACTCCGGGCGCGCGGCTGGCACCCCGGGGTCGTTTCCCGCGGGTTCGGTCGCGAGGACGATACGGTTCGACTCGTGACGAACGCCTCGAGCGCCGCGGAAGTGGGCGACGAGCCCCTCTTGATCGCCCGCGAATCGGGAGCGCCCGTTGCCGTCGGTCGCCGTCGTCACGCGGCGGCCGAAGCCCTTCTTGCCGCGCATCCCGAGATCGACCTCATCGTGAGCGACGACGGCCTGCAGCACTATGCGCTTCACCGCGACGTGGAGCTTGCCGTCATCGGCGCGCGCGGCCTCGGAAACGGCTGGGTGCTCCCGGCGGGTCCTCTTCGCGAAATGCCCGAGCGGCTCGACACGGTCGACGCGATCGTCCTCAATACGCCGAACGCCGACACGGTCGCAAGCCGCACGCCGCGCTTTGCCGCCTCGAGCTGCTTCGGTCCCTGCCAGCAGTTGGCGACGGGCCGCTTCAAGGACATCGACGAACTCTCCGCCGAACTCGCGCGCGAGGGCTCGAAGGCCCTTGCCGCCGCGGGGATTGCGGCGCCCGGGCGCTTTTTCGCGATGGTGCGCGCCCACGACATCGACTGCGCGGAGCTTGAGCTCGGCGACCACTACGACTTTGCGAAGAACCCCTTTGCCGATCGACCCGAGAAGATGATTCTCATCACCGGCAAGGACGCCGTGAAGTGCGCCCGGATTCCCGAGATCAAGAACGATCCCCGCATCTGGGTGGTGGGCCTCGAAGTGCGGCTCGATCCCTACCTGATCGACCTCGTGCACGAGAAGGCCGCCGACGCGGCCGAAGCGCTCGGTCGCACGCCGCCCGAGCCGCCCGTCGAGTCGGCCTGAGCGGCCCCGCGTCGAAAAGAGCCCGGTTGACGGGCTCCGAACGCGTTTTGAGGACTATCATTTCCCGTTTTCTCAACGGAACTTTTATGACGAACACCACGATCCCCGAATTTCTCGTTTGCCCCGTTTGCAAGGGGCCGCTTGCGGCCGGTACGGGCGAGCGCCGCGAACTCGTCTGCCCGAGCTGCGGTCTCGGGTTCGAAGTGCGCTCGGGCGTTCCCAACATGATCCGTGCGATGGCCCGCACGCTCTCCGAAGCGGAACGCGAAGCCTACGCCAAGGCCCGTTCGGCCTCGCGCAACGCGGCGCCGCGCGACTGAGGGCTGCCCTCTTTCGAACACTTTTCTCAGATCCACCGTCGGAAGCAGCGATGTCCTACACGATTCTCATTCCGGCGCGCATGAAGTCGACGCGCCTCCCCGAAAAACCCCTGAAGCCGATCGAAGGCAAGCCCATGATCGTGCGCGTGGCGGAAACCGTTCGCGCGGCGCGAGCCGACCGCATCGTCGTCGCCACGGACCACGAGGCCATTCTCGACGCGTGCCGCGCCGAAGGCGTCGAGTGCGTGCTCACGAAGCCCGATCATCCGACGGGGACCGACCGTCTGAGCGAAGCGGTTGCGAAGCTCGACCTGCCCGACGACGCCGTCGTCGTGAACGTGCAGGGGGACGAACCCCTCATGCCCGTCGACGTGGTCGACGCCGTGGCCGAACTGTTGATCTCGCGCCCCGAGTGCGCGATGGCGACGGCCGCTCATACGATCGACGATCTCGAGAGCTTCCTGAACCCGAACGTGGTGAAGGTCGAACTCGACGCGTGCGGCAACGCCATGACCTTCTCGCGCGCCCCGATTCCCTGGCCGCGCGACGCCTTCCGCGCCGACCCCGATCGCATGCCCGAAGGCTTCCGACCGCTCCACCACCTGGGGCTTTACGCCTACCGCGTGAGCTTTTTGAAGAAGTTCCCGACGCTCCCTCCCTCGCCCCTCGAAGCGACGGAAAGCCTGGAGCAGCTCCGCGCCATGTACCACGGCGACAAAATTGCCGTGCTCGTTCTCGACGCGGCGCTTCCCGCCGGGGTCGACACCGAGGAAGACCTCGAACGCGTGCGCGCGATCTACCGCGAACGCATCGCGCGCGGCGAAGCGAAGTAATTCGACAGGGCGAGGGGCGCTCTTTGCTCCCTTCGCCCGTTGATTTCCCCAAAGGCTCCGACCCGTTCGGAGCCTTTTCACTTGGAGCCTCGCTCCCCGTGAAGGCTCCGCGGGCCGCATCTCCGCCATTTCCTCCGTCCTACCGTAGAGGAAGCGAACCGTGCGGGGATACAATATGCGGCAAGATGTCGTGTTGCCCCCGCATCACGGCCCTCTACCAACAACAAATTTCCTCACGAAGGAGTTATTCCATGCGTCTTATTCTCATCGGCCCCCCCGGCGCCGGCAAGGGCACCCAGGCGAAGTTCATCTGCGAAAAGTTCGGCATTCCGCAGATTTCCACGGGGGACATGTTGCGCGCCGCCGTCAAGGCCGGCACCCCGCTCGGGCTTGCCGCCAAGGCCGTGATGGATAAGGGCCAGCTCGTTTCCGACGACATCATCATCGGTCTCGTCAAGGAACGTCTCGCTCAGCCCGACTGCAAGGACGGCTTCCTCTTCGACGGCTTCCCCCGCACGATCCCGCAGGCCGAAGCGCTCCTCGAAGCCGGCATCCCGCTCGACTTCGTGCTTGAAATCAACGTGCCCGACGCCGAAATCGTCGAACGCATGTCGGGTCGCCGCGTCGACCCCGCGAGCGGCCGCACGTACCACATCAAGTACAACCCGCCGAAGGTGGAAGGCAAGGACGACGTCACGGGCGATCCGCTCATCCAGCGCGACGACGACCGCGAAGAAGTCGTGATGAAGCGCCTTGAGGTCTACCACGCCCAGACGGAAGCCCTCGTCGGCTTCTACGGCGAACTCGCCAAGTCGGGCCGCGAAGGCGCCCCGCAGTACCGCTCGATCTCGGGCCTCGGCTCGATCGACGCGATCACGGCGCGCGTCTTCGAAGCGCTGAAGTAATCAGCGCCTCGCGGCTCCTCCCGCGCGACTCCTTTTCCGCGCGAAGGAGCCAACGCACGACGACGAAAAACGCACTCCGCTTCGGCCGGGTGCGTTTTTCTTTGGCTCTGTTCCGACCAAGTGTTGATTTTTTACTAGAAGTTGA
>UMGW01052523.1_pt1 | contig 17918 bp, 9 predicted proteins | sample 1965371 | NCBI WGS metagenome assembly UMGW01 (sample SAMEA4836082, study PRJEB28245) | human gut metagenome | biome: gut microbiome; material: fecal sample | place: Denmark | collected 2008
TTCGCAAAGGAATCGGGCTACTCCGTCGTGGTCGTTGTCGGGAATGATAGCCGTCGCTTGTCTTTTGATTTCTTCGGTAGCATTGGCCGGTGCATATCGGCGGTCTGCCAAGTTAAAGAGGGGTAAATCGTTGAGGTTATCGCCAAAAGCTACGACTTCCCACGGATTTATTCGGTCGATTATAAGCTGGGCTGTCGCTGCTTTGGAAACTCCTTTGGGATATATTTCCAGATTTCCATAGTCGGGAACAGCGATGTCTCGATAACAGAACACACTACAATTTCCGGCACGGGTTATTTCGGCTGCTGCTGTTTCGAGCTTGTCGAAACGGTCGATGACCAGCATGAATAGGGGAGGATTATCGGTCAGTTCGGCCGTATAGTTGTCGGTGGGTATAAAATCTTTATAAGGAGTGTTTTCCCGCTTGTATTTAAAATCCCGTTGTATATCGTTTACGAGTGGTTTGTGAAACACTTGGAGTTTATTGTTCTCGATTCGGTAAACAAAGGGGATCAAGTCTCTATTTTCGAGCACCGAGATGTAACGGAGGGCCGAGTCATCGGTGAATCCATTCGTTTGTATGTAATGTTTGTTTCGTATGTCGTAGAGTACGGCCCCGTTCATGAGTACTACCGGAAGGTCGAGCTGTAATTGTTTCAGTAAGGGAACGACCGTAGCTGGTGTTCGAGCCGTAGCTATCGTAAAGAGCATACCTTTTTGCAGTAAAAGGTTGATATTCTCGACAGAATGGGAGGTTACGATCGAATTACTATTGAGTAGAGTCCCGTCTAAATCGGAGATATAAAGTGTTCTGGTTTTCATAATCGGGTACTGTTTCGGGGGTGTTTTTATAATTTTCGGAATCAAGCTCTCGGATAACGGTGGTACTCCACCGTTATCCGAGAAAATATCTTAGAACCATTTGATTTTTCTGAATACAATGAAGGCCAAAGCAGACAACAGCACGGAGAAACAAACGATTAAAGAGAATGCGTGCGGAAGTTCTTCGATGTGTATGTCTACGTTCATGCCATAAAAACTGGCTATCAAAGTGGGAACCATCAGAACGATGGAAAGACTGGTCATGCGTTTCATGATGGTGTTGACGTTGTTCGAGATGATGGAGGCAAAAGCATCCATCGTTCCGGTTAAAATGTCGCTGTAAATGTTCACCATATTTTGGGCCTGTTTCAATTCTATCATCACGTCTTCCAAAAGTTCGGGATTTTGGTAATCCTTCTCATTGAATATTTTGGGCAATTTTCTTATCATTACCTCATTTCCTCGGATAGACGTGTTGAAGTAGACCAGACATTTTTGCAAGTTCATCAAACGGAGAAGGTCTTCATTACGTATGCTTTGTTGTAACTCTTTTTCGGCTGTGCTGACTTCGTTGTTGATTTGTTTCAGGTATTTGAGAAACCATACGGAAGAAGAGTATATCAGACGGAGAATCAGTTCATATCGGTTGGGGACATTTATTCCTTTACGTCGGGTATATTCGATGAAATCGGGGATCATGGCTGTCGAATGATAGCAGACCGAAATGATGATTTCGTTATTGGTAATAATCCCGATAGGTACGGTCGTATAGGTAATGTTGTTGTCTTTTACGAAGATGGGGATACGTAAAATAGTCAACAACCAATTTCCTTCCGAATCGATACGGGGACGTTCGTCGGTGTCGGCAATATCGTGTAAAAATGCAGCCGGTACATTCAATTCTTTTTCGAGGAAATCGAAATCATCGGGTGTAGGGCATTCGACATTTACCCAGCAGTTGGGAAGCCAATTGGGTTTTTCGATAAAACCTGCTTCACAAAAGAGATACTTTCTCATTGCGTTGCTCCTTTCTTTTTTGTATCCCGAAGGGAGCCCGCAAGATTCGACATCAAATCTCACTTACTCCCACGGGAGATGTTAATACTACTTGTGTACGTTCGTGAGTTTGAATCGTCCATGATTTATTGGTTTGATTGAACAAAAAGAGTCCGTCTTACGAACGAACTCCCTAAGCTCTTCAGGTTGGACTTGAACCAACGACCCTCTGATTAACAGTCAGATGCTCTAACCGACTGAGCTACTGAAGAATAAAAATATCAAAATCGGCTCTTCAGGTTGGACTTGAACCAACGACCCTCTGATTAACAGTCAGATGCTCTAACCGACTGAGCTACTGAAGAAGATTGCATTCGTTAAAAATGCGTTGCAAAAGTAATGGCTTATTTCCAATTATGCAATATATTTGCAAAAAAAATTTCCAGAATGAGGATAGTAGGATTGGGAAATGCTCTTACAGATGTACTTGCACGGTTACATTCCGACGAGTGTTTCGATGAGATGGGGCTGCTGAAAGGCGGTATGCAACTTATAGACGAAGAAAAGCTTTTGAGAATTATGTCGGTTTTCGAAGGGCTGGAAACCACCTTAGCATCAGGCGGGTCGGCCGCTAATGCTGTTTCGGGAGTAGCCCGTATGGGAATAGAGAGCGGATTCATCGGGAAAATAGGTCGGGATGCTTATGGACGTTTCTTCCGGGAGGATATGGAGCGCAATGGCGTGCAGACTTTGTTGATCGAAGGAGAACAGGCTTCGGGTTGTGCCATGACGATGATAACTCCCGATGGGGAGCGGACTTTCGGTACATTCTTGGGTGCAGCGGCTACTTTGTGCGCCGAGGAGCTTTCTGCCGAAATGTTCGAAGGGTATGATATACTGCATATCGAAGGGTATTTGGTGCAAGACGCTTCGTTGATTTTACGAGCCGTACAATTGGCAAAAGAGGCCGGCTTGTCTGTTTCTTTCGATATGGCGAGTTACAATGTCGTAAAAGATAATTATGCGATTATCCGTGATTTGGTGGAGAATTATGTGGATATTCTATTTGCGAACGAGGAAGAGGCATTGGCCTATACAGGCGAAGAGCCCCGTAAGGCGATAGAGATATTGTCGCAATATTGTAGGATCGCTGTCGTAAAATGTGGAGCACAAGGTTCTTTCGTAGGGTGTGAAGGTATAATTACCGAGGTCCCTGCGACACCAGAGGTTCGAGTAGATTCTACGGGAGCCGGGGATTTATATGCTTCGGGGTTTCTTTACGGTCTTTCTCAAAATTGCTCGTTGGGAGTTTGCGGTGCTATCGGTTCTTTATTGGCGGGTCGTGTGATTAAAGTAATCGGTACTAAGATGAGCGATGAGATTTGGACTGAAATAAAGTTAAAAGTATCTTCTATGGTTGCCGAAGATATTCGGCATTAGTTATCTTCGTGTAATTAAAAGAAGTGAAATGAAAAATATAAGGTTGACTTTTGCGACAGTAACGGTATTATCTTTTTGTTCGGGATTTATAAATCCGATATGGGCAGGCAAATCTGACGAGAAAAATTTCGAAATATCACGTAACCTCGATATATTCAATTCTCTTTTTAAGGAATTGAATATGTTTTATGTCGATACGATTAATGCCGAGAAGGCTATCGGCGACGGTGTAAATGCGATGTTGGCGCGTCTGGATCCTTACACCGAGTATATACCTGAGAAAGAGAAAGACGATTTTTTCTTTTCGACTACCGGAGAATATGCGGGTATCGGTTCTTTCATTATGGAGCGGGATAATGCCGTTTACATTTCGGAGCCGTATGAGGGTATGCCGGCTCAATTGGCGGGTTTGCGTCCCGGAGATAAAATCGTGATGATCGATAACGATACTGTGTTGGGGTGGAAGAGTGCGAAGGTGAGCGAGCGGTTGAAAGGACCTGCGAATACGCAGTTGAAAGTTACGGTCGAACGTCCCGGTGTGAAAGACTTGCTCTCTTTCGAGTTAACTCGTAAGAAGATACAAATGCCTGCCGTACCTTATTACGATGTGGTATGCGATAGCGTGGGGTATATTTATTTGAGTAGTTTTACCGATACTTCGGCCGGAGAAGTGAAACGGGCTTTACAAGACTTGAAAAAACGGGGGATAACTTCGTTGGTACTCGATTTGCGCAGTAATGGCGGTGGTATTTTGGAGCAGGCCGTGCAGATTGTCAATTTATTTGTTCCGAAGGGGGTAGAGGTGCTTTCTACCCGGGGAAGAAATAAGAAGATGGATAAGATTTATAAAACCACTCAGGAGCCAGTCGATGTGAAAATGCCTTTGGCCGTGCTGATCGACGGAGGAACTGCATCTTCTTCGGAAATCGTGGCCGGAGCTTTACAAGACCTCGACAGGGCTGTGATTATCGGTTCGCGTTCTTATGGCAAAGGATTAGTGCAATCCACACGGCCTTTGCCTTATAACGGTATGTTGAAAGTAACGATCGCTCGTTATTATATACCCAGCGGACGTTTGATACAAGCTATCGATTATTCGCATCGCAATCCCGACGGGAGCGTCGCCCGTATTCCCGATAGCCTTACCCACGAGTTCAAGACCGCTCACGGTAGGATTGTCCGTGACGGAGGCGGTATAAAACCCGATGTGGAAACTTCGATGGAAAGGCGGGGGAATATCAGCTATTATTTGATGAAAGATTTCTATTTCTTCGATTATGCGACTCGGTATGCAGCCGAGCATGATACGATTCCGGCTCCGAAAGATTTTAAATTGTCCGACGAAGAATACGAGGAATTCAAAGCTTTTGTGAAATCGAAGGATTTCAAATACGACAAACAGAGTGAACGGATATTGTCCGACTTAAAGGAGGTCGCTAAATTCGAAGGATATTTCGATGAAAACACGCAGAAGCAGTTCGAAGCGCTTGAAGCTTGTTTGAATCACGATTTGGATAGGGATTTGGAGACTTTTCACGATGAAATCGCCGAATTACTTTCGATAGAGATTGTGAAACGGTATTATTATCAGAAAGGCGAAATTATAGAGTCGATCAAAAACGATAAAGATTTAAAGGAGGCTTGTCGTATTTTGGGCAATAAATCCCGCTATGACGAGATTTTAAATCTATCGGGAAAGCATTGACGGTTCTTGAAGGAGGATATAAAAAATGCGATGAATTTTCATCGCATTTTTTTGTATGGTAATGACTGTGTAAATTATACGTTGAATCGGAAGTGCATGATGTCGCCGTCTTGTACGACATATTCTTTTCCTTCGATGTACATTTTACCGGCCTCTTTACAAGCGTTTTCGGAACCGAGAGCGATATAGGCGTCGTATTTGATTACTTCGGCTCGGATAAAACCTTTTTCGAAATCGGTATGGATAATACCTGCACATTGAGGAGCCTTACTGCCTTTCAAATAGGTCCATGCTCGTACTTCCTGAGGTCCGGCGGTGAAGTAGGTTTCGAGATTGAGCAAGCTGTAAGCCGCTCGGATCAGACGGGAAACGCCCGATTCTTCCAAGCCTATTTCTTGAAGGAACATTTGTCGTTCCTCGTAAGTTTCGAACTCGGCGATTTCCGATTCTGTTTTAGCTGCCAAGATAAGGATTTCGGCATTCTCGTCTTTAACGGCTTCGCGTACCATATCCACGTATTTGTTACCCGATACGGCGCTGTTGTCGTCCACGTTGCAGACATACATTACCGGTTTGTTGGTAAGCAGGAAAAGGTCATGGGCTATTTTCTGTTCGTCTTTGGTCTCGAAAGTGACGGTACGAGCAGCTTTCCCTTGTTCGAGTGCTTCTTTGTATCGGCTTAAAACCTCGTATGTAACCTTTGCTGCTTTGTCTCCTCCTGTCTGAGCCTGTTTTTGGACTTTTGAAATACGTGATTCTATGGTTTCTAAGTCTTTCAGTTGGAGCTCGAAATCGATGATTTCCTTGTCGCGTACCGGGTTGACCGTTCCGTCCACGTGGGTAATGTTGTCATCGTCGAAGCAACGCAATACATGCAGGATTGCATCGGTTTCCCTGATGTTCGCCAAGAATTTATTTCCCAGACCTTCGCCTTTGCTGGCTCCTTTGACCAATCCGGCGATGTCGACAATCTCCACAGTGGTGGGGACTATTCGTTGCGGATGCACCAGTTCTGCCAGTTTGTTTAATCGTTCGTCGGGTACTGTAATGACACCTACATTAGGTTCTATGGTACAGAACGGGAAATTTGCCGATTGCGCTTTTGCGTTGGACAGACAATTGAAAAGAGTCGATTTACCCACGTTAGGTAAGCCGACTATGCCACATTGTAAACTCATTATATAATATTGTTTCGGTTATAATCGAAATAATTTGTTGCAAAATACTGCACGAAAACAGACGCAAAGTCGTTTGATTACGACTAAACGTAATCTGTTTTCAGATTCCTTGCAAAGATAGCGATTCTTTTCTTACTTCTGTGTATTATGTTCAATTAGCGATTTTGTATAATAATTATATATTTTAGGTGTCGTTTTATTTATTTAAATAAAATGGCCTTGAAAAATCGATTTAAAGGGATATATTTGCAAAATACACTAATATTTTGTGAATAACATGAAAAAATTATCCTTCCTTTTTTTAACTATCGGTATTATTTGGGGGTGTTGGGCCGAATCTCCAAAACGTGAATTTCGTGCAACATGGTTGGCCTCGGTGAGTAACATCGATTGGCCCAAATCGACCCAGACTTCGGAAGAGCAAAAGGCCGCTCTGATTAAGATATTCGATGGTATGCAGGCGGCCCGTATGAATGCGGTTTGGTTGCAGGTGCGTCCTATGTCGGATGCCTTGTACAATTCGGCCTACGAGCCATGGTCGAAGTTTTTGACAGGAACACGTGGGGTCGATCCGGGATACGATCCGCTGGCGTTTGCCATAGAGGAAGCGCATAAGCGGGGAATGGAACTTCATGCATGGATCAATCCGTATCGCTATGAGAGTGAAAAAAATATGAACGGAGCCGATGATCCCATACGAAAGAATCACCCGGAGTGGCTGTTGGAGTATTCGTCGAGTTTTATTCTTGACCCGGGGAATCCTGAGGTAATCGAGTATTTGGTGAAGGTTATCAAAGATATAGTCACCAAGTACAATGTCGACGGTATTGTGTTCGACGATTACTTTTACCCCTACGAAGGCACTAAAAATGAAGATGCCTATTCTCAGAACCTATATAAACCCGAAGGGAAAAATGTGGGGGATTGGCGCCGTGAGAATTGCAACAAACTTATCGCCGATATTTACGCTATGATACAGGAGACGAAACCGACCGTGAAATTCGGTATAGGGCCTTTCGGGATATGGGGCGGTAGCAGTAGTGTCGCCGCTTCGTATGGTATAGAGTATTTGAATACAAGCGGAGGAACGAGTGCCTATTCCCAACTATATTGCGATGGAGTGGCTTGGTTGAAAGCGAAAACGATAGACTATATTTCGCCACAATGTTACTGGCCGAGTTTCAACACTCATGTTTGGGGGTATAAGACATTGGTTCCGTGGTGGGCGAAGGTGGCCAAGACGATGGACAGACACTTTTATTCGAGTATGCGAATTTCTACGATGCCCCAAAATAGTCCGCAGCGTATGAAAAGTGTATTGCGTCGGCTCGGCATGAGCGAGAACGAATATAACGGTTTGTCGATGGTGGAACGTTCTATCGCCGCGACAGCAGCCAAAGGTACGGAAGAGTGCGGGTTTGAAGTGGATATGAACCGATCGACCGATCTGATGGGTGCTCCCGGACACGTCTTTTTCAATACGACGCAGTTTTTCAGTTACGGGTTGGATACCTATGTCGCCGAGAATAAATTTACCGAACCGGCGTTAACGCCCGTTATGAGCTGGAAAACGCCCTGTGATTTGCCCGATATTACCGATATTTCGGTGTCGGGAAATATGTTGAGCTGGTCGGCAGATGCAGATGAAACGATACGTTATGCCGTGTATTTCGTACCCAGTCGCGTGGCTAATAATCCTCAAACCTATGAAACATCGGCTTATTTGAAGCGAATTACATGGGAAAAAAGTATAGATGTTTCTTCTTATACTCAATCGGGATATGTGTATGCTATAACGGCTATTGATTCTTATGGAAACGAGTCACAACCTTATATTAAAACTCCATCGGGTGTTCAGTCGGGAATTGTCGACGGCCTTGTCGTTTATGGAGGATCGGGAGCTATCTATGTTTCTGTTCCAAAGGATATGGATATTTATATATATTCGTTTACCGGGCAGTTGATTCGTATGGTCAGAGTTTCGGGTGGAAATTCAGAAATAACGGTTCCAGCAGGAATGTATATTGTTAATGGAACGAAAGTGGCGGTTCAATAGTTGCATATATTAGTTTTCTTTTTTTTGTTTGAGACTTATTTAAGCGAAGGATATGGTTGCCCGATCTCTGATCGGTAGTGAACTCTCTGGGGTATGAAAACGTTTTAACAAAAAAGATATTTGATGAATAAAGCTTATGAAGTAGCCGACCGGCTCATGGAATGGGTATCTTCTTTATTGCATAGAATAACGGGAGAGTCTTCGCCGGTTTGGGATAGAATTGTGTATGGTATTCTTGTTTTTGTGATCGCTATTGTGGTTGCAAGGATTTTGAGAATGATTGTTATTTATGTGATTCATCGGATTATAAAATATAAAGGAGGGGATCTGTTGAAAGGGTTGGTCGAAGCCAAAGTCTTTACCCATATAACGCATGTTATCCCGCCGTTGGTGATTTTATCTCTGTTGCCATTTGCTTTTCACGGAACTCCCGAACTATTACGGATTATCGAAAAAGTTTGCTGGATTTATCTGCTCGGAGTCCTCGTTTTCTCGATCAATACGCAAATTTCGGTCTTTTGGCGTATCTATTCTCGTCGTACCGCATTTCGGGATCGGCCGATGAAGGGAATGATACAAATTATCAAAGGACTTTTGATAGGGATATGGGTGATTATTGCGGTATCTATTTTGATAGAACGTTCGCCGATGGCTTTGATTACCGGACTGGGCGCATTTGCCGCAGTGCTGATGTTGATATTTAAAGACAGCATATTGGGCTTTGTCGCCGGTGTACAACTCTCGCAAAACGATATGATAAGGAACGGCGATTGGATTGTCGTGCCGGGTGGTGCCGTGAACGGAGTCGTTATCGATGTTTCGTTGAATACGGTGAAGGTTCAGAATTTCGATAATACCATAGTGACGATTCCTCCTTATTCGCTTATTTCAGGGGAGGTACAAAACTGGCGCGGAATGTCCGATTCGGGTGGCCGTCGTATCATGCGCTCGTTTACCATCGACCTGAACACGGTAAAATTTTGTACCCCCGAATTATTGCAAAATTTGAAACAAATCGATATTCTGCGCGATTTCATCGAGAAAAAAGAGTCTCAACAACAAAAAGGAATTGTAGAAAATACCGAAAATAGCGCGGGGCTGGTGAACGGAACGATCGAGACGAATTTAGGGCTTTTCAGAGCTTACATGGCTCTTTATTTACAACAACATAAGTTTATCAATGATCAATTGACTCTTATGGTCAGAACGTTAGATCCTAACGATAACGGGTTACCTTTGCAGTTATATTGCTTTTCGGCTAATAAAAATTGGGTAAGCTATGAATCTATACAAGCCGAAATTTTCGAACATTATGCTGCTATCATGCCCCGGTTCGGCCTGTATCCGTTCCAAAATCCGTCGGGGCGGGATTATATTAATTCGGCTCTATTGACGGCCGGCCATAATCCCGATGAGTTGTGGGGTATTCCGTGGGGAACCATGAAAGAGAAAAATACGGAAGTGCCGTCTTCTGCTAAACCGGAGGTGTCTGCAACACCTCCTCCAAAACCGATACCGCCGATTCCACCGAAGTGATGTCCTTTATAGCTAACGAGCGGCGACCGCTTATTTCCCGCAATTTACAAAGTTTGGGATTTTTTTGCAAGAATCCTAAGATGCGACCGAATGCAGCGGATTGATAATAGGCGACATGCTCGTCCGAAACGAAGTAAAGATACATGTATCCCTGTTTCAACCCTACTTTCTCGATTCCTAATTGTTTAGCCAGCCGTCTTAACCGGACTACCCGAATCAATTCCATAGCTTCGTGGGGTATGCGGCCGAAACGGTCTTCCAAGCGCTCGCAAAATTGTCGTATATCGGTTTCACGCTCCATGTTGTCGAGCTCTTGATATAGGGAGATACGCTCGGATTCCTGTGGTACGTAGTTTGCCGGGAATAAAATTTCCAAGTCGGACTCAATGGTGCATTCCGAGACGAACTCTTCGGGTTTCGTATCCGAATCGGCTCCGTAATAGAGGTCGCTGAATTCATCGTTTTTCAATTCTTCGACAGCCTCCTTTAAAATTTTTTGGTAAGTTTCATAGCCTAAATCCGCGATGAAACCGCTTTGTTCCGCTCCTAAGAGGTTACCGGCTCCCCGTATGTCGAGGTCCTGCATGGCGATGTGTATGCCGCTTCCCAATTCTGAGAAACTTTCGATGGCTTGTAATCGTCGGCGAGCATCTACCGAGAATGTGTGGCGTGGTGGAGTGAGCAGGTAACAGAAAGCCTTTCGGTTGCTGCGGCCTACACGTCCCCGCAGTTGATGCAGTTCGCTTAATCCGAAGTTTTGTGCATCGTTGATGATTATCGTATTGGTGTTTGGCATATCTATTCCCGACTCGATAATGGTGGTAGCTAGTAAAATATCATAATCATAGTTGACGAAGTCGATAATTGCCTGTTCCAATTTTTCGGGTGGCATTTGTCCGTGCCCGATCACGACACGTGCGTCGGGAACCAGCCGGTGAATCGTGTTTTCGAGTTCGTACAGTTGGGGAATACGGTTGTTGACGAAAAAAATCTGCCCGCCTCGGCTCATTTCGAAGTTAATCGCTTCTTTGATAATGTCGTCGTTGAAAGCGTGTACTTCGGTTTGGATAGGATAGCGATTGGCCGGAGGGGTAGAGATAACCGAAAGATCGCGTGCACCCATTAAAGAGAATTGTAAGGTGCGAGGTATGGGAGTTGCCGACATCGTAAGGGTGTCGACATTCACTTTCATCTGTTTGAGTTTCTCTTTTACGGCCACTCCGAATTTTTGTTCCTCGTCGACAATCAAAAGCCCGAGGTCGTTGAATTTCACATCTTTCCCGATGAGCTTGTGGGTTCCTATGATAATATCTATTTTGCGGTCGGCGAGGTCTTTCAAAATGGCTTTTACTTCTGAGGCTTTCCGGGCTCGGCTGAGGTATTCGATACGTACCGGGAACTCCTTTAATCGCTCTTTGAAGGTTTGGTAATGCTGGAAGGCCAATACGGTGGTAGGCACGAGTACTGCGACCTGTTTGTTGTCGCAGGTGGCTTTGAATGCCGCACGTATGGCAATTTCGGTTTTCCCGAAGCCCACGTCGCCGCAGATGAGCCTGTCCATAGGGCGTTCGCGTTCCATGTCGGCTTTCACTTCGGCTGTGGATTTTATTTGGTCGGGAGTATCTTCGTAAATGAACGATGCTTCGAGTTCTTGTTGCAGGAACGAGTCGGGCGAGAAAGCGAATCCCTTTTCTTCTTTACGGGCGGCATAGAGCTTTATCAAGTCGCGGGCAATCTCTTTCATCTTGCCTTTCGTCTTCTCTTTCATGCGTTCCCAAGCACCGCTTCCCAGTTTGTTGATACGAGGAGCTTCTCCCTCTTTTGCCCGGTATTTCGCCAATTTGTGCAAGGCGTGAATGCTGACAAAAATAATATCGTCGTTTTGGTAAGTCAGTTTAATGACCTCTTGCATTTTTCCGTTGATTTCGGTATGTATCAATCCCCCGAAACGACCTATACCGTGATCTACATGCACGATGTAGTCGCCGACTTCTATCTGGTTGAGCTCTTTCAAGGAAAGAGCCAGTTTCCCAGAACGCGCATGCTCGCTTTTCAAAGTGTATTTGTGAAATCGATCGAATATCTGGTGGTCGGTGAAACAACCTATTTTCAAATCGTTGTCGATGAACCCCTCATGCAAGGTTTTCAATACCGGTGTAAACGAGATGGAGTCGCCCCGTTCTTCGAAAATAGCTTGCAATCGTTCTATCTGTTTTTCACTGTCGCTGAGTATGTAAAGAGTGTAGCCTTTTTCGATGAATTGGGAGAACGATTGGCTGACTAAATCGAAATTTTTGTGATAAACACCTTGTGGTGCGCAGTTGAAACGAATGACCGCCGGCGCATTCGCTTCACTGCTTGCTCCATAATCTATCCTTCGAAATGTAGTTATCTTTTTTTGAAAAGCTGTTACATCGATGATTTTTTGCATAGCATAGCGGTCGCCCTCTTCGGCGATAAGGGTTTGCTCGGAGAGCGATTCGGAAGCTATGGTTGAAATTCTGTCGATTACCCATGACAGATTGTGACAGATTAAAATCGTGTTTTTATCGATGAAATCGAGTATGGAGATGCCGGAGGCTTCCTGTCCGCATACGTTGGCAACGATATAAACTTCTTCCAATTTTCCGATGGAAAGTTGTGTTTCCACTTCGAAAGTACGAATGCTTTCTACCTCTTTGCCGAAAAAATCGATACGATAGGGCAATTCGTTGGTATACGAAAAGACGTCGAGAATACTACCCCGTACAGCAAACTGACCGGGTTCGTACACATAGTCCACTTCTTCAAACCCTCGTTCTCTCAGTTTGTCGGATAGTGTGATGATGTCGCACTTCGAATTTTTGTCGATGTGAAGGGTCTGTTCGGAAAGCATATTGACCGGGACAACTTTTTCGGCGATAGCTTCGGGATAAGTGACTATCAACAGGGACTCTCCTTTTTGACACAGGCGGTTCAGAACTTCGGTTCTCAGTATTTCGGAAGGGGGGTCGGGTTGCCCGTATTTGATGTCCCGCTTGTATCCAGATGGAAATAAAAGAATGTGGTCGTTACCGTTTATTTGCACCAAGTCGTTGTACAGATAACCGGCTTCGTCCAAATCGTTTGCAATGATGATGTGTGCCTGTTTATGTTCTAGAAGATTGGAAAAGAAAAGCGCTATCGAGGAACCTTCGAGTCCCTGTATAAAAATGTGCTTTGTCTTGTTGTCTTTAATGAGTTTCAAAAACGCTTCACGTCTCGCCGGAGTGTTGAAAAGCGCAGAAAAGTTCTGAATATCCATTCCTATAAACCGTCTTAACCATCGACAAAATTACACATTAATTTAGAAGCTGTTTTAAATTTATTGAGAAATAATATTATCATTGCAAGCAGGTATGTTCCGGCCATATTGAACCCTTGTCTTGCATCTTGAATCCCTTGATTTTTGTCAATAGCCCGCTATTGACTGCGTATCTCGGACTCCAATCTGCTTCAACATAGGTCTCAATCTGTCTCGGAATAAATTTAAAACAGCTTCTTATCGGTCGCAATATTTGTTCCTGTGTTTTCTCTATGGTCAGTGGGCTTCCAGCCAGTTGCGGCCCACACCGGAGTCGGCCAATAACGGCACTTGCAACGGATAGGCGTTTTCCATCTCTTCGCAGACGATAGCTTTTACTCTCTCGATTTCCTCGACGGGTACATTGAAATTGAGTTCGTCGTGTACTTGCAGAATCATGCGGCTTCGTAGATGCTCGTTTTCCAATCGTTTGGCGATACGTATCATAGCGATTTTGATGATGTCGGCTGCACTCCCTTGTATCGGGGCGTTAATGGCGTTTCGTTCGGCATATCCCCGCACGACGCTGTTATGGGAATGTATGTCGGGCAACATTCGTTTCCGGCCGCAAATCGTTTCCACATAGCCTTTTTCCCGAGCAACTTCGATACTTTTATTCATATACTCTTTGATTTGCGGATAACTTTCGAAGTATCCGTCGATCAATATTTTTGCTTCGCTCCGTGGTATATTCAGTCGTTCGGCGAGGCCGAATACCGATATGCCATAAATGATACCGAAGTTCGCTGTTTTGGCCTTTCTTCTCATATCGGCAGTTACGGCATCGATAGGAACTTTGTAAATTTTTGCGGCTGTGGCTGCGTGGATATCCGATCCCTCCCGGAATGCTTCTATCATGTGCCGGTCTCCGCTCAGGTGTGCCATGATACGCAATTCTATTTGCGAGTAGTCGGCCGAGAAGAAAATGCAGTCTTTATCCGGTACGAATGCACGGCGTATTTCCCGCCCTTCGTTGTCGCGGATAGGTATGTTCTGCAAGTTCGGGTTGCTGGAACTGAGTCGTCCGGTGGAGGTAATCGTCTGGTTGAACGAGGTATGTATCTTTCCCGTTTTGGGATTGATCAATTCGGGCAGGGCATTGATATAGGTACTCAATAGTTTGCGAATGCCTCTTTGATCGAGTATTTTACCAACGATGGGGTGGCGGGACCGAAGTTTTTCCAATATCTCTTCGGTCGTGGAATATTGGCCCGTCTTTGTCTTTTTGGCTTTTTCATCGATTTTCAATCGTTCGAAAAGGACTTCGCCTACCTGTCGTGCCGAACTTACGTTGAATGTAACGCCTGCCAATTGGAAAATCTCTTGTTCCAACTCGTTCATGCGCCGGGTGAGGATATCCGAGGAGCTTTTTAATTCGGTTATATCTACATTGACTCCGGTTATTTCCATGTCGGCAAGAACTTTTGTCAATGGCATTTCGATGTCGTAAAAGAGCTTTTCCATTTTTTCGGTCTTCAACTCTTTTTCGAGCCGGTTTTTCAGTTGCAAGGTAACATCGGCGTCTTCGGCGGCATATTCGCAAACTTGTTCTACCGGGACTTGTCGCATGGAAAGTTGTTTTTTACCTTTCGGACCAATGAGTTTTTCGATGGACACAGGCTCGTAACCGAGATATACATTCGCCAGATAGTCCATATTGTGGTACTGTTCGGGTTGTAACAGGTAATGAGCCACCATTGTATCGAAGAAATCGCCTTTGACATGTATCCCGTAGTTATGCAGGACGATATAGTCGTACTTGATATTTTGTCCTATTTTCAAGGATTTGGGATTTTCCAGAGCCGATTTGAAGATGTTTACGATTTCCCGGGCTTTTTCTTGATCCTCTGGAATGGGAATATAATAGGCTTCGTGCTCTTTTAGGGCGAAAGAAAGTCCCACCAACTCTACATTCATCGGGTCTACACCGGTTGTCTCCGTGTCGAATGCGAATGCCGATGCGCAGGATAGCAATGCCGCCAAGTCCCACATCTTTTCAGGGGTGTCGGTTAAATGATAGGTGTGCGGAATCGATGCGATATTAGCCAAATTCGACTGGGGCGCGGAGTCGTCTGTTTGTTCAGTTTCGGGGACATTGTCGAACAGGGACGGTTGTACCGTTTTTTTAGGTGTCGGCGTTGTCGGTTGGTTTCCCAATACTCTTTCGGTAAGGTTTCTGAATTCCAATTCTTCGAAGATGGGTCTCAGTTTTTCACTGTTTACAGGTTCCCGTCGAAGTGATTTTTCGTCGAAAGTCAAGGGTACGTCGGTCTTGATGGTTGCCAAGAACTTGGAAAACTCTATTTGCGAGCGGTTCTCTTCCACTTTGGTTTTCAAGGCTCCTTTTAACCGATCGGTGTTTGCAAGCAGGTTTTCTATACCTCCGAAATCGGCAATCAGTTTGACCGCCGTTTTTTCTCCCACTCCGGGACAGCCGGGTATGTTGTCGGAGCTGTCGCCCATCAATCCTAATATGTCGATAACCTGTTCGGGTGATTGTATGCCGTATTTCGTTTTTATCTCTTCCGGTCCTAAAATTTCGAAATCGCCGCCGAACTTGGGCCGATACATGAAAATGTGCGACGATACTAATTGCCCGTAATCTTTATCGGGTGTCATCATGTAGGTGTCGAAGCCCTCTTTTTCGGCAAGTTTTGCCAGCGAGCCTATGACATCGTCGGCTTCGAAGCCGGGAACTTCTATAATGGGAATGTTGTAGGCTTGGATAATCTCTTTGATGATCGGGACCGAATAGCGTATTACTTCGGGAGTTTCTTCCCGTTGAGCCTTGTATTGTTCATAAGCCTCGTGGCGAAATGTGGGGCCTTGCGGATCGAATCCGACGGCAATATGCGAGGGGTTTTCTTTTCTCAACAATTCTTCGAGCGTGTTGACGAACCCCAGAATGGCAGAGGTGTTTATCCCTTTGGAGTTGATTCTCGGATTCTTGATGAACGCATAGTAAGAACGGTAAATCAGTGCGTAAGCGTCTAATAAAAATAGTCGTTTCTCTTGCATAAGGGTATGCTGTTTGTAGATAAGAATTAAAAAAGCATCTTTGTAATGCGGTAAAATTACGATAAAAATACGGATTCTTTTGTTTTATTACTATTTTTGCACCAGAATAAATTGATATGGATAAACTTTTTAGCATACGGCAGCCGATAACCGAGGAGCTTGCTCTACTGAATAAAACCCTTACTGAATCTTTGCATACGACCAGTCCTCTGATGAATGAGGTGATTCAGGCTTATCTCGAAAGCAAGGGGAAACAGATTCGGCCCATATTGGTGTTACTGTGTGCGAAGTTGTTCGGTGAAGTTCCTCGTGAAGCCATTGACGCAGCAGCTTCGTTGGAAATGTTGCATAATGCCAGTCTGATTCATGACGATGTAGTCGATGAATCGCAGAAACGCAGAGGCCTACCGACGATCAATCATTTATATGATAACCGTATAGCGGTTTTGGTTGGCGATTATTTCGTGTCGTGTGCTTTGGCTTGTTCGATAAAAACGAACAAGATGCCGATTGTTTCTTGTTTGGGTGTCTTGGGACGGGATTTGGCTCGGGGAGAGATAGATCAGCTTTCCAATGCCCGCAATCACTTGCTTGACGAGAATGCATATTTCGAAGTGATTCGGCGAAAGACAGCATCGTTGTTCTATGCTTGTATGCAGGTGGGTGCACTGTCTGCCGGCGCTTCTGCCGAAGATGTCGCAAGATTGGGAATGTTTGGAGAAAAGTTAGGGCTTTGTTTCCAGATTAAGGACGATATTTTCGATTATTACGAGGATAAAGTTATCGGTAAACCCACGGGAAACGATTTGCGGGAAGGGAAAATAACACTGCCGCTTATTTATGCGATTACTCATGGCGAAGGCTCTGAAAACGAACGAATGAGAGATTTGTTGTTGAGTGAGGAATGTTTGTCGTCCGACAGCGTGCATACACTCATCGAGTATGCCAAAACACAAGGCGGTATCGAGTATTCCTATGAAACTATGGGACGTATTCGTAACGAGGCTGTGGACCTATTGTCCGTTTTTCCTCCTTCCGAAACGATCGATGCTTTGATTGCTATCTTGGACTACACGATAGAGCGGGAAAAATAGAATTTTTAGGATAGTGGGGTTGTGTCGACCCCTGTGGGCGCTCCCTTTATATCACTGCGCGATACCCCGTAATACTTATGGGACACGGTAGGGGGAGAGGGGGTAGAAGTATGAAAAGACAATCCCTGCTGATTTCTTACTAATTATCGAAAACGACCACTTTTAGAAAGTGGTCGTTTTCGTTTTCGATTTGCCCTTCATGTCGTCAATATTTGAAGCTGCTGCCGCCGAGAAACTCTCTGAGAAGAGAAGTAGGAGGTATTTCGCGTTGATTGATGGATTGAAAATATCCTAAGAAACGGAGCAAACGATGAGCTTCGGCATATTCGGGACAATCATGGGGTACGGCGCTGAGTATGGGTTGTGCATAATCTTTCATTACCGCCAGTTCGAAAAGGAGTGAAGAGTTGAACATGGCATCGGCGTTTTCCTGATAGGGGAATATCCATTTTTCTTCTCCTCGTCTCACGCTTCCCCAACGGGCTATGGTGCTCTGTGCCGATGCCCCGCGATACTTATGATCGCGGATAATGCGGCGTAACAGACGGTTATCGGCAGTAGGTATCCAGTTGTGGTCGTCGATGGAGATGGTCGTCAAGGCGGAAACATAAATGCGATATTTCAAATGAGTTTCGATTTGAGGTGTCAAATCTGGGTTTAATCCATGTATGCCTTCCAAGATGAGAACAGACCCTTGTTCCAATTTCAGAGTATTCCCTCTGTATTCTCTTTCGCCGGTTTCGAAATTATA
>UMGW01017083.1_pt1 | contig 17870 bp, 10 predicted proteins | sample 1965371 | NCBI WGS metagenome assembly UMGW01 (sample SAMEA4836082, study PRJEB28245) | human gut metagenome | biome: gut microbiome; material: fecal sample | place: Denmark | collected 2008
AAGCGAGATAGGTGTCAGAAGGTCGCGAATTACAGGGCGGACTTGCCGGTGAGGTGGCGGTAGAGTTCCGGATCGACCGGTTTGTCGAGCTTGAGTGTGGAAATGACCACCTTTGACTCGCTGCCATCCTCGCCGGGGTTCACCGACGCGTGCACATCGTCCAATGCGACCGCGCTGCCGACGAAGTAATAGGATTTCTCCTGTTCTTCGGCTTTGCGACGGATGAAAATCGGCGCAAAATGGCAATTCTGCCATGTCGGAGTACGTTCCGTTCCGTCCAGCAGCCACCGGAATTCGTTCGATTTTACTGTTTCGAATCGTTGTCTTCGGCAATGATTTTGCCGATACGGTGTGGGATTTCCGTAACGAGGGCATTGCCCATGCAGAAGGCACGATGTCCATCGGTCATTCCGTCGTTGGTCCAGCCTTTCGGGAAGCGCTGAAGCTGGTCCAACTCGTCGGGGACGAGTCTTCTTAGTCGCCCATTCTGCATGACTACATGCTTGGTGCGGCTTGCTCCACGGCCGCCTTCTCCAGTGAGAATGGTGCGGCTCGGCTTATCCAACGGATCGGGGAATGCGATGGGACCTTCAGAGTAGACGTACTCATGTCCGTTACTAGCGGTGCGTTTCTCGTGTTTGCCGCCTTTGAGATATTCCCATGATTTGAGATTGTCTCCAGTGATGAAGAATTCTTCCGGAACCTGCTCGATCGGTACGAGGAATTCACCCAACGTACGCTGTGGGCCGTTGTAGATGGGCTTGACTCGGCGTGTAAGCACCTTACCGTTCTGCATTACGCCGGCTTCCTTGAATCGTGAGATTTTGTCTCCGATGCCGAATTCTTTCGTAGACCTATAAGGGTCTTTGCTGACGGAGAAACGCTCAGCTCCGAATCGCTCATCCGGTTCGATGGGGAAAGCTCGTGCTTCGACCCCCACATGGAAGAGCTGGTTTTCCAAATCCCATTTTGGAGCGTCATGTTCAGCGTAAATGTATACGCGTCGGCGACGTTGTGGCATGCCGTAATCGGCAGCATTCACCACGTGCCATTCCACAGAATAGCCCAAGCGATATAGGCAAGAGAGAATAATCGCGAAATCGCGGCCACGTTGTGCGGTAGGAGATTTCAGAAGTCGGTCGACGTTCTCAAGAAGTACATACTTCGGGTGGCGCATTTCAAGAATGGCGTTGATGCTCCACCAAAGCACGCCTTTTTTACCTTCAATGCCAGATGCAAGACTTGCGGGCTTCGCGACCGAATAATCTTGGCAGGGGAAGCCTCCAACGAGCATGTCGAATTCCGGCAATTCACGTTCGCCATTTTTGATTTGCTCGACAACGACTGCGATATCTTCATTGACGCAGCTTCCTTCGCCAAAGCGCTTTTCGTAGCAGCGCCATGCGAATTGTTTGGTGGGTCGCCCATCTGGCTCCCAATTATTGGCCCAGACGGTGTGGAAATTGCCGGCTGGCTTCATCTCGAAATCAGGATACTTGGGATTGCTGTAACCATCAAGTCCAAGTCGGAATCCGCCAACGCCGGCGAATAGTTCAACGACTTTGATTTCCTTGCTCATTACAGCTCTCGCGCTCCTTTAACTCTTGCGATCCGAACGATCGTTCGAGATACTACTGGCCAATATCTTATCTAATCATGAGGAATCGATCAAATTCAGTGTGTCGTGTTTATAAAAGGGGCTTACGGTGGTTAAATGCAAAAGAGTTGGGGCTGAATTGGAATGGCCTCGAAAGAGATGTGGGAGCTAGTTCGATGTTGAACGAAGAGCGTAGTTTTTCATCATTGGAAGAAGTCACGAAACTGTTGATTGCAGCTGAGGGGAAGACTTTTCGAGAACTTGACGAAACAGGTCGTGGCGATTCGGCGGGAAACAAGGGCTCGCTTGGCAATATCATTGAGGAATCCGTTCTGCATTATCCTGTCAACTCAGATGCTGAGGCTGATATCCTCGTTGGCGATACGCGTTATGAGCTTAAAGTGACCCCACTGAAGCATTCCGGCAAGGGCAAACGTACGAAGACAGTTGCCAAGGAGAGACTTGTCCTTGACATCATCAATTACGAGAATCTGCCTAAGGAAAATTTTGAAGATTCCCGGTTTTGGAATAAGTCGAAGAACATCATCATGGTGTACTACTACGATGACCGCGAAGACAAGAAAACCCAATCACGCTTGGACTGCAAGGTCTTGAAATCTGTTGTCTTGCATTATGACGAAAACGATTTGGCGACGATTCGAGATGATTGGGAGACGATTCACGAGAAAGTTGCCTCGGGGCATGCAGATCAGCTTTCGGAATCGGACACAAACTATCTTGCCGCGTGCACGAAGGGTGCGAATGCTTCCAGTATGAGAGATGCTCCCGCGCCAGCCGGCTCTGGTAAGGCGCGGATACGTGCGAAACAGCGTGCGTTCAGCTTCAAATCATCTTTCATGACGTCGATTGCCGAACGTGCTTTGGTAAGCCGCATTGAGGAATACAGTTTGCCGATTCCGTCGAACCAGACGCTTTCTGAATTCCTGTGGCAACAAATGAGCCCGTACATCGGGAGAAGTGTTGATGACATCGCTCTTCGATTGGGCATTTCGAAATCGGATTCGAAAGCCAGCAAGAGCCGGCTCGTCATGAAAATGGTTGGTGCGGAAGGGCGTAGCGTCGATACGATTGAACAATTCCGCAAGGCCAATGTGACCAAGCTGAAGACTGTCGTATTGTATCCGGATGGGCTCCCGAAGGAAAACATGTCTTTTCGCCAGATTACAGAGGAAGAGTGGCAGGGACTAGCATCCTTTGATGCGAAATGGGAAGACTCGTTCCTGTACGAGTATTTCGAAGAGAACAAGTTCTTTATTGTCTCATTTAAATCTCCGGTACCGTATTCGCAACATGTGGCCGGTAACGACCGTCTTGTTGGAGGATTCCTTTGGAATATGCCGGAAAAGGATATCGAACAGTATGTCCGTCCGGTCTGGGAGCGGCTGCATGAATTGATGCTGAGCGGTGGATCGGTACATTACGGACGAGGAACCAATTTACTTCCTGGAGCGAGCTTCAACGGAGTCTGCCATTTAAGGCCGAAGGGGCAGAACAGCGATGACGTGGTGCGTCTGCCTAATGGCGAATCGATTACCAAGCAATGCTTCTGGCTCGATCGACATTATGTGGCCGAACTGATTCGTGAGAATCAAAAAGTGAACGGCAATGTGAAATGAAATTGGTGCAAGCAGGCGAAGCATTGTCTTGAAGACATTCATGCTAGTCATGATTCGAGTATTTGATGATATTCCTCTATCAAATTCTTGGCCATAGTATATTTGATTGAATATTTATGGCTTGCTTTGCGAAAGCAATAGGAAAAAAGTATTGGAAAAAGGGAAGGGCCTGCGATGATTTCGTTGAAGAAGCTCGCTGCTGATGGACTGATTAAATTGACCGACGCGAGACGTAAGTACACGATAGATGGAGTGCAGCGGCTTGAGGCCATATATCGTATTCCCCTTAAATACCTTTATTACAACAATCAAAATGGGCGAATTAGTACAGCTCTTCAAAAATACGTTAGTGGGCATCCAGAGGTGGTCTTGAACCCCGCCTTGGATGATGAAAATCCTGAGTATAACGATTTGTTTGAGAGTTTTATCTTTAAATCGAATGAACAGCGCATGAAGGCGACCCAGGAATCGATTTCAGATAGAGGTCAAGAGGAGCCTGGTGTCGTGCTGGATGACGGCCGTGTGATTGATGGCAATCGCCGGTTTACGGCATTGCGCCGAATTCAAAAGAGCAAAGGCATAGAACAATACTTTGAAGCTGCGATTCTTGATTTTGATATCACCAATTCTGTTGATAAAAAAACAATCAAGCAGCTTGAGCTTGATTTGCAGATGGGAAAAGAAGACCGACAGGACTATGATCCAATCGATCGAATTTTCGATGTGTATAACACCGTTTACGTCGAAAAAATAATGACTCCTCAGGAGTATGCGAAAAGTATCGGCAAAGAGCGAGCAAGGGGAATAAACAACGATATTAAGGAAGCGAAGCTGATTTCTTCGTATCTTGAATTTATTGGTGCTCCGAGGGACGCTTATTACATTGCCAAAGAGCTTCGGCTTGACGGACCGATGAATGAGGTGAGAAGGGTTCTCGACAAAAATAAGCTACTTGACGATGGGGAAGTCAAGAGTGCGGTTTTCGCTTTGCTGTCGATGCATTATTCTGGGACGGATGCGAATGAGGGTGGAGATATCACACGTCTTATTCGTAAAGAGCTTCAATCCATGGTTTCCAAGAAGGATGATTGGGTTTGTCTTACGGAAGACAATGTTGACACGATATATGATGCTTTCCAGGATACACCTGTCTCTGATGCATCTCAGATTTCGCAGATTCTGAATTCGAGCGAAGGGATTAAGGCTGCGTCGAATGATTTTATGCGGTCTAGTCGACGTTTGGGAAAGATGAACGAGTACAGAGGCGAGCTTCAAAAAGTAGTCGAAACTGTAAGTGCGTGTGTGGAATCGCTTGAAAGCATTGATACTGCTACTTTGGAAAGCCTTACGGTGGAGCAATCCAAGGACGTGGCTGCGGATTTGGAGAAAATCGGAATGATTGTTCGTAAGGATTATGATGTTTTATCTCAGACGGGTAATCTGCTATGAGCTTCTTGTCTCTGAAAATTGATACGCAGTATCAGACAACGGATCAACAGGTGGTTGACTCTTTTCTGATTCCAACGTTGTCTGAGGCGAAACGATATTGCAGGGTATCGGCATATTTTTCTCTTAAAGGGATTCAGCTACTTGCCGCCGGGCTGGAGCAATTGGCTTGTAATGATGGTCGTTATCAGCTGTTGCTATCCAGTCACATCAGCGAGACCGATTTTGATGAAATAAAACAAGGATATGAGTGGCGTAATCGTCTTAGGGAAAAACTGCAATGTCAGGATGCCGATGATATTGATCAAAAGCATTTAGGGTTGTTGGCAAAACTGATTGCAGAAGAAAAAGCGGATGTGAAAATTGCCTTTTTGAAGGAGGGCAAAGGAATCTTCCACGACAAATTCGGGTTACTGGAGGATTCGGAAGGAAATAAAGTTCTTTTTTCGGGATCCGCGAATGAATCGACAGGCGGACTCAGTTCGAATTATGAGTCGATTATTGTGGATGTAAGTTGGGATGAGAGCAGTCGTGTCAGGCAGCGTCTGCAAGCGGAGGTTAATCGGTTTGATTGGCTATGGTCTTCTCGCGAAGATGGGGTGATTACCGAAGACGTGAGTGATTTGGTATATGAACAACTCGCTCAATATCAGGGAATGGAGGATTGTCCCGGCATGGTTGATCAGAAGGAAGATTCGCAGTTGCCTGAAGGTTTTGAGGGATGGGCTTTTATCTATAAGGACGGAGACGTCTGGTTCATTGATACCACAGAAGAGCAGAGATCCGAACGAGACAGACATTTGAGAATAGGAGGAGATTGGGGAGGGAAATATTTTAAAGAGCATTCGCATCAAATGCTTGATGATCTTCCCTATGCTGTGGTTGAACAATGTCTAGAGAAAACTCGGAAAAGAGCGGAAGGCAAAGTTGCCTTCTGGATTGATCCGCGCATAGAACAAGATTTGAAACAGCAACGATATTCAATTGAACAGTATCGATACATGGGCGTTGCTCTTAAGGAAAATGTTAATCGATTCGAAGATGAGTTCGCACTTTTCCGTAATGTTATTTCAGAATCAGTAAGTCGTCCATTGAAGACTTTGCATTTGCAGTCGGCTTTCTATATGTACAAGATGGCACGAGCAGCTAATTTTTCGGTTCCCGGCGCCGGTAAAACGGCAATGGTCTTGGGCGTATTCGCTTATCTCAATAGCGGTAAGGCTAAGTTTGGTGAATTCGTTAGCAGGATTTTGGTGGTTTCTCCAATCAACGCCTTCGAATCCTGGAAAAGCGAATTTCAAAAGACCTTTGGTCCTAAGAAAAAGCTGCGAGTCGTTGATGTTCAGGATGGAAATTTTGACGGCGATTTACGTAGACGATGGGCGGTTTCGAATTTGGTCCTTGTCAATTATGAATCCCTCCCGAAATACCATGACCAGCTTATCGATTTGATTGATGGGCAAACAATGATTGTTTTTGACGAGGTCCATAGGATTAAAGGCGTTAATGCAACTAGAGCAACTGCCGCCATGGATTTGTGCGATAAAGCATTTTTCCGATATGTATTGACAGGTACGCCTATCCCTAATTCGTATTGTGATATCTATAACTTCTTGCATCTTTTGTACAAAAAAGAATATCCGGTTTTCTTTGGCTGGGACGTTCCGGAATTATCGAAAGCAAATCAGTATTTAGTCGATCGGATTAATGAAAAGCTGTACCCATTCTTCTGGAGAACGAATAAGGGCCAACTTGGGGTACCGCCCGCTGACCCTGATGACATTATTGAAGCTCCCGCTTCATCTGGACAACTTGAGTTGGCGCTCGCGATTTGGACGCAGGAAAAATCCAGTTTGGCAAAGTTGATTAGGCTCATGCAAGCGTCAACAAATCCTTCTTTACTGAAAGAGAAGATTGATTTCCGAACTCTGGGTTTGGAATCCAATGGAGAGTATTCTGAAGAAATAGATGAGAAGACCTTCAATCGGGCATTAATGCATGAAGAAACGGCCGTCACTCCGATTCTTTCGAATAAGTGTTATGAAGATTTTGATTTGGATAATATGAAATCGCCGAAGTTCGAAGAAGGACTGAAGCTGATTCGAGATCTTGTAAATCAGGGTAAGAAGGTTATTGTTTGGGGGTTGTTCGTCAATACTTTGCAAAAGATTTCCTCGCGTCTCGATGATTCCGATATAGATAATCGTTTGATTTATGGCGAGACTCCAGTGGATGTCCGTAAAGATTTTATTGCTGATTTCCGTAACCCGAATGGGCCTGCGGTGCTTGTATCCAATCCTCAGACGTTGGGCGAATCGGTTTCGTTGCAAGATGTTGTGCATGATGCCGTTTATTTTGAATTTAATTTCAATCTGACGTATATGTTGCAGTCGAGAGATCGCATCCATCGTTTGGGTTTACCGGATGGTCAATATACGCGCTATCACATCATGGAAACCATTAATGATCCGACGGAATATGGTTTTATCGATAGCCGGGTATACAAACGTTTGAAATACAAAGAACGAAGGATGCGTGAAGCCATCGATGGTGATGTCCTGAAGCCTGAGGTGACAGATGATTTGCTTGCGGACGTTCGATCTATTATCGAAAATGAGCGACGTAGCATAGCGAAAGCCCATGCAAAGACGGTTAATGTCGAAATCGAATGAAAGATTGGAATCCAAAGGTTTCCGGGCTTATGGTTCTCGGTAGGAACGGGTGTTTGGCGGACTTTGCCATGCAAGGGCAGTGTCCGTCAAACGCTTATAGTCTGTCTTTTATTTGGCTATAGAGATAAGCTCCGTTAATCCACCAAGCCTGCTTGGTCATATATTCTTCCGAATAGCGTTCATGGTTGGCGGGTCTATTTATCCAGTGTGCTTTTGCGGGCAGTTTACGGGAATTCTGCGCATTGGGTGCCGGCTTGCTGTACTGCGATTTGTGCGCATCCGGGCGCATGTGAATCACGCGATGCGCAGAGGCTTTAACGAAGTTGTTGTAAACTCGATTGCCTTTGTAATGAAGAGTCACTCCGTTTCTGAGTTTTTCAACGTCTTCCTTCCAAACTTGTTCGGCTATGTCGATATCGGATACCGGCATATACCAGAATGCGGCACCTTTAAAGTAGATGTTTTCTGGATTCTTGTCTTTTTCATTGGGATTTTGGTTGTCAAAAACAAAGACGAGGAATTTTGTGGTTTCCAGAAGGTGATGCAGGGCGCAGTTATCGGTATCCCATTTTTGATTGATTAGATCGTTGAAATCGGGAATGGATTGGATCTTAAATTGCTCGGAAGGTTTTCCATGGAAAAGCGGCAGCGTTTTGACTCGAATGCCTTTAAGCTCTTCGGCGTCAAACGATACGTAATCATCATTGGGGTCTTTGGAAATACTGGTATTTGAACCAAGCATATGGTCAACCAGCATGAAATTAGTTTGTTTGGGAGATATGTTTTTAGGTATGGTGAAATGGAATTGTTCCGCGATTTCCGTAAATGATTTTCCTTTAAAAGGGTTGAAATAATCCAGAATAATGCTATCGCAGCTTCTGTTTTGCAGCTGCTTTATATCTTTGATGAGAGAAGTCGTTTCGTGGACGTCAGATGCATAGTTTTGTAAAAGTGACGTCATGAAACTTTGTTTGAAACAGTAAGCTCTGGATTTTGCTCTTGCGCCATTGCTCTGCCTGCTTTTCTGTTTGTTATTCGCTCCTTTAGTGCATGCTGCAAGGGTGTCGGTCATACCTTCGGTCAGTTCATCCGCCCGGTTTTCGACTATGAACTGATGAATCGTGTTCCAATCCTGTTCGATTCTGAGCATGGTCGCTTCGCTGAGAGGCAGGAGACTGTTTTGCGGAAAATTGGGTTCTGCAAAATCGTCCATAGCTAAAAGGTGGGCATATTCGATCTTATATTTGCGCTTATCTTCAGACTGCCCTTTTTCTGAGGCGATTCGACGCAGATACTGCATTAATTCAATGAATCTGTTTTTCTTCCAAAACGAACTTGTCTTGAAATCGGCAGTGCTTTCTTTGGCGTAATTGATGGTATTGAGTACTAGCCTTTCTCCTGCAATGCAAGAAGGACCATCCTTGCTTTTCTTGATATCGATTGGGGAGACTTTAAGCTCGACTTCAGCCTCGGGGAAATCGGGGGCAGAAATGTTGTCGGCGGGATGGTCGAACCAGACATGTTCAATTACATTGCCTGGATAGCTTTTATTCCCTTGTTTTTCGGTGTTGTTGAAATCGATTTCTTCCAATGTTCTGCCAACCGCATCATTGGCTCGTAACTGGACTGCTGTCTTCGTTGTATAGGGACTTTTTTCGAAAAGCGGAGACATGACAAGGTCTGCCATCTTCTGGTCTTCCGGAATCCACTTGTGGTATGCCATCTCTTGCTGAGTGAGCCAGACGGCGCACTGTCCGTTGGCAAGGAAGTTGATTTCGTAATCGCAATAGCAAAGATAATAACGTGGATTCGTGCTTTGTCCCTTGGCGAGCTGCCTGCTGATTGCGAGCTCGTCATTATTTGTGATTTCCAAAAGCTTTTCCAGCGCCTGTTCTATATCGGGCTTGCGAAAGCTGGAAACTGCAATCGATGGGAAAAACAGTGCATTTGAGTCCGGGGATTCGACGCATAGGAACTTATCGTTTTTCCTGCAAATCGCTTTGACTGATTTCGCTGTTTTAGACATATTCCTCCTCGTCGGGGATTACTGTGATAGCTAATTGTAGGGGTGCTTCGGAATCAAAGTTGATAAATATGCTCTCGATGGAATTCGAGGAATTCTCGGGATGGGCTGCAGACGACAGGTAGGGAGATGCGCTGTCCGTCGTAACGGTACAGCCATTCGTCGTTGATTTCCGTGTGCTCGACGTGCGGCGAGACATGAATCGCGAAATCGTTATCGAGGGTGATCAGACCCTGGTCGAAAGCCCTGTCGTGGAACGCGTTCAGCAGCAGGCCGTTCGAGGCGGCCACTTTCTCCGTCGGCGACGAATCCTTCCATGGTTTGATATGACTGGCTACCAATAGCGGATCGATTGCGATTCCCGTGATGCAACAGTGGTCATGGTAGTTATGGATGAGCGTGTTGCGGAAATACTGCTGGTTGACGCGTTGCGTGACCAAGGCCGGACGGTCGTACCCGATCTGCGGCGAGACGATCTGCTCCACGACGGAATCGCCGTTCGCGGCTGGACGGTTGTCGGGACCGTTCAACGCCGATGCCAGCAGTTGGGATGATTCGAATACCAGGGCGTCGCCGCGTTCCGCGTACTCCTCCCATATTTCTCTGTCCAGCCTGCTGCAGTTGGTCAGTCCCTTGGTCGTTCTGTTCTCGTCGAGGGAGGCCAGGTTGCCGAGTTTGAGCGCCACCGCCGAAGGCGAGCGGCGGATGTGGTCTGCGAGTCTCTGGACAGTCGGATTGCGTTTATCCCATTTTCCGGAAGGCAGGATTCGGTACAGTGCGAACGCCATCATGGTCTGTTCGCGTGTCCAGTTGTTTCGTCCTGCCATATGCTTACCGTCCTGTTGAATCCAGGATAGACGTTGTTGGATTGAAAAGAGAGTTAGCGTGGCGGACGTCCGCGGTCGATTTTAAGTCGACTGCTTTATGAGAAGGTGGCAGGCGATGGTGTGGTGCACGGTTTTCCCCGCGAAAGCACCGCACGATTTTAAAAAAGGACAAATTGCCGGAAAAAGAGGACGTTTGTAATGAGCGTCCTCTTTTTTGGTGTTCGGCGGGTGCCGAGGTATGAAAAGGATTGGTTTTCGGGGGCTTTGGCTGGATGGTGGTTTGCTAGGCAAGGCGGGGCCGGCCGCGTGCTGCTGGGACGCGGCCTGATAAAAAAGGACAAATTTCGAAGTTGGGAGCATCGGATTCGTCGTCCCGAAAAAACCGCGCGATTACCGGCATTCCCGGGAATATCGGCAATTCGGAAAGCCGGTGCACCCGTAAAACGCGCGTGACGGATCGGAGCCGGCATGTCGCAGCCGCAAAGCTTCCCCGCAATTCGGGCATTGCGGAGGCAGTTTCACACCCCGGAAAATATTCGGACAGATCCGATCGTGTAGCTCATACATGAAGCGTGACGGGCGCGACTGGTCGACCACGAAAAACAGCTTCTTTTTGCATCGCGTCATCGCCACATAAAACAGGCGACGTTCCTCTGCATGCGGCATGCGCTCCACCTCCGGCAGCAGCAAGCCAAGCAGCGGCTCATCGGGAATCGCACTCGGGAAGCCCTTCAAACCGCCGGAACAGCACAGCAGAAACACGAAATCGCGCTGCAATCCCTTGGATTTGTGCGCGGTCATGAATGTGATATCCATGTCCGGTTTCTCAAGAAAAACGATGCTGCCAGTGTGCTCGTCAATCTGGAACAATCCGTCGCAATCGTTGCGTAGCAGCAGGTTCAGATCGCTTCTATAACGTCCCAACATCAGTACCGACGCGGCTTTCGGCAGCTTGCGCAACTGCTCCACAATCGCGTTGAAGCGTTCCTCCTGCGTGGAGCCGCCCAACGCTTTCAGCGAATGGTCCTTCTTATCGGACGGATTATGCAAACGTTTGACATACAGGTTTTTATCCTGCATGACGAATTTACCGCTCGCATCGATGAGACTCTGCCGGAAGCGGCGCGTGGTGGTGATCTGAAACATGCGTGTCGGGCCCCAATCGCGCCAAATCTCCGCAAAATCAAGAATGAGATGAATGTCACTGCCGGCGAAACGGTAAATCGACTGCCAGTCGTCGCCCACGCAGAACAGCGTGAAATCGTTTTGCTCGCGCAGTGCACGAATCAGCTCGTAACGCGGCCGCGACATGTCCTGATATTCGTCGATAAGCACGTATTTGTACGGGTGCCGGTATTCGTTGCGCTGCACACAGCGAACGGCGTCGACGATCATACCGGGAAAATCGATGCCCTGCGTCGTGCGGAAATTGCCGATATACGCGTTATAGAGCGGTTCGATGAGCTGCAGCATTTCACGATTATGGCCGATATGCTTGCCACCGCGCCTTTCGTTGAGCTCGCGCATGCCGCTGATGTCGATGTTGTTCTGCCGCATGTGCTGGATGATGGTCTGCGCGCTTTCAATGAGACTCTGCTTGTACTGGTTGAAACTGTAGTCGTCCGTCGGCAGTTGGAAATCTTCACGTTTCGCGGCGGCACCGTATTTGCCGAACAGTTCCTTCGACATGAGCTTGAACGCCAGCAGGCGGTAGGGGATGTTCTGTTCGAGCAGTCGTTCGAACGTGGCGCGCATTACGCCGTTCGACGCATGCCCGGCGATGATGGGACGATTGGCGATGGTCGATGCACGGCAGATTTCCAGGCCGAGACTGTGGAACGTGCATGCGCGGATCGCTTTGCCGGTACTTGTCATGATGCGGTGTGACATGTCGTCCGCGGATTTTTTAGTGAACGACAGCACGAGGATTTCTTCGGAAGTGGCGCGTTTTGTGGCGAGCAGCCATGCGATATAACCGACGATGGTGGTGGTTTTGCCGGTTCCTGCGCCCGCGAGCACGAGGGTGTTATGGCCCGAGCCGGCGATCGCGCTGATCTGCTCGTCGCTTAGATCGTGTTTTTCGATTTTGCCGATGGTCGCGCGTGCCTTGTCGATTCGTTCGGCCGGGAGCAGTGGTTGCGGGGTAAGTTTTGCGGGTTTGCTCTGCGATTGCTGCGTACGCTGCTGTGTGGTGCGTTGCGATTGCTGGAATGCACGTGACGGTTGCTGCACATGCTGCGTTTGCTGCGTGCGTTGCTTTGATTGCTTTGATTGCTTTGATTGCGGAGTTCGCGCGGGTCGTGTTGTGGATTTCGCGGAGGATCGCGTTTGCTGCGTCGGTTGGGTCACGCTTTCCGCACCCAACACATTTTTCAGCATACTCAACAATCCCATGTCGATCCTTTCCACACGTTAAGCCGCTGCACGGGGCAATTATAATGTGTGAAGGTCTGGAACGCGGGGAAGGGGTGACGTATGCGCGTGCTGCATACTTCCGACTGGCATATTGGCAGACGATTCAAAGGCATCGATTTGCTGGAGTACCAGCGTAAGGCGCTTGAATGGCTGATTGGGCTGATTAAACGAGAACAGGTGGATGTGTTGTGTGTGTCCGGTGACGTGTATGATGCGCCGCGACCGTCTGCCGGAGCGGTGCGATTGTTCAACGAGATGTTCCAACGGCTCGGACTGATGGAGGTCAACGGGCATCCGCTCCATATCATATTCACGCCCGGCAACCACGATTCCGCGGCTCGACTCGGCTTCGCCGCCGCGCTGATGCTGCCGAACGTGCACATGCGTTGCGATATCGCAGACATCGCCACTCCCATCATGGTCGATTCCGCGGATGGCGAGCAACTTGCGATCTACGCGCTGCCTTACCTCGACCCCGATCTTGCGCGTCCTGCATTGCAGGGGCTGCTGAACAGCGTGGACGTATTATCTTCGTCCGCTAAAGTGTCCGATTCTGCAGAATCGGACAAACGGAGAGAAACGAACACCATCCGTCGCTCGCACGAAGGGGTTATACGCGCCGCGTTACAGCTCATCACCGCCGATTTGGCCGCCCGACGCAAGGCAAACCCCAAATTGAACGCTATGCTTATGGCGCACGCCTTCGTATCCGGTGCCACGGCCTCCGATTCGGAACGCAACATCACCGTCGGCGGCGTCGACAGCGTGCCTGCGGAACTTTTTTCCAATTCCGGCCTCGACTATCTGGCACTCGGCCACCTGCACAGACCACAAAAAATCACCATTCCCACGAAACCGACAACCGAATCGCAATTTCATCTCGACCGCACTCCACAGGCGCGTTACAGCGGATCGCTGCTCGCATACTCATTCTCCGAATCGCAGACGCCGCCGGTGGAAGGCAACGGCAAAAGCGTGGTGCTACTTGACTTCACGGACGGCCATCTTGCCAAACCGCGCATCATGCCTGTGGAATCCGGTGAGCCGCCATTCGTGCAAATCAAAGGCACCATGGACGATGTCCTCGGTCCGCTCGCCGAACAATACAGAAACATGTGGGTGTCGATTACGGTGCAAGTGCCGGAATTGCCGCACGGCGCGTACCAGAAAATCGACCGTGCCTACACGCACGCTTTGGAAAAGAATTTCGATTATTCGCAACGAACGCAATCGCAAGAAAGCCGGAAAATGGCCGATCTGAAGCAGGCGACGGACGAAATGGACGTGTTGCGCGATTTCGTGAAATTCTCGCTCGGCCGCACACCGACCGACAAGGAGGAACGCGTGCTGCGCGATGCCATGGAAACGGTACGCAAGAACGCCGGCAAGGAGGTCGCGCAATGAAACTCATCGCATTGAAATTCCGCGGTGTCGGCCCATATAAAGGGGAGTACGCCATCGATTTCGCGGCGCTGACCCGATCGCACATGTTCCTCATCGACGGTGAAACGGGAGCCGGCAAAACCACACTGCTCGACTGCGTCACCTTCGCGCTGTACGGTTCGATTTCCAGCAATACTGAGAACAAAATCGGCGTGGGCGACCGCAACAGGCTGCGCTCGCGGTTTCTGGAAGCTTCGGCCGACGAAACTTACGTGCATCTGATATTCGAGGAGGGCGGGCACTGTTACGCGGTGCGACGCACGCCCGAATACGAGCGGCCGAAACAGCGTGGCGATGGTACGACGAAGCAGAACGCGACCGGCAAAATGGTGCGGGTTGCGAACGATTACGAAATGGCTTTCGCAGCGCTTACCGACGATTCGGCTGTTTCGGCTGATGCCGGCTCGACTGGCGGTTTGGCTGCCGTTGATCGGTATTTCGATTTCCTTGACGAGCCAGGTCATACAGTTGCTGTCGCCTCCCGTGCAAGCGAAGTGGGCAAGGAAGTTGTGCGACTGCTGGGATTGGATCGCAGCCAGTTTTCGAAGACGATTATGCTAGCGCAAGGGCAGTTCGCGCAGTTTTTGCGGATGGGCCCGGAAGATCGTACCAAACTGGTGAAGGAGCTGTTCGGGGCTGAGGAATACGAGGCTATTCAGGACGAATTGGATACGAAACGTAAGGAATTCGGAGATAAAGTCGACGGACAGCGGGCTGCGCTAGAGGAACGGATTCGTGCCGCGCGCGAGAATGCGGAACGGATTGTGGAACGGTTGGAATCCGGCCGACCTTCCGTGTCCGATTCTGGTGAAACGGACACGTGGGACAGGGCTAAGGTATTCCAGTTGTCCGATTCTGCAGAATCGGACATTCAGAGTGGGCTGGAGGGGTCTTGCGTGTCTGATTCGGGAGAATCGGACACTCCGGATGGGCAGGAAACCTCGGAAACGCGCGGTGATGCATGGCGCTGGGGTTTGAACGAATCCGGTGCCATTGACGAGCCGGCACGTAGCGAAACCGACATCGTGGAACAACTCCAAGTTACGTTGCGTGACGTGGAGGCGGATGCGCAACGGCTGCTGGCGCAGACGGAATCGCAAGTCAGCAAAGCCGACGACAAACTGGCAGAAGCGCAGCGGCGCAACGAAGCCGCATGTGAACTGCGCGAATCGTACGAGGAAACGCAATCCGCGCGCAATCGCGCCGACGAGCTGAAATCTCGCAAACCGGACATAGCAAAGCAACGTCGGCAAATCGCACAGGCCCGACAGGCTGCCCCAATCGTGGCAAAACAAGCTGAATGCGAAGCCGCGCAAGCGAAACTGGATGACTGCAACGCGCGTATTGCGGATATTGCAACCGCATTGGCAAACTTCGAATCGAAGAAAACGCTGCAGCAGCGGCATCAGGAGGCCGTTGCCGAGGCCGCAGGCGAGGAAGCGGCGAATAAGGCGCTGGAAATCGCGCAAACGCATGCCGAAAACCTTCGGAAAGCTACGAAAGCTGCCGAACAGGTGAAACAAGCATCTCAGAAAGTCGAAGCATGTGAAGCTGCGCAAACCAAAGCGCAGCAGGAGCGAGAGGCATTGCCAGACGCAAAAGCCACGGCGTCGCAGCTGGAGGAAATCGCCGGAAAACTGGGCGCGCGCGGACAATTGGAGGATGCTCTGACGCAGGCGAAAGCGGTACTCCAGCATGCGCAGACGGCGGAACAGCTGGCCGAGCAGATTGAGACCGCCAAATCCGCATACCAAGCGGCGCGGCAGGCGCGGTCAGAAGCCGAAACGGATGTTCAGCATGCCGAAGAAGCCTTGCGATTGGCGGGTGCGGCGAGATACGCCGAAGATTTGGACGAAGGGCAGGAATGTCCGGTATGCGGTTCGACCACGCACCCCCATTTGGCGGTGCGTCCAGCTGATGTGCTTAGTGAGAAAGCCGTAAAAACGTTGAGAAAACAGGCGTCCGCGTGCGCTGACCGTGAATCGGACGCCAAAGCTGCGTTGGAAAAACTGCGCGCACGGCTTGACGGCGAACGAGAACAATCGCACGGACTGGACGAGGCTGCTGCCGAACAAGGCGTCACGAACGCGCAGACCGCATTGGACGGATTGGAAACGTTGGAGCAGCAACAACGCGCGCTTAAAACGCGGCAGAAGCAAATCGACGCGGCTGAGAAAACGCTGACGGATGCGCACAACGCATTGGTGCAGGCGCGAACTGTGGCACAAGCGGCTTCCGACCAGGCGGAAACTGCTGCGAAAGCCGCGGAAGGCATCACCCAGGAAAGCGTGGACGCCGAACGTGCGGACGCTGAACACAAGCGGGCGGAGGCGAAAGCCAAAGCGCAAGAAGCCGAGACGCTATCCAAGCGCATCGCCGAACGTGATGCTTTGGAACAGCAGAACGTCTCCTTGCAAGCCATGCTTAAAACGCTGAACGAGCAACGCGAGACCATGAAGCAGGCTGTTGCGCAATTGCTGGAAAACAGCGATTTCGCGGATTATGAATCGGCCTCGGCCGCCGCACTGGACGAAGATGAGATCGAGCGATTGCAGTCGCGGATTGACGATTTCGGCAAAGCGTGCGCCGCAACCGACGCCAATATGAAGCAGGCGTGCGAACGGTTGACGGAACGATTGGAAACGTGCCGAAAGCTGTTCGCTAAAACGTTGCATGACATTGCGATTACGGACGTTGCTGGAAGTGTGGACACCATCGAAGTAGCTGCGCAACTATTGCAATCGCTTGATTTTGCGGCGCTCGCCGAAACACAAAACAACGCATCGCAAAAGCGGGACGACGCCATTAGCACACAACAGACTGTACTTGACCTGAACAGGGACCGTGCGAAAATCGCAGTGCAACTTACTAAAGCCGCGCAAACCTGGCAGACAGGCATGACCGATTTCGCTCCGGTACGCACTATGGCGTTACTCGCCACCGCAAATAAGGACTCTCCGTCGGGGCAGAAAGTGTCGCTCATCACCTTCGCTGTGACCGAACGTTTCCGCGACGTGCTCGACCGTGCCAACGAACTGCTCAAAGACATCCACGGCGGTGTCTATGAACTGCGCCTCGGCACGCACGAAGGGCGTGCGGGCGGCAAAACCGGTCTTCCAATCGAAGTGTTCGACCGCCGCACCGAACGTTCCACCGAACCAAGCACCCTTTCCGGAGGTGAAACCTTCTTCGTATCGCTGGCCTTGGCTCTCGCACTCGCTGATGTGATCCAAGCGGAAAATGGCGGAATTTCCATGGAAACACTGTTCATCGACGAAGGTTTCGGTTCATTGTCGGACGAATATTTGGACGATGTGATGGATGTGCTCGACGGCATCGCCCGCACACGCGACATCGGCATCATTTCGCATGTGGGGCAGCTGAAAGACCGTGTGCGTGCGTGGGTTTCCGTCTCGCGTGTGAGTGAAAACGGCGAAAGCCGCCTGACCGTCATGGCGTAGAGTACGGGCGTAGCGCACGTTTTGGCGCGGTTTTGGTGTCATCTATGATTCGTGGATGGCAGCCGTCTTACCGAAGAGCGGCAGATAGCTGCGGGCAGCCGTGGATTCGTCGATTATGGAATGGCGGGGGAGAAGCCCTCTGTTACGCTTCGAACGGATACGTGAGTTCCCAATCCGCACGCAGCGAATCCATAAGCTTCATAATGCGCATCGTATCGGCATGCGGCATTTCCGCGCATTCGGTGCGTTCGTCAAGCACGGCCTGCGCGGCCGCAGCCACTTCATACTCGTAGCCGGTCAGCTGAGCGGGAACGTCATAATGCGCGGTGACGGCATGCGAGCCGTCGAA
>UMGW01077747.1_pt1 | contig 17862 bp, 14 predicted proteins | sample 1965371 | NCBI WGS metagenome assembly UMGW01 (sample SAMEA4836082, study PRJEB28245) | human gut metagenome | biome: gut microbiome; material: fecal sample | place: Denmark | collected 2008
GTCAGGGCGACGGAAAGCGCGAACACGACGGGTTTGAGGGCGGAAGCGGAAAAGAGCGACGACGCGGACATGGCAACCAAAGGAAAAACAAAAAGTTCCGACGAAGAATGAAAAAAGGGGATGAGCGTAGTGTTCATCCCCTTTTCCATGGATTCATGAAGTGCGGCGAAAACGCGTTTCGCCGCATTCGTCCATATTACTGCGCCTTCGAGAGAGCGTCCTTGACGGCGGCCTTGATGCCGTCGGAGGAGAGCGTGGCACCGCCGACGCTGTCGACGCCTTCGACGCCGTTCTTCTTGACGATTTCGGGGAGCATCGTTTCGATCGGGGCGGCGATGATCATTTCGGTTTCGCCGTGCTTGACGACCTTGACGTCGGCGATCTTGCCTTCCTTGACGTCGACCTGGACCTGAATCATCGATTCGCGGCCCTTGCCTTCACCCGTGTACGTGCCGTCCTTGTAGGCGGCCTGAGCGGCACCGGCGGCGAGAGCGGCAACAGCGGCGACAGCGAGGATCTTCTTCATGGTATTTCTTCCTAATGAACGTTCGGAATGGATGATGCGGCGATTTGCCGCAGTAGGCGTGCCGTTCGATGCGAGCGGCAACTCCCGTGTCCCCGGGGGAGGTTGCGGCGCAGGCACGGAGCCCGAAGGGGCCCTCGCTCGCGCGTCGCAAAAACGGGACTCAGGGATATTATCACAGGACTTTTTCCCGATCATCGGCCGATCGGCTTAGATTTTCGTCCGTCTCCCGAAAAAGCCGAAGGGCGGGGAAACCGAGATTCCACCGCCCTTCGCGTTTTCAGCCCGGTGTTCGGGTTACTTGCGCCACGTGTCCTTGAGGCCCACGGCCAAATTGAAAACAGGTTTTTCAGCCGTGTGGTCCTTGCGGTCCGCAACGAAGTAGCCGCAGCGTTCGAACTGGAACTTTTCGTCGCGTTCGGCCGCAGCGGCCGCGGGTTCGACGTAGGAGGCGAGAATCACCTTCGAATTCGGGGTGAGTCGGTCGAGGAACGAGCCTTCGCCCGCTTCCGGGTTCGGTTCGCAAAAGAGTCGATCGTAGACGCGGATTTCGGCCGGAACCGCCGTCTTGGCGTCGAGCCAGTGAATCGTCGCCTTCGTCTTCACGGAGAGCGACCCGTCGGTGCCCGACTTCGTTTCGGGGAGGTAGTCGGCGTGCACCGCGACGACGCGGCCCGTTTCGTCCTTCTCGAAGCTCGTCGGCACGATGACGTAGCCGGCACGCAGACGCACGGGCTTGGCGGGCGTGCCGTCGGTCGGGATCGTGAGGCGGCGGAAACCCTTCGGGGGCACCTCCGCGAAGTCCGTCTCTTCGATCCAGAGTTCGCGCGAGAACGTGATCTTGCGCTGACCGAGTTCGGGCTTTTGCGGGTGGTTGTCCGCGAGGAGCTCTTCGCTCGCGCCTTCGGGGTAGTTGTCGATGATGAGCTTCAGGGGCTTCATCACCGCCATGCGGCGAAGGGCGCGCGCTTCGAGGTCTTCGCGCAGGCACTGCTCCAGAACCGAATAGTCGATCCAGCCGCCCGAAACCTTCGAGACGCCGCAACGCTCCGCAAAGCTCTGAAGGCTTTCGGGCGTGAAGCCGCGACGACGCAGACCGACGATCGTCGGCATGCGCGGGTCGTCCCAGCCGTCGACGTACTTTTCGGTCACGAGCTGAATGAGCTTGCGCTTGCTCACGACCACGTACGTGAGGTTCAGACGGTTGAATTCGTACTGATGCGAAAGGAGGAAGAAGTTCTTGCGAACCACCTCAAGCGCCGCCTGCATGAGGGGCGTGAAGTTTTCGGGGTGCGCTTCGAGAAGCGCGAAGAATTCCTTCATCGACGCGTCTTCGAGCGTTTCGGGCGCCTTGTCGCCCCACGCATCGAAGAGTCGGCGCATCGCGCATTCGGGTTCGCTCTGACCGAGCTTTTCCTTGGCCGCCAACGCGCGGGCCGCGAAAGAAAGCGCGCGGTCGTCTTCGCCCGAGGCCATCTTCGCGATCAACGCACGGGCTTCTTCGTACTGCGGCGTACGCAGAACGGGCACGATGCGCTCCAGCGCCCAGTCGTAGAACGCGCGCTGGTCTTCGAATTCGAGCGTGCAGATCGAGTGCGTGATGTTCTCAAGCGAGTCTTCGATCGGGTGCGCGAACGTGTACATCGGGTAGATGCACCAGGCGTTCCCCGTGGCGTGGTGTTCGGCGAAGCGAATGCGGTAGATCGCAGGGTCGCGCAGGTTGATGTTGGGGCTCGCCATGTCGATCTTGGCGCGCAGCACCATCGAACCTTCGGCGTGCTTGCCTTCGCGCATTTCGCGGAAGAGACGCAGGTTCTCCTCGACCGAGCGGTCGCGGTAGGGCGAATTCTTGCCGGGCTCCTTGAGGGTGCCGCGGTTGTCGCGCATCTCGTCGGCCGTCTGCTCGTCGACGTAGGCGTAGCCCGTCGTGATGAGGTGCTCGGCGAAGCGGTACATGTACTCGAAGTAGGAGCTCGCGAAGTAGAGGTTCGTCTCCTTGCCGTGCTCCCAGTTGAAACCGAGCCAGCGAACGCTGTCCATGATGCCGTCGACGTATTCCTGGTCTTCCTTCACCGGGTTCGTGTCGTCGAAGCGCATGTGGCAGTAGCCGCCGTAGTCGCGGGCGAGACCGAAATTCAGGCAGATGCTCTTCGCGTGACCGATGTGCAGGTAGCCGTTGGGCTCCGGCGGGAAGCGCGTGCGGATCTTCGCCTCGTCGGGGGCACCCTCCTTCAGTTGCTCGGAATAGGGCGCCGGACGGCCGCACCAGTAGCGGGGAAGGTTCGCTCCTTGGGCCAGATCGTCTTCGATGATGTTGCGGATGAAGTTGGTGGCGTGCCCGCTCACGGGCGTTTCCGAGTTTTCACTCATCGTTTGATTCCAACGAAAGAGAGTCGAGAAAGAAAAAAGTGCGGAGGGCTGCATGAAAAATGCGCGAATCCGCTCGTTTGGCGTATCCGCGCATTTTATCAGAGCCTCTCGGCCGTCAAATTTCGAAGCCTTGTTTTACGGCCTCCGGAGGCCTTACGAACCTTTTACAAGCCTTTTACTAGCCTTTTTGCGCCTTGCGGGGAAGTCGCAGGATGAGGCTCGAGGTATCGAGCCGGTTGCCGCCCTCGGCCTGAATTTCGCCGTAGAAGCGGTCGACGAGCTCCGTGACGGGTAGCTGCGACCCGTTGCGCTTGGCCTCTTCCATGACGATGCCGAGGTCCTTGCGCATCCAGTCGACCGCAAACCCGAAGTCGAACTTCCCTTCCGTCATCGTCTTCCCGCGGTTGACGAGCTGCCACGACGATGCCGCTCCGCGGCCGATCGCGTCGATCACTTTTTCCATATCGAGCCCCGCGTTCATGCCGAAGGCCATGGCTTCCGCAAGGCCTTGGACGCAACCCGCGATGCAGATCTGGTTGACCATCTTCGCCAACTGCCCCGCACCCGTGTCACCCATGCGCGTCACGGCCGCGGCGTAGCTCATCACGATCGGACGACCCACGCTGCAGGCCAGCTCGTCGCCGCCACAGAGCACCGTGAGCGTTCCAGTTTCGGCACCCGACTGACCGCCCGAAACGGGCGCGTCCACCCAGGCGACGCCCTTTTCGGCGGCCGTCTTCGCAAGTTCGCGCTCGACTTGGGCGCTCGCCGTCGTATGGTCCCAGAGCATGGTCCCCGCCGACATGCCCGCAAGAGCTCCGTCGTCGCCGAGCACCACGCTGCGAAGGTCGTCGTCGTTGCCGACGCACGCAAAGACGATGCGCGCCCCTTCCGCCGCTTCGCGCGGCGTGGCGGCCATGGTGCCGCCGAACTCCTCCACCCACTTTGCGGCCTTGGCGGTCGTACGGTTGTAGACGCACACGTCGTGACCGGCGCGCTTGAGGTGGCCCGCCATGGGGTAACCCATGGTGCCGAGCCCGATGAAAGCGACCCGGGTGGGAACGGTGGTGGGATAAATCTTTTCGGCCATCGAAAGGACCTCGCAAAGGAAAAGAAAGGAATCGGACATGTACGGCAGGGAACACAAGTCGGCCCCGGCCGGTACGAATACGACGAAAACGGAGCGCCCTTCGAGACGCTCCGTTTCCGCGTGCGTGTTTGTCAGCGAACGCCTCGTTCGGCCTCGGCCTTTTGCGCCTCCTTCACGACGCGACGCGCAAGCGCCGACGTCGGGTCGATGAGCGAAACGGTCTTGCCGGCCACATGGAAGTCGTCCGTTTCGTCCAGGATGAGCGGAAGCTCCGTGCAGCCGAGAATGAGGCAGTTGCAGTCGTACGTCGTCACGAGATATTCGACGGCGCTCACGAGGTCTTCGCGGCAGACGCCGTCCGTGTAACCCGCCTTGGCGCCCTTCGGCCCGTAAATGGCCGCCATGACGCGCTCCTGATGCGCTTCGTCGGGCGTGAACATGGGAAGATTCATGGCTTCGGCTTTCTTACCGTAGATGCCCGTTTTCACGGTGCCCGTCGTTGCCAGAAGACCGATGCGGGCCGCGTCGCCGAACTTCTCGCGGATTTCCTCCATCGTCACCTGCTGCATGTTGATGAAGGGAATGCGCAGATTGCGCTCGAGGTACGGAACGAAGGCGTGCGCCGTATTGCAGGGAACGATCAGCATGTCGCAGCCGTCCTCCTGGAGGCGACGGGCGCAGTTGAACATCGCGAGCGTCGGGTCGGTGCCGTTGCCGAGCAGGCACGCCGTACGGTCGGCGATCTGCGGATTCTGCTCGACCGCAACCTTGAAGTGTTCCTGGTCGTTGCGCGCGGGCGTCGCCTTCACGATCTTGTCGTAGAGGTCGACCGTGGCCGCAGGCCCGAGGCCGCCGATCATGCCCACCTTGAAGGGCTTCGGACGACGCGCGAGCGGCGCGAGTACGGCGCGCTCGGCCGTATCGCGCAGAAGGTCGAAGACGGGAAGGCCTTCCGCCTTGAGGTCGGGAACGAAACGCGCCATCTGGCCGCAGGCCGTAACAAGGAGCTCCGCACCCTTTCCGAGAAGCTCGTTTGCCGCCTTCCGAAGTGCGGCCTTGTGTTCGGGCGTGAGCCCCGTGCGACGCAGACCCGTTTCGGGATCCTGCACCGTGCGGTAAAGCGCCTTCAGTTCGTCGGAGAGTTCGAGCACTTCGGCCGTCCCGTCGAGAAGCTTCACGAAGAATTCCCGATCGACCGCCACGCCGAGAAGACCGATGCGGCGAATGCCCGCCGCTTCGAGCGCCGCGGGAAGGCCCCGGTAAAGGGACACCATCGGCACTTCGACTTCCGTTTGCACTTCGTCGAAGAAAGGTTCGCACCGCACGTCGGGCACCACCACTTCGTCGCAGCCCGCGCGCTCGAGTTCAATCACGCTTTCAAGCGCCGCGATTTTGCGGTCGCCGAGTTCGATCCGGGCGTCGGGCGCGTCCTTGCGCATTTCGATTTCGCTCGTCACCACGTTGACGCGAACGTCGTTGCGGGCGCCGACGCCGATGAGTTCCGCTTTGAGCGCGAGCGCCACCGACGGATTGATTCCGGCCGCAAGGCCGATCGTCAGACTCTTCATTTTTTCCTCCTCTTTCGGGCCCGATTCCCGAAGCGGGACTCGGGTCAGCGTCACCGTCCGTTCGCACGCGGCTTCGTACGTTCGTGCGGGAGTCGGCAACTTGATTGTGCTACCGCTCGGGCCCCGCGGGGAATCGGTCGTTTCCCGACGAAGGCTCCGAGCGCTTTCGACCGTTTTCGTACGAAATCCGGCTCTTACTCGGGAGACGCCGCTTCGCCCACGCGTTCGCCCCAGGCGTAAAGCGCTTCGAGCACTTCGCGCTTCGCGTCGTCCTCGGGATCGACCTCCCCTTCGAGGCGGTCGATTTCTTCGAAGTAGTCCGCAATCGTGCGCGCATGGTTGCGCCCTTCGAGAACGTGCGCTTCGCACCAGGCGCGCCAGGTTTCTCGCTCCTCGTGCGAAAGGCTTTCGGGCCAGTTGCGCGCACGGAAGCGCAAAAGCAACCCGTCGAAGCGTTCGTCGTCGAAGTCCGTCCCGCGATCGGCCAGGTATTCGGGCGACGCCTCGCGGATTTTCTTAAAGCGCGCGCGGTCCGCGGGCGTGGGGAAGCCACCGCTGTAGAGGCCCGTTTCGGCGTCTTCTTCGTCGTTCTTCGGAAATTCCGCTTCTTTGGTCTGAGCGGCCGTGAGAATCGTCCCCTGAATGTCGCGCAACATTGCGGAGAGCTTTTCGGCGTTCGCGCGGATGCGTTCGAGATCGAGCCCGTACTTCTGTGCCCGTTCGGGCTTCAAAACGGCCAGGCTCCCGCAGACGAAGGGCGAAGCGTTGACCTTCAGCTTCCAGAGCGGAAGGGGTCGTTCGCCTTCGGGAAGGTTCTTGGGCGACGCAAAAAGGCGGCGATGGAGCGCTTCGCGGTCGATTTCGCGCAACTCCGTAGGATCGGCCATCAAGTCCCAAACGAGCGCGTCGTTGCCGATCTGCCCCACCAGCATCACGATGCGGGTGCAGCCGCGAACGACGCCGAATTTCGGCGACACCCAGACGACGGGGCCCTTTTCGAGCGCGGCGACGACCTTTTCTTTCGTTCGGTTTTCGAACGCCCACTGCCAGAGCCGGGGTTCCTTTTGCGCGATGAGGCGCGCAAGCGCCACCGTCGCTTCGACGTCGGAGAGCGCGTCGTGCGCGTGTCCGTGTTCGAGCCCGTTGGCTTTCGTGAGGAATTCCAGCTTGAAGGTGACGCCCTTGCGCCCTTCGGCGGCCGGATAGACCGCGGGGTCGATGTCTTCCCAACGCGGCCACGCGATCGTGTCGCCGCGCAGCGCCCAGACGGCGCACACGAGCGGGAACAGGTCCCAGCGCGAGCAACCGTTCGCCCAACTGTGGCTGTAGGGATCGAGGAAGTTGCGCCAGAAAAGAAACCGCGTCACTTCGTCGTCGAATCCGAGCGTGTTGTAGCCGATGCTGACCGTCCCCGGCGTATTGAAGCGCTTGAAGATCGTCCCGGCGAACTCGGTTTCGCGCAAACCGCGCTCGTCGCACTCTTGCGGGGTGATGCCCGTGAGGAGCGAACTCTCCGGGCTCGGCAGGTAGTCGAGCGCGGGCTTTGCGTAAAAGACTTCGCCCTCGCCCTCCGGGCCCGGCACGGGCACGAGGTCCGCGCCCGTACGCAGACCCGCGAACTGCGCGGGTCGGTCCGTGCGGCGGTTGATGCCGAAGGTTTCGTAGTCGTACCAATAAAAGGTTGTGGTCGTCTGGGCCATGAAGGTCTCCGAAAAACGCGGAATTCGAACGGGGAGGACTTCCGGCCTTACGCCAGAATCACGTCCCAGACTTCCTGCGTGTAGCTCGGCTCCACCTCGAGAAGCACGGGCTTTTCAATCGATGCCTGAAGGAGTTCGAGCGCGGGCGATTCGTCTTCGAGCAGCATGTCGATCACGGACTGGCTCGCCTGAATGCGGAATTCCTTCGCGTCCTGGTACTGACGGCTCAAGCGCAGAATCTCGCGCAGGATGTCGTAGCAGACCGTGCGCGCCGTCTTCACTTCGCCGCGCCCGCCGCAAATGGGGCAGGGTTCGCAGAGCACGTGCGCGAGCGACTCGCGCGTGCGCTTTCGGGTCATGGCCACGAGGCCGAGCTCCGTGAAGTTACTCACCGTCATGCGCGTGCGGTCCGTCGAGACCGCACGGCGCAATTCCGCGAGCACCGCTTCGCGGTGCTCTTCGCGCGACATGTCGATGAAGTCGACGATGATGATGCCCCCGAGATTGCGCAGGCGCAGCTGACGCGCGATCGTCTGCGCGGCCTCGAGGTTCGTTTTGAAAATCGTGTCGCTGAAGTCGCGCTTCCCGACATAGCCGCCCGTATTGACGTCGATCGTCGTCATCGCTTCCGTTTGATCGAAGACGAGGTAGCCGCCGCTCTTCAAGTCGACGCGACGCCCGAGGGCGCGTTCGATTTCGTCGTCGATCCCGTGCGTTTCAAAGAGCGGCCGGTCGCCGCGGTAGAGTTCGAGTCGACCTTTCGCGACCGGCACGAACCGTTCCGCGAAATGTTCGAGCGCTTCGAATTCCGCTTCGCCGTCGACGACGACGCACTCGGTTTCCTTGTGCACCATGTCGCGCAGCACGCGCTGCGCGAGCGAGAGGTCCTGATAAAGAAGTGTCGGCGCCGCGCTCACGCCCGCCTTCGAGCGGATTTCCTCCCAGAGGCGCCCGAGGTAGGCCATGTCGTCGCGGAACTCTTCTTCGGTCGCACCCTCTTCGGCGCTCGTACGGATGATGTAGCCGCCCTTTTCGGATTCCGGTCGCATGGCGGTCAGCATGGCGCGCAGCGCCTCGCGCTGCGCCTCGTCTTCGATGCGCTGCGAAACGCCGATGTGCGGGTCGCGCGGCAGATAGACGAGCTTTCGGCCCGCAAGCGAAATCGTCGTCGTCAGGCGGGCGCCTTTGGTACCGATCGGGTCCTTGGCCACCTGCACCATCACGGACTGCCCTTCGTGAAGCACGTTCTCGATGGGCTTCGGTTTGTCGCCTTCGCCGTGCGCCTCGAAAATGTCGGCGACGTGCAGGAAGGCCGTTCGCTCCAGGCCCACGTCGACGAAGGCGCTCTGCATGCCCGGAAGCACGCGAACCACCTTCCCGAGGTAGACGTTGCCGACGAGACCGCGGGCGCAGGCGCGCTCGATGAAAAGGTCCTGCAGGACGCTGTCCACTACAATGGCGACGCGCGTTTCCCGAGGCGAGCAGTTGATGAGAATGTGTTCCATGATGCGTGTGTGCGTGTGGCGTTTGCCGTCCGTTGAAGAACGGCATCCATTCTACCGAGTGCCCCGCCTCTCAACCGCGCGTTTCTCCGTTCCCCTTTTCTCCTTTGCGCACGCTCTCCCATGCTTCTCGTTACGGGCGGAGCCGGCTTCATCGGCTCCAATTTCATTCTTCGTTGGCTCGAGCACGCCAACGAGAGCATCGTGAATCTCGACGCGCTCACGTACGCGGGCAACCTTGAAAACCTTCGCCCCGTCGAGCACGATCCGCGCTACCGCTTCGTGCGCGGCAACATCTGCGACGCGACGCTCGTTGCCGACCTGTTCGAGCGCTACCGCCCCCGGGCGGTCGTTCACTTCGCCGCCGAGAGCCACGTCGACCGCTCGATTACCGGTCCCTCCGTGTTCATCGAAACGAACGTGACGGGTACGACGACGCTTCTCAATACGGCCTACCGGTATTGGCTCGGGCTTCCCGACGAGGAAAAAGCGGACTTTCGCTTCCTCAACGTCTCGACCGACGAGGTCTACGGCTCCATGGACCGAGAGAGCCCGCCCGCCAAGGAGTCGACCCCCTTCGATCCGAGCAGTCCCTATTCCGCGAGCAAGGCGGCGGCCGACCAGTTCGGGCGCGCCTACGCGCGCACCTACGGACTGCCCGTTCTGACGGTACGCTGCACGAACAATTACGGCCCGCGCCAGTACCCGGAAAAGTTGACGCCAAGCATCATCACCCGCGCCGCGGCGGGGTTGCCCCTTCCGATCTACGGATCGGGCCGACAGATCCGCGACTGGATCCACGTGGACGACTTTTGTTCGGCGCTCCGCTGCATTCTTGCGGGCGGACGTCCCGGGGACATCTACAACGTGGGGGCCTCGAACGAATGGGAAAACCTCGCGTACGTGCGGAAAATCTGCGCCGTACTCGACGAGCTGCGCCCCCGCGCCGGGGGCGGCTCGTACGCCGATCTGATCGAGCACGTCCATGATCGCCCGGGGCACGATCTGCGCTACGCGCTTGACGCGAGCAAGCTGCGCGAAGACCTCGGCTGGAAGCCCGAAGTCGACTTCGAGAGCGGCCTGCGCGCGACCGTGGCCTGGTACCTGGAAGAAGGCCCGGGCGCGGCGCTCTGAGGCCTCGACTCCCCGATACATCAAAGGGCGGCGAATTCGATTCGCCGCCCTTTGTCGCATTTCAGTCGGAGCGTGCCCGCATCAGCACTCGACGATGCTCACGGCGAGACCGCCGCGGCTCGTTTCCTTGTACTTGCTCTGCATGTCGCGTCCCGTTTCGAGCATCGTACGGATCACCTTGTCGAGACTCACGTAGTGGGAACCGTCGCCGCGCAGCGCCATGCGCGTCGCGTTGATCGCCTTGACGGCGGCGATGGCGTTGCGTTCGATGCAGGGAATCTGCACCTGGCCCGCCACCGGGTCGCACGTGAGACCGAGGTTATGTTCCATCGCGATTTCGGCGGCGTTTTCGATCTGCGCGATCGTCCCGCCGAGCACCGCCGCAAGACCCGCCGCGGCCATCGAGCATGCAACGCCCACTTCGCCCTGGCAGCCCACTTCGGCACCCGAAATCGAAGCGTTTTCCTTGTAGAGAATCCCGATCGCACCCGCCGTCAGCAGGAAGGTGCGCACGCCCTCAAGCGAAGGATTCTCCGTGTGCTTGAGGTAGTACCGGATCACGGCGGGAATGACGCCGGCCGCGCCGTTCGTCGGCGCCGTCACCACGCGACCGCCCGAGGCGTTTTCTTCGCTCACCGCCATGGCATAGGCGTTCACCCAATCGAGAACGCCCAGGGGATCGGTGTGCCCGTCGGCCTCACGGGCGCGCAAATCGTCGGCCAGGCGCTTCGCGCGGCGCGCGACACGGAAGGGACCGGGCAGAGGCTCCGTCTGGCGAAGACCGCGTTCGATCCCGGCTTCCATGACGTTCCAAATCGCATCGAGCTTCGCGTTCACCTCGTCGGCCGTAAGGCGCGAGCACTCGTTGGCAAACATGAGTTCCGCGATGCTGAGGCGTGCGGTGCTCGCACGGGCCATGAGTTCGTCGCAGGACTTGAAGGGGTAGGGCATCGACTTCTGCCCTTCGATGATCGCGGAGGGCACGATCGGCTCTTCGGGGTTGTCCTCCCGGGCGGCCACGATGAAGCCGCCCCCGACCGAGTAGTAGCGGCGAACGAGAAGAACGTCGCGACGGTCTTCCCCGTAGGCCGTGAATTCCACCGCGTTCGTGTGGAAAGCGGGCACCTTCGCGGGATGAAAGAGGATGTCGGCCGCGGGTTCGAACGTCACCGAGCGCTCGCCCCCGAGACGCAGGGTCTTCGTGCGGGCGACCTCGGCAATGAGTTCCGCAACGCGATCGGGATCGCACGTTTCGGGCACTTCGCCCGCAAGCCCGAGCTGACAGGCCGTATCCGTCCCGTGCCCGCGCCCTGTGGCGGCAAGGCTCCCCATGAGCTCGACGCCGATGCGGCCGACCTTGTCAAAGAGCCCCCGATCGCGGAGCAATCCGAGGAAGGTCGCCCCGGCACGCATCGGGCCCACCGTATGGGAGGACGAGGGGCCGATCCCCACGCGGAACATATCGAAGACGCTGACAGCCATGTGTGCGTAGTCCTTTTTCTAGCGGTTGTTGCCCGGACACGCGGCCCGGGCGACGGTAATCAGAGGTGGTTCTTGAACTGGATGCTGTAGAGGTGCTCGTAGACACCCTTCTTTTCCAGAAGCTCTTCGTGAGTGCCGATTTCGACGATCTCGCCCTCGCGCATCACGACGATGCGGTCCGCGTTGACGATCGTCGAAAGTCGATGCGCGACGACGAAGGCCGTACGCCCCTTGAGGAGCGAGTCGAGCGACTTCTGGATGTGGCGTTCGCTTTCGGTGTCGAGCGCGCTCGTCGCTTCGTCGAGAAGCAGAATGGGCGCGTTCTTGAGGAACGCGCGCGCGATCGAAATGCGCTGACGCTGCCCGCCCGAGAGCATGGAGCCGTTCGCACCGACGGGCGTGTCGAGCCCCTGGGGGAGCGTCGCGATGAAGTCCGTCAAAGCGGCCGCTTCCGTGGCGCGCTCGATGTCTTCGCGCGTCACCTTGTCGCGGCACCCGTAAGCGATGTTCCCGGCGATCGTATCGTCGAAGATCGTCACTTCCTGACTGACGAGACCGATCTGTCGGCGAAGGCTCGCGAGCGTGAGTTCGCTCTGCGGCACGTCGTCGAAATAAATTTCACCCGACGTGGCCGCCCAGAAGCGGGGAATCAAGTTGATGAGGGTCGACTTGCCCGAGCCCGACGAACCGACGAGCGCGATCATCTCGCCGGGCTTCACGTCGAGGTTGAAATTCTTGACGGCCGTCTTGTCGGTGTTCGGATAGGCAAAGCTCACGTTCTCAAAACGCACCGCTCCGCGGTAGTCCTCGAGCGTCTTTTCGCCGGGATCCTTCTCAGGCTCTTCGTCGATCATGGCGAAAAGGCTTTCCGCGGCGGCCGTCATCGCGGCCGTCGTCCCGTTGAGGCTCGAAAGATGGCGAATGGGCGGCATCAGGAGGAGCATGGCCGAGAGGAAGGTCGTGAATTCGCCGATCGTCAACGCACCGCTTTGCGCCTGAGCAAGCGCATAGACCACCACGACGGAAACGCCCGACATGGCGATCAACTGCGTCAAGGGCGTACCCGCCGCTTCAACGCGCTGCGTGCGAAGCGTCAGATCCTTGAGCTTTTCGTTGACCGCGCGGAAGCGATTGCGCTCGTAGTCGTACCCGTCGTAAATCTTCACGACGCGCTCGCCCTGATAGCTCTCCTGAATGGTGCCGAGAAGCTGCCCGAACGTCTGCTGCGTTTGCGTGGTGAGCTTCTTCATGCGCTTGCTGACCCAGCGAAGCACCGCGGCAAGAAGCGGCGCCACCACGAAGGTGACCAGAGTGAGCTTCCAGTTGTGGTAAATCAAGACGCCGATCAGACAGACGATCTGAATCGAGTCGCGGATCATGGTCGTCATCACGCTCGCCGCACGGCTCAGCGCCGCGGACGCTTCGTTGATGAATTTCGCCTGCACTTCCGAGCAACGGTATTTGAAAAAGAGTTCGTCGCTCCAATGCGAGATGCGCTCGAACATGAGCGTGCGGATTTCGAGCATGATGCTCTGCGAGACGCGCACGAGGAGGTACGAGCTCAGATACTGCGCACCGCCGTTCAAGGCCGCCACCCCGATCAGGGCGATCGGCGCGAGGACGGCCACGATCGGGTCCTGCTGGTAAAAGCCCATGTCGGTGAGCTTGCCCAGAATGAGCGCGATAAGAGAAGACGCACCGCCCCCGGCGGCCATGGCCGCCGCCGCTCCGACGAGATACCACTTGTAGGGCGGCAGGTAGCGGAAAAGGCGCATCAAATAGGGGTTGGAGAAAACGGGGAAACGGGCCATCAAACGTGATTCCTTCGTATTTACGAGTCCCTCATGATACCGAGATTCCCCGATACAATGAACCGAACTCGTCCCTTTCCCGGAGCACCGTATGTCGACCAAAGTTCTCTGTCGTCTGCCCAATCACGTCGGCGACTGTTGCATGGCTCTTCCGGCCCTGCGCCTTCTTGAAGCGAGCGGCTTCACGCCCGTTCTGACAGGGAAGCGCTGGGCCGAAGATCTCTTTGCGGGCATGGGTTGGCGGTTCGACCCCATCGAGGGCCACGTGACGGAAGACTTCCGACGCATTCGGCGTCTCGCCGATCTTGCGGGCGGCTCCCCGCTCGGGTTGCTCTTCCCGAATTCCTTCAGTTCCGCGCTGCTCTTTCGCATCGGCGGGATCCGCAGCGCGGGTCTTGCGACGGACGGTCGCTCGTTCCTGCTTGATAAAGCGATTCCCGAGCCCTCGAAAATTCACGAAGTCGAGCGCTTTTTCCACACGACCGCCGAAGCCGTGAAGGCTTGGGGGAAGACCCCCGCGTGGGAGAAGGCTCCGGAAGAACTCGGCCTTCAGGTGCTCAGCCGACACAAGGCGGCCGCCCATAATCTGATTGAGAAGTTCGGGATCCCCGAGCGCTTCGCGCTGATTGCGCCGATCGCCCGCGGAACGCATCACGGCCAGAACAAGTGCTGGCCGCACTTCGACGAGCTGTGCGTCTATCTGAAGTCGCGCGACGTCGCCCCGATCATCTTCCCTTCGCCTCATGAGATTGAAGAGGCGAAGGCCGCCTGCCCCAACGGCATCGTGCTCGAACCGACGACCCTCGGCAACTACGCGGCGCTCGCGCAACTCGCCCGCGTCGTCGTCGCGAACGACTCGGGCATCAGCCACATCGCCGCCGCGGTTTCGGCGCCTCAGATCACCGTGGTGGGCGTGACCGACCTCGAGCGCACGGCTCCGTGGAACACCCGCGCCGCGGTGTGCGGCGAAATGGGCCGCTGGCCGACTCTCGACGAAGTTCGGAGCCGGCTCGATACGCTGATCGACTGATTCGGCAGCCGACTCAACCCGCCTTCGGCATGAAGTTCCACTTCAACTTCTGCCGAAGGAGCTTGTAGTAGTCGTACCCGATCGGGTGCAGAATCGTGACCCGGTGCTCGGCCTGACGAATGATCAGGCGGTCGCCGGGCAACATGTCGCAGAATTCCTGCATGTCGAAGTACGCCACGGCGTCGCGGGCGTCGAGCAGCTCGATTTGAATCTGCGACTTGAGCGGCAGAACGATCGGACGGTTCGAGAGCGTGTGCGGCGCCACGGGCACCAGAATCATGCCTTCGAGCGACGGGTGCAGAATCGGACCGCCCGCAGCGAGCGAATACGCCGTGGAACCCGTAGCCGTCGAACAAATGACGCCGTCGGCGGACTGACAGCACATCTGCTGATTGTTGACATAGACAAGGAAGTCGACCATGCCGCCCGCACGCCCGTGGCTGATGCCGATGTCGTTCACGGCAAGCTGCCGGTAAATTTCCTTGCCGTTACGCAGGACGATCCCTTCGAGCAAGGGACGTTCGTCGCAGATGCTCTGGCCCGCGAGCATTTCCGGAAGACGCGTGTCGACGTCCTCCTGGCACAGGTCCGTAATGAAGCCGAGCCGTCCCGCGTTGATCCCGATAACGGGCTTGCCGAAGCGGGAGAGACTGCGGGCGACGCTCAGCATGGTGCCGTCGCCCCCCAAAACGATGATGAGATCGCACCGCTCGCCCAATTCCTCGCGCGTGCAAAAGTTCGTCGTCTTGAGGTACGCCGCGGCCCGTTCTTCATAGAGAACGTCGCATCCGAGCGACTTCAAAAGCGCGGTGATGCGCTCGAGTTGATAGGAGAGGTCGTCGTTCGTCGGTTTGACGCAAAGTCCGATCGTTTTGTAGAGCAGCACGGGCTTCTCCTCAAAGGTTCTTTTCAAGTTCGGCCCAAACATCCTGCCAGGCCAGGTCCTGCATGCAACGCCCGAGCGTGTCGGGGACGTTCTTCGGGCAACGGTGTCGGTCGCACGCGTGGCAACCGAGATAGTCGGGGTGGCGAAGAATCGTGACGTTGCCCTGGACGAGGCGCGGCTTGTCGGACGCATAGCCCCCTTGACGCCCTTCCTTGGGCGAGGGGCCCCAGACGGTGACGTTCGTCGGGCCGAAAAGGGCGACAACGGGAACGCCCGTGGCGCCCGCCACGTGCGACGTTGCCGTATCCACGCCGACGAAGGCGCGGGCGCCTCGGATCAGACGGGCGGTCTGGCCGAAGGAAAGTTTCCCGGCGGCGACACACACGTTCGCTTCGGCAAAGCCCTCCGTGACGCGACCGATGCGCTCCAATTCGGCGGCGGAGCCGCCCCCCACGATCACGGCGCGCAGACCCCGCGCGTTGAGCTTTTCGATCAACGCGCGCCAGCCCGCCGTCGACCATTCTTTGTCTTCGTAGCGCGAGCACACCTGGAACACGACGTACGGCTCGCGAATGCGGAAGGCTTCGGGGAGTTCCGCGTCCGGGCACGACGGATCGATGTGATACCGCCCGCCGAGCACGGGTTCCAGAAGCGCTTCGGCCTGATCGAGCCAATGCCCCGGATAGGGGTTCACCTTGTGCGTGACGAGCTTTTGCTTCCACCACCCCCGATGGTCGTTCGCCGACGCATAGACCACCTGACGTCGCGCCGCGAAGTACCCGTAGAGAATCGTGCGGGTGCTCTGCTGGGTGATGATCGCCCAGTCGTACGTGTTCCACATCGCGGACATGTCGAGGAACTGACGCCACTTTTTGGGGCGCTCCTCGACGCCGATGACGCGCCGAATGCCGGGCACCCCTTCGAGGATCCCGCAGTTGCGGTGAAACGTCAGAACGTCGACCTCGGCATCGGGGTAACGCTCCCGAATGGGGTTGACGAGCGAAGCCGCGAGCAGGCAGTCGCCGAGATACCGGGTGGAGACGATGAGAACGCGCATGGGACGTGAAGCCGTCATATCGAAGGTGAAGAGAAAAAGCAGGAAAAAGGGCCCCTCCCCCGTCGGGAAGAGACCCTCCAATGTTACCCCGTCAAGGGCGTGTTACTTGCCGACGGGAACACCGACGCCGACCGCGTGGAAGCCCGCATCGACGTAGATGATGTCACCCGTGATGCCGCTCGCGAGGTCGGAGAGGAGGAAGGCGGCCGTGTTGCCGACTTCCTGGATGGTCACGGTGCGGCCGAGCGGGGCCGTTTCTTCCATGATGTGCAGGAGCTTCGAGAAGTCCTGAATGCCCGAGGCGGCCAGCGTCTTGATGGGGCCGGCGGAAATGGCGTTCGCGCGGATGCCCTTGGGGCCGAGGCTCGAGGCGAGGTAGCGGGTCGAGGCTTCGAGGGCGGCCTTCGCGAGACCCATCGTGTTGTAGTTCGGAACGACACGTTCGCTGCCGAGGTAGGTGAGCGTCAGCACCGAGGCGTTGCGGCCTTCCATCAGGGGGAGGCAGGCCTTCGCAAGGGCCGGGAAGGAGTAGGCGGAAATGTCCATGGCCGTCTTGAAGGCGTCGCGCGAGAGACCGTCGAGGAAGTCGCCCGCAATCGCTTCGCGGGGCGCGAAGCCGATCGAGTGCACCACGCCGTCGAGACCGCCCCAGCGGTTCTTCAGCTCTTCGACGACGGCGGCGATTTCTTCATCGCTGCTCACGTCCATGGGGAGGCAAATCGAGCTCCCGAACTCTTCGGCAAAGGCCGCCACGCGATCGCGGAAACGTTCCCCGACGTACGTGAAAGCGAGTTCGGCGCCTTCGCGACGGCACGCCTCGGCAATGCCGTAGGCGATGGAACGGTTGGAGATGACGCCCGTGATGAGCAGCTTCTTGCCGGTCAGGAAACCCATGATTGTCCTCGTTCTAATGATTCGTGTTTCGTCGATGGCACTCGTGCGGCCTCCGAGGGACGCACGAGGAGGGAGCGCACGACCGCGTGCGCTCCCCTGCGTTCTTTGCGTGACATTGTAGTGGCACTCGCCCTTCGGGTCGATGCGGCCCCTCGCCAATGCGCGTTAGGCCGTCCGTCGTTGGACGGCTCCCGGGTATCAGGGAATGCGAAGTTCCTGCCCGACGCGCAGGGCCGACCCCTTGAGGCCGTTCGCGCGCTGCAAAGCGGAAACGGTCGTGTGGTGGCGCCGCGCGATGGCGATCAGCGTGTCGCCCGAGCGCACGCGGTAGGTCGTCGCCTGACGCACCGTCTGAGCTTTCTCCACCTTGGAGGCGGTGGCGGGAATGACGAGGCGCTGCCCGATACGCAGGTTGTTGCCGCGAAGACCGTTCGCCGAGCGAAGCTTCGAGACGCTTACCCCGTAACGTTCGCCGATCTCGGAGAGCGTGTCGCCCGAGCGCACCACGTGGACGCGGGTTTCGGGAGCGGGTTTCACGTTGCGTTCGACCCGGTCCGAGCTCGGGATCTCGAGGCGGTCGCCCACGCGAAGCATGTTCGAGGTGAGGCGGTTGGCGCGCTTCAGTTTCGTCACGCTCACGTTGTAGCGTTCGGCGACGGTCGAGAGCGTGTCGCCCGACTTCACGGTGTAGATCACCGTATCGGATTCTTTCGCCGCATCGCTCGGAATGCGCAGACGCTGCCCCGCACGGATGATGTTGCCTTCCAGGCGGTTCGTCATGCGCAGACTCGCCACCGTCACGCCGTAACGGCGGG
>UMGW01045895.1_pt1 | contig 17840 bp, 10 predicted proteins | sample 1965371 | NCBI WGS metagenome assembly UMGW01 (sample SAMEA4836082, study PRJEB28245) | human gut metagenome | biome: gut microbiome; material: fecal sample | place: Denmark | collected 2008
TTCGCATTCCTGTGCGATCTCAATGTCTGTTTTGTATCCCATAGTTATTTCTCCTTTCTTCTGACCGGACGTCTGCCCCGGAAACGGAACAAAAAGTGAAGAATGTATCTGTTCCGTAAATAAAAAAACGCAGCAAATGTAATCATGTTCTACATTGCTGCCCAGACGGTCGGCCAATATGAATCCTGGTTTCCTGTGGTTCCTCCACATATCCGTCAGTAGCCAGGATCTTCTTTTTCAGACTTCTTTTAAAGAATAGCATAAATTAGCAAAAAAGTCAAGAATTACGAGGAAAAAACAATCTCTTTTTGTGGATTTTCACTTGATATTTATGAGGAAGAAAGTTATACTTAAACGGTAACATAATTGTTACTGTTCACTGATACTATCTTGCGAGGCGTTTTTCGTGAGCGAAGGTCACAGAAAACCCGAGACATACCTCACGAATTTATGCGATTAGTATGAATTCTGTGCATCGCAAAGTGTGTAATGGTGAGATACCTTGAAAAACAAACGTGATCACTATTAATAAAGAAGAAAGCCGGTGATATTTGTGGAACAGGCAATCAGGGAGGAGATATTTTCCGGATTCTGCAGGACGTATAATCAGGCACAGACAGTGACCTGTGAGTTCACAGAGACGGAAGAAGGACTTGAACTGACCGAAGTGGACTGTGGATATAGACGGTGCATCCATCGGGGCAGCTGTGAAGTGGCCAGGCAGATCCGTCAGATGGAAGAGGATCACAAAAAGGAGTAAAGGGGAAACAAATGGTAAAACTGAATAAGAAAATCAGGAGATATCTGGCTCTGGTTCTATGCCTCAGTATCTTGCTTGTACCTGTAGAGGGTTATGCGGCGAAGAATAATCAGAGCACAAACCAGCGGGTGAGAACCACAACGACAGCAGCAGGCTGGGTGTCCAGCGGCGGCCGATGGTGGTATCGAAATGCAGATGGGAGTTATCCGAAGAGTACCTGGAAACTGATCAACGGTTCATGGTATTACTTTGAATCTGATGGATGGATGGCGACTGGCTGGAAAAAACTGGGCGGCGAATGGTATTATCTTACATCCAGTGGAGCGATGGCTACCGGATGGGTGAAACTGAATGGGAAATATTATTTCATGAACGGTTCCGGTGAGATGCAGCATGATACCTGGGTGGATAATGGTGCCTACTACGTGAACAGCGATGGTGTCTGGGTGGAAGGAAAGACTTCCCAGAACAGAGCAGAAAGCAGTCGGACAGATTCCGCAGCAGGCTGGGTGTCCGGTGGCGGCCGATGGTGGTATCGGGAAGCCGATGGTTCCTATCCGAGAAACAGCTGGAAAGTAATCAATGGTTCCTGGTATTATTTTGACGGCAGTGGCTGGATGGTAACCGGCTGGCTAAAACGCGCAAGCGGCTGGTATTATCTGGAACCGGGCAACGGTAACATGGTAACCGGCTGGAGAAAAATCGGCGGAACCTGGTATTATCTGAATCCGGGAAATGGCGATATGGCGCAGGGCTGGAAAAAGATTGGGAATGTCTGGTATTATCTGGAGCCGGGAAATGGTGGCATGGCAACGGGCTGGAGAAAAATCGGAAGTACCTGGTATTATCTGAATCCGGGAAATGGCGATATGGCAACGGGCTGGACAACCATTGGAGGAACCCGATATTACATGAATCAGGATGGAGCCATGGTAGAAGGCTGGTCACAGCAAAATGGAACCTGGTATTACCTGAAACCGGGCAGCGGAAACATCGCGACCGGATGGTTAAAACTGGATGCAACCTGGTATTATCTGGCGAGTGACGGAAAGATGCTGACAGGTTTCCAGAACATCGGCGGATCCAAGTATTATCTGAATACAGGCAGTGGAGCCATGCTGACAGGCTGGCTGCAACTGGGCAGTGACTGGTATTATATGAACGGCAGCGGTGCCATGCTGACAGGCTGGCAGAAAATCGGAAGTACCTGGTATTATCTGAATCCGACGACCGGTAAGATGGCAACAGGCTGGACAACCGTTGGTGGAAGTAAATATTATATGAACGGCAGCGGTGCCATGCTGACGGACTGGCAGAATATTGACGGTTCAGAGTATTATTTTTACAGCAGTGGCGCCATGGCGGTAAGTACAGTCATCGGCGGTGTTGAAATCGGAGCAGATGGAAAAGCATCGAGAACAGAAAGTCAGGCGATTGGGACTCTGACCAAGTTTTTGAAAACAATGATTCAGCCGGTAGGTAACACCCTGTATGTATGGGGTGGCGGTCATGACGCCTGGACAGACGGAGACGGACTGCGTATCGGTATGAACCCGAAGTGGAAACAGTTCTATAACCAGCAGGGAGCTTCGTATAATTATACGAAACATCGATATGAGTATCAGAATGGTCTGGACTGTTCCGGTCTGGTCAGCTGGGCTGTCTACAATACATATAATACGAAATCAAATCAGAAAGAAACGGCATACAGTTCAACATCTACCGGATTTCCGGCTTATCTGACCAACAAAGGTTTTGGATCGCACGGAAAAGTTTCCGGTGGAACATTTACACCTGGTGACGTGGTAAGTATGACCGGTCATGTGTGGGTTGTTCTTGGCATGTGTTCGGATGGAAGTCTGGTGATCGTTCATGCGACGCCACCGGTAGTTCAGATCAGCGGTACGGTCAATACAGCAGGAAGCACGAACAGTGAGGCTGTAAAACTGGCAAAGGCATATATGAAGAAATATTATTCAGATGCAGCCGGCAAATATAATCTGTGTATCGCAAGTAAAGCATATGTGAATAACGTAGACCGTTTCCAGTGGTCCTCCAGTAGTATGAGAGATCCGGATGGACTGCGTAATATGACGGCAGCACAGGTACTTGAAAAATTGATTGGACCGCAATAAGAAAAATGCAAAGAAAAACACCATTTTGTAAAATGGTGTTTTTTCATTACTGTTCACTGGTAATATCCCGCGAGGCGTTTTTTGTGAGCGAAGGTCACAGAAAACCCGAGATATATCGCGCGAATTTATGCGAGCAGTATAAATTCTGTGCATCGCGCAGCGTGTTGCTGGGCACGGAGTGGACAGTAACGTTTTTTCTTTGCATCTGGTGAAAGAGTTTAGCATAGAGGGGTTGCAGGAAAAATGGTTTTGTGTTAATATGTTAAGGAATGTAAAGAGAATGTTTCGTAAATATTACAAGAATATATAACACAATGCAAAACAATAAAAGGAGAAATGTATGAAAAAAAGAATCCTTTGTTTAACATTAGGATTAATGCTGACAATTTCACAGGCAGTACCTGCCGGTGCTGCATCCAGAAAAGATCAGTTAAAACAGGATAAGGCAGCAGCACAGAGTCAGCTTGCAGCACAGGAGTCTAAAATCAATAATCTGGAAGACCAGAAACAGACACTTTCTGCTGAGATCGATCAGTTGGATTCTGATCTGGTAAATATTATGGTTGAGATTGAGATTCTGGATGGTGAGTTATCCGATAAAGAAGCGCAGATCGAGCAGACCAAAGCAGATCTGGCAGTGGCAGAAGAAAATAAACAGAAACAGTATGAAGCCATGAAGAAGAGAATCCAGTATCTGTATGAAAAGGGTGGAGATGATGCATGGGCACAGATGCTGTTCCAGGCATCGGACTTTACCAGTCTTCTGAACCAGGCAGAATATGTACAGCAGATGTATGACAGTGACAGAAACAGTCTGGAAGAGTTCAAAGAGACTGTACAGCAGGTAAAAGACCTTGGGGATCAGCTGGACAGTGAGAAAGCAGAACTGGAAGAGATGAACCAGGAGTATCAGAATCGTCAGGCGAGTATGCAGACTCAGCTGCAAGAAAAGAAAGCAACTTCCAGTGATTATGATGCACAGATCGCACAGGCGCAGAGCCAGGCTGCACAGTACACGGAACTGATTCGCCAGCAGAATGCTGAGATCCAGAAAATTGAAGAAGAAGAGAAAAAAGCAGCGGAAGAGGCAGCAAGAAAAGCGGCCGAGGAAGCAGCTAAGAAGGCAGCAGCAGAAGAAGCTGCAAAGAAAGCACAGGAAGAAGCAAACAAAAAAGCAGCAGATGAGGCAGCTAAGAAAGCAGCAGAAGCAAGCAAGAAATCTTCCTCTACTTCCGGCAGTAATACAGCTGCAAGTTCCGGTTCTTCCACAAGCAGTAAAAACAATACATCAGGCAGCAGCTCAAGTGCAGCAACATCCAAGGACAACGGAAGTTCTTCTTCCAGTTCATCAGGAAGCTCAGGCAGCAGCGTATCATATAACCCGACAGGACAGTCCGTTGTTAATTACGCATGCCAGTTTGTTGGCAATCCTTATGTATGGGGTGGTACAAGCCTGACAAACGGTGCTGACTGTTCCGGATTTATCATGAGTATATATGCAAAGTTTGGTGTATCCCTTCCGCATTCCTCCGGAGCAATGGCAGGCTGTGGTCGTGGAGTTTCCTACTCTGAGGCAATGCCTGGAGATATTATCTGCTACGCAGGTCATGTAGCGATCTACATGGGCGGTGGACAGATCGTACATGCAAGTAACGCAAAAGACGGTATTAAGATCAGTGGAAACGCTGCGTACAGACCGATCGTTGCAGTTCGTCGTGTGCTGTAATCAGAACAATAGTAACAATTATGAGAGTCATATCTGAAAAAGATATGGCTCTTTTTTTGTTCAATAATCTATTCCGCTTTAACGTGGCATTTTATTGTAGTTCCGAATTTGACAAAATAAATGATGAAATCAACACAAAAGAACGAGCCGATAAAAAAACGAATCGTTATAATTAGAACAAAAGAGACTGAGATAGTCTGTATGCAGACGGAACAGGATACATTGCCGGAAGGAGGTAGATAATGAAGAATCGAAAAAAACAGCTTATGAAGATCGGAGCTGTCATAGCGGTGATTGCAGTTGCAGGAATTGCCGGCGGAGTCGTCATATACAAGTGTGCCAATCGATTCGATCTGACTGTAGCCGGTGATCCGATCAGTAAGGAAGAGTATGTGAACTGCATGAATTCCGTGGAATATGATACAAAGATGCAGATCCAACAGGATTATGATGCCGTATACGGAACGGATTTCTGGGAAAAGCAATACGACGGACAATACGGCTATGAGATCCTCACCCGGAATACAGTAGAACAGTTAAAATACATCCATGCAGTATATGATCTTGCCGAAGAAAACGGAGATGTAGCAGACAGCAGCTATGAGGCTCTGGAAAAACGCTGGAAGGATGGTAATGCGGAGCGAGGCGAGAAAGTAAAAAAAGGTGAAGTGATCTACGGACTGAAAGAGTATACCTTTCAGCTGTATCTGGACTATGAGCTCAGTACTCTGAAAGAGAAATACTGTAACGATACATCCCGGGAGGGAATGCAACTGACGGAAGACGAGGTTCTTCAGCACTACCGGAGTCGCAACTGGATATTTGGAGGCAGCGAAGAAAACGCTGACCTGGAGACAGCAAGAATAGCAGTCGAAAGAGAACTGCGTGAACAGAAATACGATGATATGATCACGCAGCGTGAAAACGGTTCTCAGGTGGAAGGAAACATGAAAGATGTGAACCGATACACCTTGAAGAATATACAATAATGGAAGGAGAAAAGGTATGAAGAAAAGATGGATGAGCGGTACGTTAGCACTTCTGCTTGCAGGAACAACAGTCGCATCAATGATGCCGGCAGTATCTGTTAAGGCTGAGGGAAATACCGCAACCGGAACAACATATTATGTTGATTCCCAAGGGGGAGACAATAGCAATGACGGAACAGCAGAAGGCAAGGCGTTTCAGACACTTGACAAAGTAAATGCACTTGACCTTGCGCCGGGAGATACAGTTCTTCTGAAAAAGGGATCTGTGTTTGAGGATCAGGCTCTTAAGTTTACAAAAGAGGATAGCGGTACTGTAGAAGCACCGGTAAAAATATCTACTTATGGCGAGGGAAGCAGACCGCAGATCAATACAAACGGTCATGGAAAGTGGGAGTTGAATTATGGTACTCCGCTGGATAACCAGAACCATAAATGGAAAGGTACTGTATCTTCCAGTATTTTAATTGAAGATGCTGAATACCTTGAAATCGAAGGTCTTGAGCTGACAAACGACAGAAACAGTGCAACCGATACCGAAAAAGATAAAGCGTATAATGATGCATATGCAATGGATCGAACCGGTGTTGCCGGAGTTGCAAAAGACAATGGAACTGTAGATCATATCGTATTAAATGATCTTTATATTCATAACGTAACAGGTAACGTTTATAACAAACACATGACAAATGGTGGTATCTATTTCATCGTTGCAAAACCAACGAATGAAGGCGAAACCGGAATCGCAAGATACAATGATATCCAGATTAGAAACTGTTCTCTGGATACTGTAAACCGTTGGGGAATTGCAGTTGGATACACATATCAGTGGAGACAGTTCACAACAGGTGCATTATCAGATGCAACAATGGCAAAATATGCTTCATCTAATGTTGTGATCGAGAACAACTATCTGAACCATGTAGGTGGAGATGCCATCACAACCATGTATCTGGACAGACCGATGGTTCAGTACAATGTATCAGAGAACGCAGCTGAACAGATTAATACAACAGACTACTCAGAGAATCAGCCAAGTCTGGATGCAAATGGTAATGTAAACGGTACGCAGGGCGTTGGAGCAGGACGTGTGGCAGCAGGTATCTGGCCATGGAAATGTAAAAATGCGATTTTCCAGTATAACGAATGTTTTACAACCTTGAATGCGTCAAGAGGTAACGGCGACGGACAGCCTTGGGATGCTGACTATGGTGATGGAACAAACTATCAGTACAACTACAGTCATGGCAATACAGCAAGTACCATCATGTTCTGTGGTCCGGAGTCCATCAACAATACATTCCGTTATAATATCAGCCAGTATGAAGATATGGGTCCTCTGGATCCGGCAGGTAATACAGGGAACTGTCAGGTTTACAACAACACATTCTATATCAAAGAAGGTCTTGATACAATCTGGAGTACAGTTCACCGGAATAATGGTCCGGTAGATATGGAAAATAATATTTTCTATTTTGCAAATAAAACACCAGTTAAAGTAAGAGATTGGAATCCTGAAAATGCAGGGAATAAGACTTACAGCAATAATTTATATTACAATATAACGAACCTTCCGAACGATGCAGCTGCTGTAAAAGTAGACGCAAACACAAACACAAAAGTACTTGTTGATCCAGGTTCCGGTCCGAGAGCAGTAGCAGAAGACAATAGTGCAAGAAAACATGAAGATCCAACCGCTGCAACAGTATTTGACGGATACAAGCTTGCAGAAAACTCTCCTGCAATCAATGCCGGTAAAGTCGTAGTTGACAGAAATGGTTATACCATCGATCATGACTTCTTCGGTCACAAGATTACAGCAGTACCGGAGATCGGAGCTGCAGAAAGTGATGCAGTAGCAGCACTTGTACTGAGATCCAATGTGTATACTGTTTCCGGAACAAACGTAAGTGACCTTCCGAAAAATACAACAGTAGAAGACTTCCTTAAAAACGTTATCATCGATGCAGGTGTTACCGTTACGATCAAAGAGGGTGAGAAGGAACTTACTGCAACAGATATCGTAAAAGGAGGAGCAACAATCACCCTTTCTTACGAAGGAATGAAAAGTGTAACTTATACAGTTGTTGCAAGTTCGGATAAAGAATTAAAAGATTGTTACTATGAAGTAAAAGGAACAACCATGAGCGTTCCTTATACAGACAACAATCCGGCTACCGTAAAAGAAGTGAAAGCAAATATCACAGTAGCAGACACAGCAACGGTTTCTGTATTAAACGGCGAAAACGAACTGGCAGATATAGATAACGTAACAGCAGGAATGATTCTTCGTATCACTGCTGAAAACGGAGATACAAACGATTATATAATCGCTCAGAAAAATACATATAACTGGACTTTAGATTATGTAAATGGACAGCAGGGAAATGTCTGGTTCGGCCAGATAAAGGACGGATCCGGTGACTGGGCGAATATGACAGCAGTCGATAAAGATGGATGGCCAAACTGGGCTACTCATACATATTATGGTCCTGGTATTGATGCACCACAGGGAACAATTACAACAACAAATCCATCTGTTCACGGTTTACTTTCTGCACCGCCAAGCACAGATATCTCTACTGCAATGGCATATCGAGTACCGAAGAGCGGAACCGTTACGTTCAATGTAAAAGATGACGAGCCATATCTTCGTCAGTCTACGAACGATGGCGGAATGGTTACCTTGAGTCTTTATGTGAATGGCACAGAGAAGAAGAGTGTAACGCTTGTAAATAGTAAAGAGAAAGTGGGAAATTGGGAAAAACCGGAAGAGCTTGAAGTGGCTCAGGGTGACATCATCCGTGTAGTAGCAAAATGTAACGGAAATCCAAGCAAACCATCTGCTCATATTACACCGATTATTACTTACGTAGATAAAGCAGCAGCTGATACAAAAGCACCGACAGCACCGGAAAAGGTAGCAGTGACAGATGTTACAACAACAACAGCAAAAGTTACTTGGGCAGCATCTACAGATAATGTAGGCGTGGCAGGATACAATGTATACTTAAATGATCCTGAAACTCCTGTAAACGGCGGAACACTTGTAACAGATACAGAATACAGTTTAACAGACCTTACAGCAGCTACAAATTATAGTGTAACTGTAACAGCAGTGGATGCAGCCGGTAATGTTTCAGAAGGAGCTGTACGTACATTTACAACAAAAGCAGACAAATCAGCACTGCAAACTCGTGTTGATGAGGCAAAAGAGACTGTGACAAACACAGCTGCTTATACCGAAGACTCTTTAAAAGCTCTTCAGGCAGCCATTAACGCAGCGCAGGCAGTACTGGATGATCCAGCAGCAACACAGGAAGAAGTAAATGCTCAGACTGATGCGTTAAATGCTGCAATTGCTGCATTAGTTGAAAAACCAGTAGTCGACAAAACAGAACTGCAGACAGCAGTTGCTGATGCAAATGAATTTGCAGCAAGCGATGAAAACAAAGAGAAATATACAGAAGATTCCTGGAAAACTCTTGAGGAAGCCATTACGGTAGCACAGGCCGTTCTGAATAAACCGGAAGCAACACAAGAAGAAGTAAACGATGTTTTAAAAGCTTTAACAGATGCAAAAGAAAATCTGAAAACAAAAGAACCTTCTGTTGAAAAACCGGAGAAATCCGAACTTCAAGAAACTGTGAATGATGCGAAAGCATTTGTTGAAGGATTAGAAAATCCGGAAATGTATACGGAAGAGTCTTTGAATGCCCTTAAAGAAGCAATTGCAATGGCAGAGGAAGTGCTGGCTTCTGAAACTGCAACACAGGATGAAATTAATGCTGCAATGCGAAGAGTAAAAGAAGCAAAAGAAAACCTGGCACAGAAGAAACCGGCAGTTGCTACAGAAGCTCTTGAGAATGCTATTGCAAATGCAAGAGAACTTGCTAACGACACAGCAACTTATACAGAAGAGTCTCGGGCAGCTCTTAATGCAGCTGTCGACGCAGCACAGAAAGTACTTGAGGATGCAAACGCAACACAGGAAACTGTAGATAAACAGACAGAAGCTGTAGAAGCAGCAATAAAAGCACTTGTAAAAATCAAAGTACCGGCTGAAACAGATAAACTGAAAGAAGCTGTAAAAGAAGCTGAGGAACTTGTAAAAGACACAGAGAAATATTCCGAAGAATCCTTGAAAGCTCTTAGAGATGCAATCGCATTAGCACAGGGAGTACTTGAGGATACAAACGCAACTCAGGCTCAGGTGGATGAAGCTTTGAAGGCTGTAAATGATGCGAAAAATGGTCTGGTAGCAAAAGAAACAGACAAGAAAGACGACGGCAAAAAAGACGACGGAAAACAGGATGATGGAAAGAAGGAAGATCCTAAGAAAGATCCGACTCCTACACCAGGACCTGCTACTCCAACTCCGACTACAACACCAACCCCGAGCACCACACCGCAGCCAGGCGCAAAACCTGCAGCACCTTCCGGCAATACTAATACAGGAAGCACCAATGCAGGTGGAACAACCACAGGCAGCACAACCACAGGCAGCACATCTACAGCCAGAGCTGCAAAAACAGGTGATACAGCCAATGCAGCAGCCTGGTTATTTACCCTGGCAGCATCTGCGGTTGCAGGAACTGTTATTGTAAAACGTAAAAGAGAGGATTAAGAATGTCCCACTCTTGAAGGACACAAGGATAAAAATTAAAACAGACAGGAATCAGAAAACTCTGATTCCTGTCTGTAACATCCAACAAAAAGGAGAAAAAAATGAGGAAAAAGACCCTTTCAGCATTTCTGGGATTGGTTCTTGGCGCTTCTACCATATTAGGCTCTGTCGGTGCAAATCCTGTACCGGTATCCGCAGGAACGGATGGAATAACCGACAGCGAATGCACAACCACCGGAACTGCAGAACCGGCATCAGACGAAGTTGTACCGGACGCGAACCAGTACAAATATCAGAAAGATGAACTGGCAGCATTCTGCCATTTCGGACCGAATACATTTAATGAAATTGAGTGGGGAGAACATTACGGAAACAAAGCACCGAACGAAATCTTTACATTGAAAGATAACTTTGATGCAGACACACTGGTAAGCACATTAAAGAATGCAGGATTTAAGAAAATTATTGTAACAGCAAAACATCACGATGGTTTCTGTATCTGGCCGAGTGCATATACAGACTATGATGCAGAGGCAGCAGGGTATAAAGGAGATATTCTTGAGGAGATATCTACTGCGTGTACAAACTATAATATGGACATGGGACTTTACCTGTCTCCATGGGATATTCATGAGCCATCTTACGGATATTATGATGCCAATGGAAAACCGACAAGCAAGGAAAATGACGTATTAGATTATAATGAATATTATAACAATCAGTTAGAAGAAATTCTTGGAAATCCAAAGTACGGCAATAACGGACATTTTGTTGAAGTATGGATGGATGGAGCCAAAGGAAGCGGTGCCAATGCACAGGACTATGAGTTTACAAAATGGTTTGATACAATCCAGAAACACCAGGGAAAAAAGACAGGCAAGGATGCTGACTGTATGTTATTCGGAGCTCAGGCATATACAACCGTTCGCTGGATCGGAAATGAAGACGGTGTGGCTTTTGAGGATACCTGGGCAAAGTCAAATGTCAATTATGACAATAATACTATTGATAGCAATGGAAGTACACCTTATTCCAAAGGATATGAAAATGGTAATAAATGGACAGTTCCGGAGTGTGACGGACGTATTACATCCGGATGGTTCTGGGGAACCCAAAAATGTACTCCAAAGACAGTTGCACAGCTTGCAAACATGTATTTTGATTCTGTAGGACACAATGCAACTATGCTTCTGAATGTACCGCCAAACAACAAAGGTACAGTAGATCAGCCGATCCTGAACAGAATAAGAGAATTCGGTCAGAATGTGGAAGAGTCTTTCAGAACCAATCTGGCAAAAGCAGAAGGAACCACAATTGTAGCATCTAATGTTCGTGGAAACGATGCTGCATTCAAACCGGGAAATGTAGTAGATGGAAATGATGCCACATACTGGACAACAAATGATGGTACAACAAGCGGAAGTCTGACCATTAAATGGAATACAGCGAAGAAGTTCGATGTGGTTTCATTCGAAGAAGCAATTCAGAAAGGACAGCACATCAACAGTTATAAAGTTGAATACAAAGCATCTGACGATGCACAGTGGCAGACACTGAAAAGTGGAGTAACTGTTGGTGCAAAGAGACTGGTTAGAACTGCACCGGTAGCAGCAACTCAGGTTAAGATCACAGTAGGAACAACCGATGGAAAAGTTCCGATGTTAAGTGAAGTTGGTGTATACAAAGCAAGCGAAGGATTCCAGCTGGCAGGAGCAGCGCCGGAAGGTATGGTAACAACCAGCGTTAATGATAATAGTTTTACATTCAGCACAGGTTGGAATCCACAGACAGGCAGCCAGTATATCAACGGACAGAATACCTGGTCCAATAGAGCTGACGCAAGCTTTACTTATAACTTCCACGGAACAAAAGTATACCTGATGGGAACAACAGACCCGGGTCATGGTGCCGCTGATGTTTATATCGATGATCAGTTGGTAGAAACGATCAATACACATGCGGAAAGCAGATCTACAGGAGCAAAGATCTTTGTATCCGGTGATCTGGAAGATGGCGATCACACATTAAAGCTTGTAGCAAAAACAAATGCAGCAATCGGTGTGGAAGCAGCTTACGTAATCAACAACGGTGGCGTTGGAATGATTGAAGTTGAAGATTCTGCATATACAATGAATGAAGAATCTTCGCTGAATGTGAAAATCAAACGTGTAGGTGGAACAAAAGGAACCATCACAGCTAAGATTCAGCCAAACCCGGGAAGTGCAATTCAGGATGATTTTAATACAGAATTAGCTCCGGTAGTTACTCTGAAGGATGGAGAAGCTGAAGTAACTGTTAAAGCAGCAGAGACAAGACGTAATACGAACATGACCGGCGATCGTGTATTTTCTATCGAACTGACAGAGAAAACACCGGACAATGCAATCATTGGTTTTAACAGTTCTGCAAGAATCACAATCAAAGATGCAGATGGTATTACAAAAGAAAAACTGAACACTTTAATTACTCAGTCTCCTGACAAAGTGCAGGAAAATCTGTACATGGAAGAAGGCTGGAGTGCATATGCAGAAGCACTGGAAGCAGCAAGAGCAGTTGTCGAAAACAAAGAAGCAACAGAAGCAACTATCAGAAATGCATACATAGCATTGGAAAATGCAAAGAAAGCACTTGTAGCACGTGAAAAGTATACAGAAACTGACAGATTCAAATTCCCATGGAAACCGGGAACAAGCGCTAAGCTGGAAGCAGAATTTGCGACAGAGTTAAATAATAGCAATGATTCAGATTCTGATCCGGCTTGGCCGATGAAGATTGCGGATAACAACGATGCAAGCAATGGAAAATTTGTCACAGATATGGCATTCAGGGATGTTCTGAAATATGCTTATCATGCAGACAAAGCAGGCACCTATCATGTGGTTATGAGATATCGCAGTGGATCCGCTGAAAATGAGAAAAATGGTATCAAGATTACAGAAGCAGATGGAAAGATCGCAGAGAAAACAGTTGTAGTTGATCCGACAAAGAATAACGGAAACGTTGTTTTTGGAACTGTAGAATTTGATATTAAAGTAACAACACCAGGCGATGGAATGATCTCTATTACAGCACCGAATACCAATAAAGGGCCTGGAATTGACTACTTCATTATCAGCCCGTTGAATGTTCCAGTAGATTCATTTGAAATCACAGCTACAGCAGGTGAAGGTGGAACCATCACAGCCGAAGGTCTTGCAGAAGGTAAAGTAGCTGTTCCGGAAGATGAAAGTGCAACATTTACAATCACTCCGAATGCAGGATATGAGATTGCAGACGTAAAAGTGGATGGAACATCGGTAGGAAAGAAAACTACTTATACATTCGATCACGTAGACAGCACTCATACAATCGAAGCAACATTTGCATTTACGAACTATACAGCAGAAAATCCGTTTGGATTCCCGGGAGAAAAGGGAGAGACCAAGACCCTGGAAGCAGAGCATGCTACAGAACTGATCAATAGCAACGATTCAGATTCGGATCCGGATTGGCCGCTTACTATTACTTCTGAAGACTGGGCAAGTAATGGGAAATTCCTGAACTGTATGGCATACAAAGATTATGCAAAATATGCTTACACAGCAACAGTTCCCGGAACCTACACAGTAACAGGTACTTACCGTGCCGGAGCGTTAAACAAACTTGCGATTTCTGAAGCGGACAATAAGATTGAAGCAGCTCAGGTTGATTGCCCGTCAACAAAAGAAGGCAACGCACTTACTGTGAAGACATTCACACTGGATATCAAAGTGATAACAGCAGGAGCAGGAACCCTGATCCTTACAGCACCGGATACAAACAAAGCTCCACAGCTGGACAAACTGGATATCGTGCTGAAAAGAACTGCAGATGAAGCAGATCTTACAGAACTGGAGGCAGTACTTAAAACTGCAAGAGATAAACTTGCAGAGGTAAATGCCTATACACCAGTATCCAGAGGAGAACTTGAAACTGCAGTAAATGCAGCTCAGGAAGTTTATGATACAGCAGGTGTTACCCAGGATGAAGTAAATACTGCAAAAGCAAATGTAGAAGCTAAGATTGCTGCACTGGTAAAGAAAGCAGATAAATCTGCACTGATCAATGCAATTAACCTTGCAATTGTCAAAACAACGCAAGAGGACAAATACACAGCTGAATCCAGAGAAGCTCTTAAACAGGTGATAGATGCAGCAGCTAAGGTAGTGAATGACGAAAATGCGACACAGGAAATGGTAGATGTTCAGACAGCCGCTGTAAAAGATGCCGAAGCTAAATTAGTAGCAATCAAAGTACCGGTTAATAAATCAGGACTGGAAACTCTTGTTTATCAGGCAAAAGAGACTGTGAAAGAGACAGAAACCTATACCGTAGAATCTCTGCAGGCTCTTCAGGCAGCCATTGATGCAGCTCAGGCAGTATTGGATAATGAAAACGCAACACAGGAGACTGTAGATGCGCAGACATCAGCTATAAATGCTGCAATGGACGCATTAGTAAAAAAACCAGTGGTTGATAAAACTGAACTGAAAAAAGCTGTTGATGCTGCAAAGGAATTTGCATCAAGCGAAGAAAACAAAGAGAAATACACAGAAGATTCCTGGAAAACGCTTGAAGATGCCATGAAGGCAGCGCAGGATGTTCTGGATAAACCGGAAGCAACGCAGAAAGAAGTTGACGATGCTTTAACTGCTTTAACAGAGGCGAAGGAAAATCTGAAAACAAAAGAACCTTCTGTTGAAAAACCGGGGAAAGCTGAACTTGAAGAAACTGTGAATGATGCGAAAGCATTTGTTGGAGGATTAGAAAATCCGGAAATGTATACGGAAGAGTCTCTGAATGCCCTTAACGAAGCAATTGAATCAGCAGAGATAGTGCTGGCTTCAGAAACTGCAACACAGGATGAAATTGATGCTGCAATGCAGAGAGTAAAAGTAGCAAGAAGAAATCTGACACCGAAGAAACCGGCAGTTGATACAAAAACTCTTGAAGACGAAGTTGCGAAAGCAAGAGAACTTGTGAAAGACACAGCAACTTATACACAAGAGTCTCTGAAAGCTCTTCAGACAGCTATTGATGCAGCACAGAAAGTACTGGATGATGCAGACGCAGCACAGGAAAACGTAGATAAACAGACAGAGGCCGTAAGAGCAGCAATGAAAGCTCTGGTAAAGATTAAAGTACCGGCTGTAACAGATAAATTGAAAGATGCTGTCAGAGAAGCAGAAGAACTTGTGAAAGACACAGAGAAATATTCCGAAGAATCCCGGAATGCTCTTACAGATGCAATTGCATTAGCACAGGAGGTACTTGAGGATACAAACGCAACACAGGAAACTGTGGATAAAGCGCTGGAAGCTGTAAATGCAGCAAAAGAAGCTCTGGTAGAGGTAGGAAATCTGAGAAATGTTGTTGATGAAGCAGCAAAACTGACAGGCGAAACCAATAAGTACACCGAAGATTCTGTGAAAGCTCTCCAGGCAGCCATTGACGAAGCCAGGAAAGTACTTGGTAATCCGAAAGCAACTAAGGATGAAGTGGCTACTGCTCTAAATGCTGTAAATAAGGCAAAAGAAGAACTGAAAGTAAAAGAAGCAGATAAGAAAGACGAAGAACCTAAAAAAGAAGAACCTAAGAAAGATCCAACCAACGAGAACACCAACAACAGTTCCGCAAATGAGAGCAATAACAATGGTACTTCCAACACAGGTTCCGGAAACAATGGAAGCACCACTACACCATCCGGAACAAAAACTGTAAGCGGAAACAATAACTCCGTAAAAGCAGCCAAAACCGGAGATACAACTAATGTAGTCGGACTGGTAGTTCTTTGCCTGGCAGCCGGAGTTGTTATGGTTATGGTGAAGAAAAAAAGAGCTCACTAATTAGGAATAGAAAGCCTTTTTCAGACACGCTCTGGATACTACGCAGTTACGATAATTTCTTAAGCAGGCGTTAACAGATCGTCTCGGATGCGGAACTCAGATGCGCATCCGAACGGTCTTGGATTAGTTGGCAAATAGAAAAGAGATGGAGTAAATATGTTTGCATTTATAATTATTTTAACAACCATGATATTTTTGGCTTGTGCTTTTGGAGCTTTCTGTTTGTGTAAAGAATCCATTAACTGGAGAAGCGAACAGATGGGGTATGATCTGGAAGAGAGTCTGAAAAGCCAAAAGAAAAAGAATGCAGGTATGTCGGAAATGGAATATACAGGCAGCAAGGCATAAAAATAACGCCATCGGATATCCGGTGGCGTTATTTTTATGCAATTAACAGAACCTGCGAAATCATACTTTAGAATATCAAAATGCTATTATCGAAGGGAATATTATTGACTTCGATAATGGCAATGAATCGTTAACTAAATTGCCTTCCTGTACTGGGATGGTGCCTCATTGATGATATTCATAAACACTTTCGAGTAATGCTGGGAGTCTGTAAAACCTACCTGCAGAGCAATCTCCGTCAGCGTCAGACTGGGAGTCTGCATAAGCTGGATGGAACGGTTGATGCGGTAAATATTAATATAGTTTGATAATGTCACTCCCATATAGCTTTTGAAAAGCTTACTCAGATAGCGGACAGAGATCTGCAATTGCTGAGCGATATCTTCCTGTAAGATCTTGGTATTATAGTGTTCATGAATATAATTCAGTGCATAAGCTACGTAACTGTTCTTCAGCTTGGGATCAGCGTATTCCTGTACCGGATTCGTATGATCGAGAATATAGAGCATTAGATTCATCATGGAAACATTAAGATTGGCAGCTGTAAACATACTTTCATAAGAAGCATGCAAGTCAATAAGCTTCTGAAGATGATCGTCAATCACAGCATCCGATCTGAGCCTGTAGTAAAAATGCGAAGAAAACAGTATGGCATGAAGAAGGGTAATCGGGAAAATCCCGTCATCTTCAAGCACAACAGTGGAAAACATATTCGGGTCAAAATGAATATGCTGGAATTCGCAGTCTGAGGTATCATTCAAATAAAAGGAATGTACCACATCCGGCAGGATCATAATAAAATCACCTTCCGTGCAGTGAAGGGTCTCCGATTGAATATCCATATAGCATTCTCCGGAAAGTATCCGATAGATTTCAATGTTCGTATGCATATGTCGAATAAAGTTATAACCTGCTTTTCGATATTCGACAATCGCTCCGGTTAGAATCGAATCCGATAGTGTGATCTGGGCGGAGACTTCAGTTTTCCGTCGTGCGGAAGAAGAATCGGATGAAACCGAATGTGTAGCTGGTGTGTTTATAACGTTTTTTTTATTCATTATCTGCAAGCCTCCAAGTGTAAGTAAAGTCAATTTCTCACTATAAATTATTATAACAGAAAAAAGTAAAAATGCATAGAATAATAGAAAAAATATGTTTAATTTTTGGGTGGATTTGTAAAATAATTGAGCTTCCAAAAAGCAAAAAATTACATAATATGGAAGTTCACACTGATAAAGCAAGAAAGCACTGGTGAATATGACGAAACGGATATACACAGGTTAATCTTCGCTGGTGATATTCCGCAAGACGCTTTTTGTGAGCGAAGATCAAAGAAAAGCTGAGACATATCGCTAGAGCGTGTCTGAAAAATCATTTCCGCAATCTGCAAGCCC
>UMGW01023799.1_pt1 | contig 17336 bp, 9 predicted proteins | sample 1965371 | NCBI WGS metagenome assembly UMGW01 (sample SAMEA4836082, study PRJEB28245) | human gut metagenome | biome: gut microbiome; material: fecal sample | place: Denmark | collected 2008
CTGCTTTTGCCTGGGCTGCTTCGGAAGCGGTCTGTGCTTTCTTTGCCTCTTCTTCTGCAGTTTCTGCTGCTTTCTGTGCAACTTCTGCTTTCGCCTGAGCTGCTTCTGCTGCTGCTTTGTCAACATCGGCTGCTGCCTTTGCTTCTTCTGCGGCTTTCTTTGCTTCTTCTGCGGCTGCTTTTACTTCTTCTGCTTTTGCCTTTGCTGCTTCTGCATCTGCTTTTGCTGCTTCTGCGGCTTTTGCTGCGGTCTCAGCATCGTTCTTTGCTGCGACTGCCTGGTTTTTGATTTCTTCCAGTTCGTCTTTGGATGGCTGATCCGGTGTGTTATCGTCTTCTTTTACATAAACTTTTGCATCTGCAATGTCTACGCAGTCATCATTCTTTCCGCCGACTTTATCGATGTAGATGATCAGTTTCTCTACGCCTGTCAGATCAACGTTCATCAGTTTTGCATTGTCCGGCTGAAGGATCACACCGCTCTCTGCCAGTTTATTCTCTTCGCTGATACTGTCTTTATAGAAGATAAAGTTTGCACCATCACGATTTGTCTTGGTTGATTTTGTATAGTCGATACCCACATAACCTTCAAAGCGTTCTGCTTTGATACCGCTTAAATCAAAGGTCAGAGTTGCATCGGTATTTGCACTTAAGCCCTGTGCAAAGACTTTGCGTGCACCGTCAACGTTCATGCTCAGTTCGCCTTTGTTTGTACTTGTGCCGCCATCGTACTCGTTGACATGGAATCCGCCCCATCCGGATGAGGAATTTGCCACGTCCATGTATAACAGACCGTATTTATCGGATTTTTCGGTATCGGTTCCGTATACTCCGTTTGCTTCGTCTACTTTTGCGGTTAAGTATACATATTTCTGGTCAGTAGACGGTGTTACATCTTTTCCGCCTGCCGGTGTTACTTTTACTTCTTCTGCGGAAGCATCGATCTGTGCATCTTTTCCGGAAATCGTCAGATTTTCAATGGAGAAACTTGTCTCTTTCTTTTCTGCATTTTCGTTCAGGTTGAAGCTTGCTTTGAACAGATCTGCCTGTGCTGCAACTGCTTTTGTCAGATCGTAAACTACCTGCACACCGTCTGCTGTTTCTTTTACGGAAATATTTCCTTCCACACCGTCTGCCAGTGCGATGCTGTTAAATTTATAAGCTACTGTGTCGTATTTCAGTGTGAAGCTTCCTGCCATCATTGCAGAACTGCTGCTCTCGGATGTCTGGGAAATGCTTCCTGTCACTTCTACAGTTCCGTTTTCCTGTGCTGTGTTATCTTTTGCCGTTAATTTTACGGTTGCTGCTTCTTTTGCACCGTCGATGTCTGTTCCGATTCCTGCCAGTACTTTCAGTGCTGCCAGATCGGCAAGATCTACTTTTCCGTCACCGTTTACATCGGCTGCATAAGTATTGACTGCATCGAATGTTGCATTGCCTGCCAGTACTTCACGGAGCATATTGATATCAGCGATATCCAGTGTTCCGTTTGCACTTCCGTCCACATCACCGTTTACTGCCATGGTTACGGTATCTGCTACCGTACCGTCTTTGCGAAGTTTTACGAGATATCCGGTTGCTACCGGTGCTCCGTCTTCGTCAAAGGATGCATTGTACGGATCTTCCATTGATAAGGTTTCACCCTCGCCAAGCTCAAACATTTCAAAGAGCTGTGCTTTTGTCATGCCTGCCGGAACATTATAAAGAATATTTGCAGAACGATCCATTCTGACTGCTGCATCTTCTTTTAAGGTCAGGGATGCTGTCGTCAGTTCTTCTGTGCTTAACTGAACCTTGGTATCGCACCAGCTCACCATATCGTGTCCGTCTTTGACATTTTTGTCTGCATACAGGCAGATTTCCTTTGTTCCTGCCGGGATCTCGATATCGAAGTACTGTGCGTTCTGACCATGTTTCATCAGCTCGCCTTTCCATACTTCTTTGCCGTCCAGTTTGATGATCGGATACGCTCCATCCTGTGTTTTTGCTTTATGAGCATCGATTCCGACATAACCCTGAAGGCGTGTTGCATTCAGTTTGGAAACATCGAAATACAGTGCGGAATCGGCATTGACACCAAATCCTTTTTCAAATTTTGTACGTTTGCCTTCCACATAGAGGTCAAGTTCTGTACCTGCATTGTCCTCGTTTACATGGATTCCGTTGTATCCGGATGTACTTCTTGCAGTATCGTATCCAAGATCTGAGAGCTGAATGGAAGTATCATTCTTGATCTCGATCGTGTAAGTTCTGCTAAATCCGCTCTTTGCGGTTGCTTTTACGGTTGCTGTGCCCGGAAGACTTTCCGGTTTTGTGACCTCAACTTTTACATCTTCGGATACTGCTTCCGCTGTGATCTCCGGAACTGTTCCGGACAGGGAAGAAACGTTTACACTGTAAGATGTGATGTCATTATCAAATCCATCCAGTTCCTGGTCACCGATCTTGATGCCGTTCAGCAGTGCGGTTTCATCTGCATAATTCTTTTTGCTCTCTGTCATCAGCTCTTCGCTTGTAGATTTGCTGATCGGTTTGAGGCGGTAAGTATAGCTGTATGTCTTACCTGTTCCGAGCAGATACTGAGACAGAGTTGCCTGTCCGCAGCTTGCAGTTCCAAGACCCATCTGTGCATAGTCAATCGTCAGAACCGTATTATCTGTGCGTTCGATCTGGTATGGATGTCCGGCTGCTTCCAGTGCTTCCTGTGTGCAGTTCAGTGCACTCATCTCCAGCAAGTGATCCTGTGCGTCAACCAGCAGTCCGTCACCGTCTGCATCGGTCACTGCCATCCATCTGACGTCGGTCTTGTTGCCGGTTTCCTGAGCGTAAACATAATTGGTAAACTGTTCATCTACGGTGCTGCTCCACACACCGACATCATATCCTGTCTTTCTGTCACTGTAGCTGTCCGATTCGCCGCGGCCATACCAGGTCAGGTTGTCCAGTCCGGCTGCCAGCTGCAGGCGTGTACCGACTCTCTGAAGGTTGCTCATGTTGGAGTTCGGAGCCATTGTTGCTTTTACAACAATTTCACCGTTTGCATAGATTGCATAGGTAAGACGGTCTTTGGAATCCGCACAGTTTTTCAGTGTACGTGCTACAGAAACATAGACTACTTTATCTTCTTTTGCAACGCTCACTTCATCGATCTGAACATTCTCGTTTGCTGTTTTCCATTTTGCATCCACGGATTCCTTCTTATCATTATCCGTAGAAGCTCTCCAGTAGTTCGGCTCAATGCCTTCTGCAATCATTTCTTTTCCGTTTGACTGATAAGAAGTCATCTCACCGGTTTTCTTATCAAAGGAAACCGACCAGTTATCGCCTGCTACTTTTACATCACCATCGGTTTCTTCAAATGTCTTGATATCTTCCAGTTTGGAAGTGTCTACGGCTTCCACTGCTGCATCGGTTCCTGCGAAATCCAGTTCAAACTGTGCTTCTGCCACTGCAAAATCTTTGTCTGCCCAGGTGAACTGATCGTCACTCTTTGTTACGAATGAAATATTCAGGAAATATTCATCACCTGCTGCCGCATCGGTCGGTGTGGTGAACGGGATCACAACATCTTTGCTTTCACCTGCCGGGATATCCACATCCATCGTTCCATTTTCTACGGAAGTTCCGTTCTTCACAACTTCCCATTTCATGGTATATTCATTTGCATTGGTATCGATCCATTCGTTGCTGATCGTAACAGTCCTGGAAGCCAGATCCTTGAGCTGCATCTGCAGTGCCTGGTAAATACGCTTTACTTCATAAGCTTCTGGCTGGAGCGTACGGTCCGGAGATACGATACCGTTGACACAGAAGTCCGTATTTCCAGATTTCCAGGAAGAATAGTCCTTGGTATTTCCGTCTGCATCGGTGTAAGTTCCGTGGTTCCAGTCACCGTCATAGCCCCAGTAAGTGCTCTTTCCATCCCAGTTTCCGTCAGAATCCAGAATCGGTGTATTATAGCTCTGATCTACGAAATCCCAGATAAATCCACCCTGCAGGATGCCGTTGGCACGGATTTCTTCCCAGTATTCTTTCATACCGCCGCAGCTGTTGCCCATTGCATGCAGGTATTCACACATCAGATATGGTTTCTTTGAATTTTTAACCTGTTTTCCAATGTTCGGATACATGTTGGACCATACATCTACGCCTGCATTATCATTCCAGCCCTGATAGTGAACGACTCTGGTGTCGTCGTTATTCTGGAAATAATCAATTTCTGCCTGAAGGGAATCACCGGCTCCCGTCTCATTTCCAGGTGACCACATGATAACACATGGATAGTTTTTGTCACGCTCCAGCATATTGATGGCACGGTCTTCTGCTGCCTGAACATATCCCGGAAGGCTTCCCGGCACTTTGTACTGGCTTCGTCCGTTGTGAGACTCTACGTTTGCCTCATCCATCACATAGATACCATACTCGTCACAGAGTTTGTAGAAAGTCGGATCATTCGGATAATGAGAAGTACGAACGGCATTGATGTTCAGCTCTTTCATCAGCTCAATGTCTTTTCTCATGTCTTCTTCCGTCAGATACCATCCATCCTGCGGATCGTTCTCATGACGATTCACACCGGTGATCGTAATAACCTTACCGTTTACACGAAGTCTTGCATCGTCTGTATTTGCATCGGTGATCTCCACTTCACGGAAGCCGACATCGGTCTGTGTCGCTTCTTTTGTCACACCGTCTTTTTTCAGTTCCAGAACCAGGTTGTAGAGGTTCGGTTTCTCTGCACTCCATTTTTCCGGATCGGTGATGTGCTGTGTGAGGCTTACTTTTGCTTCTTTCGTCCCGCTGTCAAAAGAAGTAACTGTTCCGGTGAGCGGTGTGGTTGTCACCAGCTTGCCTTCGCTGTCGTAGAGGTTTCCTTCTACACTCCATCCGCTCACATCCTCTGCGGAAAGATTGCGTACATCCACATCGACATTCAGGTCTGCATCTGTGTAAGTGTCATCCAGATCGGTAACTACCGTATAATCACGGATTTCCACGTCATCTTTGGATGTCAGGTAGACATCACGGAAGATACCGGAAAGTCTTACCATATCCTGGTTCTCGATGTAGCTTCCGTCGGACCAGCGGTAAACCTCTACGGTAATCACGTTCTCGTTTCCTTCTGAAAAATCAAGTGCATCGGTAATATTAAATTCATCTCTTGTAAAACTGTCTTCTGCATATCCGATGTATTTGCCGTTTACCCACAGATACATGGCAGAACCAACACCTTCGAAGTTGATAAAAACGTTGCGGTCTTTCCAGCTTGAATCGATTGTAAAGGTCTTGCGGTATGTTCCGACCGGGTTGCACTCTGTCGGGGCATCGCCTACTTTGTACTTGTTATAAGCTTTTCCTTCTGCATTCATCCACGGATAGTTCTGGTTGGAATAGATCACCGGATCGTATTTCCAGGAACCGTCTTTATTTACATAGGTCTGCCAGCTCTTTGGAACGGTAATGTTATCCCAGCTGCTGTCATCGTAATCTTTCTGGTTAAAATTGGCATCTTTTGCACCGATACGGTCTGCCGGTTTGACTGCCCAGCTGAATTTCCAGTCATCTCCATTTAAAAGCTGGTAAAATGAAGATTTCGTCTGGTCTTTCGCTTTTGCCTTTTCTGCTGTATCAAAGCTGTAAAAGGTCGATCTCGCCGCTTCGCGATTCACCTGAAATACCCCCGGCTGTCCGTTCCATTCGGTAGAAGATGCTGCTGCGACTACTTCCGGTATAATCCCCTCCAGACCGGAAATGCTGCCGCCGCTTACGACCATCGCTCCTGCGAGTAAAACAGACAACAGTTTTTTTTGTTTCATATCCCTTTTCCTCCTTTTGAATGAGTTTGACAGTTTTACATATAGTAAAATGTTTACCTTCATCATTATTTTATCACTTCAAGTGTACCAGAAGTCAAGTGGTTTTTAATTTTTCGTTAATTTCGTACACTTTTTTCTCTGTTTTTTATGCATTTTTACGACTATTCTGAAGTTTGGATATATAATAGCATATCTTTTTTGCACATACAACGTTACATTTGATCCTAAATGTAACGTTTTTCCTTTTTTCAGCATCTCGTACAAACTCCGTCATTTTTTCAATCTCGGTCACTTTATGTGTTTTTACAGTAAACATTTGTATTTTATTTACGTCCATTCACCTGACAGAATCGCTGTGCTTTCTACAATCCGTTCCGGACGGAGATTGTACTCTCACTGAGACAACTTTGTTGCTCGCTGCTTATAGAAGCAGAAGTCTTCTCCGACCAAGATAAAATATGCTCCCTCCTGAGTGACAAGTTTTTTATTATTTCACCTGTCTGCCCAGAAGGGAGCATATCCTGATTCACTAAACATAATTCCTGTTTTTTTTGTATTCGTTTATTTTACTTTTCTGCTCTTCACCGCAGAATAACTGCCATAAACTTTCTTTTTGCCCACTTTGCGGTAAGCACATACTTTATAGTAGTACGTCTTCTTCTTTTTCAGTTTTTTATTGGTGAAGCTTATCTTTCTGGCTCCGTTTAAGACTTTGACTTTCTTATACTTGCCTTTTTTCTTATCGGCACGATAAACTACATAGCCATCTGCGTTTCTGACTTTTTTCCATTTCAGAACCAGTTTCCCTTTCGAAACTGCCTTGACGGAAAGACCTTTTACCTTCGCCGGTTTTGCTTTTGCCGGTATCTCTGTGGACGGCATTTGCTGTTTTGTCTCACTCTCTGACGGCTTTGTCTCCTTTGTATCCGGCTGCGGCTTCGGATCTGGTTTTTCTGTTGCGGCTGTTTCCGATTCCGTCGGTTTTGTTTCGCTTTCGGTCTCCTTCTTTGTTTCGCTCTCCATCTCCGTTTCGCTCTCTTCCGTTCTTCCTGTCAGCTTGATATACTGATCTGTCAGACTGGCGATGCCCGCCTGGAATGTATCCATCTCCGCAGACAGCGTCGCAATCTGTGCATCGGTCAGAAAGGCCGGATGTCCGCCCTGTGCGATTGTTGAAATACCGGCATAAAGTTTTTGAATCTGATCTGCCAGCTGCGGTGCTTCTTTTTTGATCACGGCAAGTTTGTTGATATCACGCACACCCTCTGCCATACGCTCCAGTCTTACCGAGCTTCTGCTGATCGGATTCTGTGCTGTTTTTTCGTCCGGATAGATCAGGAAACAGTCACCCGGCTCAAATTTGCTGTGTGTGGTATCATCAAGCGGATCTTCCACCCAGGCATCATACGCCCAGCGAAGAAATCCCGCCGTGCCAGATTTGCCTGCATTTATGATCGACCAGTAACTTTCCACCGGTGCACTTAAGGAGAAGTTGCCCGGTCTGTGGCCGGTACAGGAATATAAAGTGGTGCGAAGTCCTTTTGCTTCCCGGTCTTTTACCAGCTGTTCAAAATCTGCCGGATGTGCGGCTGCCGCCGTATCTCCGACGTTCAGGTCTGTCACTCGCATGGCAAGCTCTTTCTTTTCCACAAAGCTGTCCATCGCTCCGGCTGTCTTTAAACATTTGCCGTCCTTGTTTTTCACAGATTCGATCAGATCAAAAGCGGTGCCGGAAAATCCACGCTCATCAATGCCGATGTAACTGTCATCAAACCAGCCTTTCTCGGTCAGGTGTGCGGCAAGATCGGTAAGAAAGTCCGTCCAGAGTCTGGTATAACGTGTGCTTCCCACAGAAAATCCTTCTTTTACCAGCTTGCCGTTCTCCCAATAAGTGAAAGAATTATGCCACGGTGCCACGCTGTAAAGCACAATCTTATCTCCAATGCCCAGAGATTTGTTGAAGCTTATCCACTTATCAAAATCGGTATAGTCATACGTAAAGCTATCTCCGTTCTTTATCCATTTGATCATAGATGGATAATGTACATCCTTTGCACTGTACGTCTGTCCGTCCCAGGCATCTTCGATGATCGAAGCAGTGATCGCATGTCCGCCTGCTTTTTTATAGAGCTCCATGGAGGACTTCATGATCTCCAGATGTTCATCGGAAAACGGCTCTACGTTATAATATTCTGCACTCGTATACGGATACTGCCACAGTTCAATATCAAAGGTATCTCTGTAGTTGTCCGGAAGTTCTGCATTCTGCACACGCACTTCATACTCAAACACCAGCGGCTTATCGAGCTGATCTGCTGTTACGGTCAGCTGTGTTTTGTAAGTGCCGGATTTTGCTGTCTTTGGAATCGCAAACTCAACCCAGACTGGCTGGAGTGTATCTGCTTTTATGTCGATCGGCGTACTCTGCCAGAGAATATCCGATGCTTCCGCACGGTTTTCTTCTGTTGCCGCCGGAACATCATTTCCATATATATATCCATAAACATAAGCTTTTGTAGAACGAATAAACGTTGCCGTCACATTTTCGGCTGCGATCTTCTTTTTGCCGTCCGTCAGGTCAGATGCCTGAACTGTCACATTTGTGAAATCACCACCGATCGCACTTAAGACCAGTTCACTGACTGCACGGTCATTCTTCCAGGCAGTCAGCGTCTCACTGCGGTTTTTCTTTACCGAAACTTCCGCGAAACGTTTCTGCGTGTACTGCGTGTTATGATCGGTAACGGTGCCGCCAAGTACACTTCCCTGCTCTCGCACTTCCACTTCCATTGTTCTGGAAATCCCTGCCTTCTGGCTGGATGCCGTGATCACTGCCGTTCCGCTTTTTTTTGCAGTAACCGTTCCCTGTGCACTGACAGAAGCAATATTTTCATCAGAAGTTATATAGGACATATCGTTCAGTGTCGCATAAGACGGTGTATAGCTGTAAGAGATTGCATAACTCTGTCCGACACTTAAGGAAATCCCCTGATCTTCCAGTTTAAAATCTTTTGCAATGTACGGGCTGTGTGTGACCTGTACATAAGCCACCTGATTGACTACCGCACTGCCACTGCGTTCCTTCTGCGTAACTGCATAGAGCGTATGTTCACCTTCCGTAAGGTTTTCTGCTTTATATACAGACTGCGGCGTGGTACGGCTGCTCTCATAAAGATCCACCAGTGTCTCTGCCCCATCATCCACACGGTATTTCACTTTTCCGTGGTTGTGACTCTTGTTTGCAAAAACTTCGATGGCATTTCCCGTAAACGTTACCCTGTAAAAGCATTCTTCTGCCTTCTCATTCGATGATCCGAGGTCTATATATGCCTCGTCATCATTGTACGTCCAGCTCTTTCCGCTGAATGATTCGTAGGAAAAACAGTTGATCTCTCCCGATGTCTGGCTCGGCAGGATCTTCGTTGTTTCCTGTGTCTGGCTTTTTGCATTTCCTGCTGCCATCAGTGATACCGGCAGACCGGTAAATGCCAGGATCACGGCAAGAAACAGCGAAAGCCATTTCTTTTTTTTCTTTTCCATTTTCTTCTCCTTCTTTTTCATCTGCCTCTTACCTCAGATGTTGTTTAACTCTGCAATCCGCCGGAAGCGGTATCCGATGGGAATGAAATCCCTGCTGATTGTCCGTACTTATTCCGGCTGTTTGAAAATAATATCGGCAAACTCTCCCCTGCTTGCCTTTTTCAGATCTTCCGGTTTCAGCTCGATCTGTACGCCGAGGCGGCCTCCGCTGACGATCATCTTCTCCAGTTTCTGTGCACTTTCATCAATTCTCGTCACATACTGCTTTTTCATGCCGATTGCCGTACAGCCTCCGCGGATATAACCGGTGACCTGATTGATATCTTTGACATGTATCATGGAAACGGATTTTTCGCCGACTGATTTGGCTGCCTTTTTCATATCCAGCTCCTCGGCGATCGGTATCACAAACACAAAATAATTTCTGCTATTTCCAATCGTGACCAGTGTCTTATAAAGCAGCTCATATGGCTGTCCGAGTGTGTCTGCCACTTTTAGGGCATCCACAAATTCATCACACTCATACGTATACTCTTTATACGGAATCTTGTTCCTCTCAAGGATACGCATGGCATTTGTCTTTACTTCTTTTGATTTTCCCATCTTTTTTCAGAACAATCCTTTCACAAAATCTGCCACCGCTTTCAGATCCTGACGGTCCGGATGAAGAAGTGCCTCGTCAAAGTTGTGAAGCAGCATCTCCACCTGCTGTGTATTGGAAGTGTTCTGCATCGCCTCATAGCGTTTGCGAACCTGGATCGGCATCTTGCCCTGACATAAAAATCCGCCCAGATATTCACAATCCTCCGGGATAAATGCTGCAACTCCGTTTAAAATCCGATCATAATATTCCGGCATATTCCCCATGCCGCAGGTTCCAAACAGTGCAACCTTTTTCCCGTGGAGGTTTCCAAGCAGATCCAGGATCTCCGAACTTGCTGTCCCGCGATCCGTCCAGAACCCAACCAGATACATCTCTCCGTCATCCCGTTCTGTTCTCTCCTCGATTCGTTTTACATTTTTTTCTTTTACCGGCACTGCCGCAAAAACTGCTTCTGCCAGTTTCTCCGTATTGCCGGTGCGGCTTGTATATACAATCTGTACGCCCATCCTGATTCCTCCTCTGGCATGATATTGATGTCAAAAGCCATTAACTTTGATACTCTGCGGATCATTCCATGCTCTGCACTCACATAATCCTGATATCTTTGCATTATCATAGCATACTTGACTGTACATAAAAATAGTTTAACTCTAAACAATTCTAAAGTTTTTATAACTCAGATTTCATATCTGCATTCTCAGATTCCGGCATGAATGCATGTTTTCTGCACTTCTTCCAGCGATTTTCCTCAGTCTGCATTCTGGATCCTGACCACTTCCACACTTTCCTGATCGGAGTCCTCGCTTTGCAGTTCTCCGCGATAAGTGATCTTCACAGACATTCCTTTTGTAAGACCTTTTTCTAAATACAGCGGAACCTCTACAATCCGGAACTTCAGTTCCTTTCCGTCAGAAGTTTTAATCGTCATGCCGGTCATGGAAATCTTTTCCAGTGTTCCTTTTACCGTCTGCTTCTTTGATGCATCCGCCTTTGTTTCTGTTTCTGCATCGCTCTTAAAAACATCAGCCGATCCCGCAATACGCACAGCAGTTGCCTTTTCGCTACCTTTCTGCGTGATCTTTCCGGTGTAATCTATAGAAACCAGATTGCCGATCCGGATACCGGACGGCAGATCGATTTTTACATCATCCGTGGAAAACGCAAGTTCATTTCCATTATCGGAAAGCAACACTACCTGATCCATGCTCAGCTCTTCCAGCGTCCCGATCACGGTATGTACCTCCGAAGAGTTCACTGTTTCGCTGCTTCCGGTGCTCTGCTTTGTCTCTTTTTCCGATGCGGCACTTTCCTTGTCAGTCTGTGTTTCCCTGTTTTTTTCTGATGTACTTTCTTTCTCTTTTGCAGTCTCACTTTCTGCTTTCTTTTTGGCTGTTTCTTTTGTGCTGCTCTTCGCCTGTGTCTCTTTTGCCGTTTCAGAGGAACTTTCACTTTCCATGCTGCTCTCTGTTACCGTTTGCGTCTCGGTCTGTTTTGCGGTATCGGTCTGCGTTTTTTTGCTGCATCCGGATAACAAAAGTGCGGTTGCAAGCATTGCGGCTGCTCCTGCCGTCAGAAATCGTCTGTACATAAAATTTCCTCCATTCTTTTTACGATTGTTTTATCCCCTTAAGCTTTTGCGAAAAATGTCGTTTCACCATCCAAAAGATGATAAAACGACATTCTGGTTTTCTGTTTCTTTATGCGTTCGCTGCGATCACATCCTGCATATCATACAGTCCAGGCTCTCTGCCTGCCAGGAATTTGGCTGCCTGTACGGCACCTTTTCCGAAAACCGCCTTGGAATATGCAGTATGCTTAAACTCGATCACTTCGTCTGTTCCGGCAAAGATCACTTCATGCTCACCTACGATATTACCGCCGCGAACTGCGGAAATACCGATCTCTTTCGGATCACGCTCTTCTCTTCGGTCGCTTCTGTCGTAAGTATAATGATAGGCATTCCCCAGTGCCTCATTCATACTGTCTGCCAGTGCCAGAGCCGTGCCGCTCGGTGCATCCAGTTTGTGTTTGTGATGCTTTTCTACGATTTCCATATCAAATCCTGCTTCTGCCAGTACTTTTGCAGCACTCTTTAACAGGTTCAGTAGGGTGTTGATACCAAGTGACATATTTGCAGATTTCAGGACAGCAGTCTTTTTTGCTGTCTCTGCCACTTTCTGAAGCTGTTCTTCTGAAAGTCCTGTTGTGCAGACTACAACCGGAAGTTTGTGTGCTCCGCAGTAATCAAGCAGTGCGTCCTCTGCTTTTGCAGATGCGAAATCGATTACAACATCTGCTTCTTCTTTGCAGTCCTCCAGGCTTTTGTATACCGGGTATTCCATTTTTCCGTTATCAAACGGATCAATGCCTGCTACGATCTGTGCATCTGCATCCTCTTTTACGATCTGCGAGATCACCTGACCCATGTGTCCGCAGCAGCCGTGCATAATAATTTTTACCATTGCTTTTTCCTCGCTTTACATTCATGTAAGAATAATGCCTACGAATTGCTCCGTTACATAGTAACTCTGGCATTATCCATTATTCTGTCAGTTTGATGCCGAACTTTTTCATCTCTTCTGCCAGTTTTGCTGCATGTTCCTCTTCCATCTCGGAGAGCGGTCCGCGAAGCGGTCCGACCTCTTTTCCCATCAGATTGAGAGCTTTTTTGACCGGGATCGGATTTACTTCGCTGAACAGTGCATGGATCAAAGGCAGTGCCTTCAGCTGCAGATCACAGCTTTCTTTTACTTTTCCTTCATTATAAAGAGCAACAATGTCATGTGTTTCTTTTGGTGCTACATTGGAAAGTACAGAGATCACACCTTTTGCTCCAAGGGACATCATCGGCACGATCTGGTCATCGTTTCCGGAATACAGATCAATGCATCCGTCTGCCATCTGCATCAGAGTTGCAACCTGTGAAATATCCCCGCTTGCTTCTTTGATCGCCACAATATTTTCTACATTTTTTGCAAGATATACGGCTGTCTGCGGCTGGATGTTGCAGCCGGTTCTGCTCGGTACGTTATAGAGAACGATCGGCAGTTTTACAGACTCTGCGATTGCTGTATAGTGTGCGATCAGTCCGTTCTGTGTTGCTTTATTATAATACGGTGTTACCAGAAGAAGGGCATCTGCTCCTGCCTTCTCTGCCTCCTGGGAAAGGTAGATGGCAGTTGCTGTACAATTAGAACCGGTTCCGGCGATAACCGGGATTCTCTTTGCCACTTTTTCAACGGTATAGCGGATCACATCCAGATGTTCCTCATGTGTCAGTGTGGATGATTCTCCGGTGGTTCCGCAGATAATGATGGCATCTGTGCCGCCTGCGATCTGCTCTTCCAGAATCTCACTTAATTTTTCGTAGTTTACGTCTCCGTTTTCATGCATCGGTGTTACAATTGCCACACCTGCTCCTGTAAAAATAGCCATAGTCTTTCCTCCTAATCTGAACTGGCTGAAACGCTATAAAACTGATACTTGTACTGTAGAATGCACAGCGATCCTGTCGGGTAACTGTCAGTAAAGCCTGCCGGAACCATATGACAGATCCCAGGTGCATCTGACTTGAACAGAACAGCTTCTGTATCATAAAAGGGACAGACCCGAGCGATCAGGTCTGTCCCAAAGAATAAACAAATGATAAAAACTGTATTCTTTCAGATAGCGCCCCATCGTCATTCGATGACAGTCATAGAGTTCTTAGCTCCATGCCCAAGCTGCAAGCTTCAGGTGCAATCCAGCTTTCGGCGTTTTCCCCTTTTGGCCACCTTCGCCTGTACCTGAATACATCGGATGACTTACTCTTGAAACACGCAACCTCTATCAAACTTATACATGATATCGGGGTCAACAGATATTTGCCCCCTTTGATACTCAAACCGGTACGCACGTACTTCTCCGTGCAGACACTGATTTGTTTATAATCTTATCATTGTCAAAATATATTGTCAACTGCCGGGTTGACTTTTTTATCTCAGCGTAGAAGATTCCACTACTGTCCACTACTGTCCGCTTTATATGCTGTGACCATCTCCGTCACTTCGTCTGCATACTGCCAGATTTCTTTCGCCGGATAGATCCCGGTCAGGATCAGACTGGTATATTCTCCCTTTGCCTCAAACAGGGCACGCAGTTCTTCTGCTTCGATCACCCCTGCTTCCACAAGTCCCAGAACTTCATCCAGAATCAGCACATCACACTCTTCCGTGACCAGTACTTTTCTTGCAAAATTGAGTGCATTTTTGAGATTTTTGATCTCTTCTGCTTTTTCGGCATCCGGAAGATCTTCAAATGCCTCTTCTGCCTTCTGAAAACGGAACAGTTTAATCTCCGGCTCCAGACGCTGCACAAAACCAATTGCTTCTGCATTTCTTTCCTTCATGAACTGTATAATGATAACGCTTCTCCCCTGACTTGCTTCCTGTATCCCCTGTCCGATCGCTGCGGTGGTTTTCCCCTTTCCCTTGCCACAGTAAATATGTATAGAACCTTTATCCATTATGCACCTCGTTAAAAATTCAAGAATGTTTCACATATCTTTGAACAGTTATACACCATTTTTTTAAAAAAGCAAGAATATCAGATCTCTGCTTCTCAGATATACTCTAATTTACTGACGGACACTTCATACGCCACTCTTTTCTGTGCTTCCTCTCCTTCTAATTTTTTCACATATTCACGGCTCTGGATACGTCCCCAGATCTGTACATGGCCACCGACTTCAAATCCCGCTGCAAATCTGGCATTTCTGCCCCAGCAAATGCATGGGATATAGTCCGATTTTCCATACGGCCGGTTCACTGCGATCAGCATATCTGCAATCTCTCTTCCAAGAGGTGTTTTCCGGTAAACCGGTGCTTTGCATATATAGCCATCCAGAAAAATCTGATTTGTCTTTGCTTTATCGGTCTCTTCTTCCACAAAGCTGACTTCTCTTGCAAATACAGAAAGTACCAGACGGTTTCTCTTTTCTTCATGCCGGTTGTATGAACGGAACTGACCGTTGATCTGGACATATTCTCCTCGATAATCTTTGCTTACGTCAATCAGGCGTTCCGATATCATAACCGGAATGCAGTCGGAACAGTCGCTCAGTCTCTTGACCAGTATGTCAGCCATATAAAAACCTTCCCCGAATACTTCGTGACTGAATACAAATGGTGACGCAACCTCTCCTATGATCGTTACCTGATTGTTTTCAATAATCTTATCTGCCATAAATAACAGTTCTCCCTTCCCTATGAAGCTCTTTTTGTATTTTCCGGTGTCTTCATCTGCAACACCGCATAGTTTTATATATTCTGCGGATGGTTTCAATATGTCTGTTTTCCGATTTTTCTTCAAAATTTTTTTAAATCCCTTGTAATCTGGGAAAAATGTGATAAACTCTGTAGTGGTTTAGATGCGAAAAACGAAAAACAACATATACAAAAGGAAGAGTGTATTATTTATGATTAGAGAAGATGTACGCAACATTGCCATTATCGCACACGTTGACCACGGCAAGACTACATTAGTAGATGAGCTGCTCAAGCAGAGCGGTGTGTTCAGAGCAAATCAGGAAGTAGCCGAACGTGTTATGGACAGCAACGATATTGAACGTGAACGCGGTATCACCATTTTATCCAAAAATACCGCCGTATTTTACAAGGACACAAAAATCAATATCATTGATACTCCGGGACATGCCGACTTCGGCGGTGAGGTGGAACGTGTACTGAAAATGGTAAACGGCGTTATCCTCGTGGTAGATGCTTTCGAGGGTGCCATGCCTCAGACAAAATTCGTTCTGCGTAAGGCACTGGATCTGGATCTGCCTGTTATTGTCTGTATCAACAAAATCGACCGTCCGGAAGCAAGACCGGATGAAGTCATCGATGAGATCCTGGAACTTTTTATGGATCTGGATGCTTCCGACGAACAGCTTGACTGCCCGTTTGTTTATGCTTCTGCAAAAGGCGGTTATGCAACTTTAAGTCTGGATGACGAGCCAAAAGACATGGTTCCGCTGTTCGAGACGATCTTAAATTATATTCCTGCTCCGCAGGGTGATGAAACTGCCGGAACTCAGGTCCTGATCAGTACCATCGACTACAATGAATACGTTGGACGTATCGGTGTCGGTAAAGTAGATAACGGAACCATCCGTGTCAACCAGGACTGCGTTCTTGTCAACCATCACGATCCGGACAAACAGAAAAAAGTAAAGATCAGCAAACTGTATGAGTTTGACGGTCTGAATAAAGTAGAAGTAAACGAAGCAACGATCGGTTCTATCGTAGCGATCTCCGGCATTGCTGACTTGCACATCGGTGATACGCTCTGCTCTCCGGATCACGTGGAAGCAATTCCATTCCAGAAGATCTCCGAGCCGACGATTGCCATGCATTTCATCGTAAACGACAGTCCGCTCGCCGGAAGAGACGGTAAATTTATCACTTCCCGCCACCTGCGTGACCGTCTGTTCAAAGAACTGAACACAGACGTCAGCCTGCGTGTAGAGGAAACAGAGACAACCGAATCTTTCAAGGTTTCCGGCCGTGGTGAGCTTCACCTCTCCGTACTGATCGAGAATATGCGTCGTGAAGGTTATGAATTTGCCGTAAGCAAAGCAGAAGTTCTGTACAAAACAGATGAACGCGGCAAGAAATTAGAGCCAATGGAGCTGGTTTATGTGGATGTTCCGGAAGAATTCTCCGGTACCGTTATCCAGAAGCTGTCTCTGAGAAAGGGTGAACTGCAGGGCATGAGCGTTGCCAGCAGCGGTTACACAAGACTGGAGTTCTGTATTCCTTCCCGTGGGCTGATCGGTTACCGTGGCGAATTTATGACCGATACAAAGGGTAATGGTATCATGAATACCATGTTTGACGGTTATGCACCTTATAAGGGAGATATCCAGTACCGCAAGCAGGGTTCTCTGATCGCATTCGAGGATGGCGAATCCGTAACTTACGGTCTGTTCAGTGCTCAGGAGCGTGGTACCCTGTTCATCGGACCTGGCGAAAAAGTTTACTCCGGTATGGTCATCGGACAGAACGGTAAGGCAGAGGACATCGAGCTGAATGTCTGCAAGAGCAAACATCTGACCAACACCCGTGCTTCCGGATCTGACGATGCTCTGAAACTGACACCGCCTAAGATCTTAAGCCTGGAAGAAGCCCTGGACTTCATCGATACCGATGAACTTCTGGAAGTAACACCGAACCATCTGCGTATCCGTAAGAAAATTCTGGATCCGAAGCTGAGAAAGAGAGCTTCCTTTAAAAAATAAAAAATTACCGTTGCTTTCCCGGCAGGTGTAAGGAATGGAAATGTCAGGTGTTTTTAAATACTGTTTACAAATGAACAGTATTGCATGTGCAAATGAAC
>UMGW01072280.1_pt1 | contig 17265 bp, 15 predicted proteins | sample 1965371 | NCBI WGS metagenome assembly UMGW01 (sample SAMEA4836082, study PRJEB28245) | human gut metagenome | biome: gut microbiome; material: fecal sample | place: Denmark | collected 2008
GGAATGCTTCATGGTCACCGACTGTCTCCCACGTCTGCTGACTGAGCGCATGATTTATGGTCGGATAACACATACCCTTGAAGTCAAACCAGCCAATGTCACCATCCGTTCCGGGTATCACATGACCACTATCATTCGGGTCTTCGATGTACGCATCCTTAAGCTTCGTAATTGATTCATCGTACTCACCTACCCAGTACATCCTGACATGGTCCTCTCTAAGCCCCGGGTATTTGGCACGCTCACTGTCACTGTAGTGCGTAATCTCCGGCTGTGTTATGACAGCATAATCAACCTGCTCACTCTCGTCATAGGACATCTCATATTCATAGATGTACTTGTTAGCGTCAGGGAGTGCGGTGCCGGCGGCGGTGTCATTGTTGACACGGGGACTTACAGTAAAATGCTTTACATCAACAGTCTTATTCTTATTGTTCTCACTATCAGCCATCCATTCTTTTTCATCCTGCTTAATCACCTCATTGCTAAGAACATGATTGCCGTTACTATCATAATGCTTTGAATATTCGGGATCGTTTTTTTCTTTGTGGTAACATTTCATCAGACGCACAGTTACCTGTGCAAAATCCCTTCGGTCATTTTTACTATCTTGATTCCAGAATGCTGAAATATTTTCAATACCAACACTTGTTATCATAAGTACGATAGTAAGACACATTGCTATCATTTGTAGGATTGTTTTCTTTTTCATAGAAAGGTCTGCCTCCTTAATTTAGAATTTTTACCTGCCATATAAGATATGACAGAACGGTTTTTACAGCATAATAAAAAGACCTATGTAAATTACTTTGCATACGTCTTTCTAAAAATGAATATATTTAATTTGCTAGTTGAAAATTCACATATACCTGAATAACATGAGACAATGGTAATTTTTATACACACCATGGGTAATAAAAATATATTTCATAAACATCTAATTTGCAGAAAGCCATCCATGCCCTATACCACCTTCAGCATATTCTCCTATATATTCAAAATTACTGCTATACCCAAATTTATCGCATCCCTGAGCTGCTGCTGTCCAATCAAACCCACTACCTGATGTAAAGTACGCCTCCAGCGACCCATCTCTCTGCCCTCCCGTAGCCACATTCAGCGGTATCCCCGGGTGCTCATCATACCAGCTAGGCAGGGTCTTCTTGGTTCCCTCAGCGGTAACGGTATCAGTCGCACCGCATACGGAGCAGGTGGCTGTCTTGGTGCCGTCCTTCTCGGTAGTGGCATCGTCATTGTAGATGTAATCACCGAAGCTGTGTGCAATGACAGGAACCGCCTCTGTATAGGAACTGCCGCACGAACAGGTATAAGTCTTAACGCCTTCCTCTGCACAGGTGGCTGCCTTTGTTATTACGGCTGTGTAATTATGTACGTGCGCTATCTTTGTTCCGGCTGCCGTCCTTGTGTCCTTTGCACCGCATATGGTGCATGCTGCTGTCTCTGTGCCGTCCGCAGCTTCCGTGGCATCGTTGTTATAAACGTATGCTCCGAAGATATGTCCTGCTGCAGAAATTGCTTCTGTATACGAATCACCACAGGAACACCTGAAGGTCTTAACTCCCTCTGCCGTGCAGGTTGGCTGCTTGGTGACTGTGGCGGTGTAGCTGTGGGCGTGTGCCTGTGTGGCAGGTTCGGTCACTTTTTCAGTCGGCTTCTGGGTTGCAGGCTCGGTCGGTTTCTCCGTCTGCTTCTCTGTTGCTTTTTCAGTTGGTGCCTGTGTTGCGGCTGTTGTGGACTCCGTTACCTTTGATGTTGTGGTCTCGGTTACGGTTGCAGCTGCCTCTGAGGTCTTGGCATTAGTTGTTGTGGCTGTTGTCACAGAGCTGTCGCTGCCCGCCTTTGTGGTCTTTTCGCTATCCTTAGAGGCTTCGCCTGATACGTTACCTTCGCCGGACTTTTCGGTGGCATCAGATTCCTTTGTGTCGGTATCCTTTGAGGCATTGCCGCTTTCCTTTGTAGACTCAGTTTCCTTAGTATTGCCGCCCTTATTTGTGGTGCTGTCCTGCTTTGTGGATGCCGCCTCAGTGCTTGTCGATGTGCCGGCTGGCATCTCCGTACCCACCGGAAGGGTATCTACAGGGGCGAATGTTTTGCTGCAGGCAGTGGCTGTGAGCAGTGTGGACGCTATCACGGCGGCTGTCATAAAGCTGTTAAATCTATGTTTTCTCATATATCTTTTCTCCGTTTCCGGGCTGTCCGGTGCAGAACATGCAGGCGGTTGACCTGATTAGTGCACTTACAGCTCATCATTTGTTTTTTAATATAGATATATTATAACCGATATTCTCATTTACAACAATATGCATTCCTGTATGATTTTTAATTTTTTCATTAATTCGGATTAGTGCATGTGGCATAAAATGAAATAGGTTTAATATCTTGACGTATTATTGTGATGTGGGGTTAAAACACGCCAGCTTAATATAATATGTTATACACGCTAAGCTTATAGAGTGTGTTTTGACTCCAACATCTTATTATTTAATTGTCAAAGAACCGTGAAAAGGGATATTAGCTAATATAGCGGTGTTACATGGTCGGAGTAGATTTTTGTACCTCATTGTGATATACTACCTGTGTTTTATTTTTTAGATAATATTATTGCCGGTTACGGCAGAATGAGAGGAAATTTATTGTGAGAGCATACGAACGTTTACTTAAATATGTTAGCTATGAAACAACATCTGATGAAAACAGTCAGACATGTCCAAGCTCGGCTAAGGAACTGGTACTAGCGGATGAGCTTGTCGAGGATCTTAAGGCGATAGGTGTTGCGGACGCGCATGTGGACAAGGACGGCTATGTGTACGGAAGCATTCCGGCGACCAAGGGGGCAGAGAATGAGAAGACGATAGGTCTTATCGCACACATGGATACAGCACCGGCAATGTCGGGAGCAGATATCAAGCCGCGTATTATCAATGATTATGATGGAGCAGATATAGTTCTCAATGAGAAGCTTGGGGTGGTCATGGATACCGTTACATTTCCACAGCTTAGAAATTATGTCGGACAGGACCTTATAGTGACGGACGGAACCACACTCTTAGGGGCAGATGATAAGGCGGGTATCGCTGAGATTATGACGGCGGCGGCTCAGATTATAGAAGCTGATAAAGCCTGTGAAGGCAATACTGATGAGCATACCGCACATGGTAAAATCTGCATAGCGTTTACACCGGATGAGGAGATAGGAAGAGGAGCGGACAGGTTCAATGTTGAGAGCTTTGGTGCCGATTATGCGTATACGGTTGATGGCGGTATGCTGGGGGAGATAGAGTTCGAGAACTTCAATGCGGCATCTGCTAAGGTTCATATCAAGGGCGAGAATATTCATCCGGGTGAAGCTAAGAATAAGATGAAGAATGCTTCCTTACTTGCAATGGAGTTTAACTCCATGCTGCCTCCGGCAGAGATTCCGGCGCATACGGAAGGATATGAGGGCTTCTTCCACCTCTGCGGCATGAGCGGTGATGAGGAGAATGCGTATCTTGATTATATCGTGCGTGATCATAATATGGACAAGTTCCTTGAAAGAAAGGCTATGCTTGAACATATCACAGCATATCTTAATACAAAATACGGTGCCGGAACGGTTAACCTTGACATGAAGGATTCTTACTATAATATGAGGGAAAAGCTTGAGGCTGACATGTATATTGTGGACAGGGCAGTTGAGGCGATGAAGGAAAACGGTGTTGAGCCGATTATCCAGCCTATCCGCGGGGGTACCGATGGCGCACGTCTGTCATTCATGGGACTTCTGTGTCCGAATCTGAGCACAGGTGGACATAACTTTCATGGAAAGTATGAATATATCTGCATACAGTCGATGGATAAGATGGTAGAAATTATAAAGTCTATTGTCTGCAAAGTCAATTAGTTATGCTTTAAGATAACATAAACCAATGGAGAATATTTATGGGAAATATAAGAATTATAACGGACAGTGCTTCTGATATGCCTGTCGACTATAGAGAGGATGTGACGGTTGTACCGCTTCATGTGAGATTTGGTACGGAGGAATACCTTGATGGTGTGAATTTAAGTCATAGGGAATTTTACGAGAAGCTTATTGAGAATGAGGAGCTGCCTACAACGAGCCAGGTGGCACCGTATGCTTTTGAGGATGTATATGAAAAGGCCGGACAGGCGGGGGAGCAGGTTATAGTGATAACCATTTCAGGCAAGCTCTCAGGGACATACCAGAGTGCGTGCATTGCCGCTTCTGATTACGAGGACATGGTTCATGTGATTGACAGTGAGAATGTTACGGTAGGTGAGAGGGCGCTTGTCGAGTATGCCATAAGACTTAAGGACGCAGGCGCCGACATAGATACTATCGTAAATACGATTGACAGGGAGAAGAAGAATATTCATGTTGTCGGTCTTTTAGATACACTTGAATACCTTAAAAAGGGCGGACGTATATCAAAGACTGTTGCATTTGTGGGTGGAATGTTATCAATTAAGCCGGTTATTTCCATAGAAGCCGGTGAGGTTGCTATGCTCGGAAAGGCAAGGGGCTCTAAGCAGGGGAATAATCTCCTTGTACAGCAGATTGAGAAGGCGGGGGGAATAGATTTCTCCAAGCCGCTGTATCTTGGATATGCAGGCCTTGATGATACACTTTTACAAAAGTATATCACGGATAGCACACATCTGTGGAAGGAGCATGCAGACAGTCTGGATATAATGTCGGTCGGAGGAGCCATCGGAACACATGTGGGTCCGGGTGCCATTGCGGTTGCATTCTTTGCACTCTGATGTACTGATACTTTGAAGGTACAGAAAAAAGTCCCCCTCAGGCATTTTTCCGGTCAGGCAATGACCTTGCCTTCAGGGTGCCGGTAAGGGGGATTTTATCGAAATTCTGATTTTAGTAAAAACGCGTTATTTTGGTAAAGTCCAATTCTTCCTCAGCTTCCTGGGCAACGCGCTTGTTTGTGATGGCTATATGGTCGAGATATGTTATGAAAAGGTCGGATACATCAAGAGCATATTCCTCAGCAATCCTGTTGAGCTCAGGCATCATCAGGGTAGTATCAGGCACACCCGGCTGGTTGGCGCGTTCGCTCTCTACGAAGTCATCGATTCTTTTCATGAGTGCAATTTTTGTATTTGTATCGAGGTCTTTCATGGGTATTCCTTTCTAAAAAAGATAATAATAATATAGTATAGCACAGGAAAACGGAAAGTCAATCTATGCGAACGGAACCGCAACAACCATGATATGTCGGCGCGGTATACACTTAAAGCCGGATTACAGTATTAAAAAGATATATGGGATTTGATTATGAATAAGAAAAAATTTATTTGGAATATGTTGGGAAGCGGAATATACTCGCTGGCAACCGTTATTTTTGTCATGCTTGCCAAGAGAATTGTCGGTGAGGAGGCCGGGGCGAAGTTCTATATGGCATTCACAACCGGACAGATGCTTTTGACAATAGGATACTTTGAGATACGTCCGTTTCAGGTGACGGATGTCAAGGGGCAGTACAGGGCGGAGGTGTATTTCGGCTTCAGAGGTCTAAGCTGTCTTGCAATGCTTATATGTGGTCTTATTGTCGGCGTGGTGTATGTCGCGAATGGAAAAGCGGATGGGGCAGGTTTCGGGCTTATCATGGCAATGTGTATGCTTAAGATGTTCGATGGTATTGCGGATGTGTTCGAGGGCGAATTTCAGCGCAATGACAGGATAGATATATCCGGTATGTCCATGACGTTTCGAACCATCGCGATAATGGCGGCGTTCTCTGCAGCGGCATGGATGACGAGGAATATATATATCGCCTCAGCAGCGGCAACAGTGGCAGGACTTATAGGAGTTGTCTGTGTGGCGCTGGTATGGAGCAGAAGGTTCTCTGAGCTGTCCATATCTTTCGCGGCGGACAAGATGAAGTCGCTTTTTAAAAACACAGTTCTTCTGTTCATAGGCTCAGCAATGTGCATGTGGCTGTGGAACGGAACTAAGTATGTGGTAGAGTGGACGCTCACGGACAAGGAGACGCTTGTGTACGGCATAGTGTTCATGCCTACGATGGTGATTAATCTTGGAAGCAGCTTCGTGTTCAAGCCAATGCTAACCACGCTTGCAAGACATTACGAGGATAAGAACCTGAAAAAATTCGCAGGTCTTATGGGCACACTTGTCGCGATAGCCTGTGGGCTTACGATAGTGACATTTGCGGCGGGGGCATGGCTTGGGATACCTGTGCTTTCGTGGCTGTATGACATAGACCTTGCACCCTACAGGGCAGTCATGCTGGTACTCATAGCGGCAGGCGGCTTCAATGCGGTGAGCATACTTTTCTACTATGCGCTCACAGTCATGCGGCTTCAGAAGGAGATTTTTGTAGGCTACACCATCAGCTTCATCGTGTCCATAGTGCTGCCTGTCATAATGGTGAAAAATATGGGAATTATGGGGGCAGGATGGTCATATCTCATTGTCATGCTGCTTCTTACGCTGCTGTTTGCGGGAATGTTTTATATAAGACTTATAAGTGAAAAAAGAAAATAAACCGAATACACCATAAAAAGGAGGAGCCCTGATATATTATATCAGGGCTTATTATGAAAAAAATTCTTAAGTACTTGTGTTCCTTAATCATTTATCTTTATGTCACTTATTATATTGTTGATAAGTGAAGAAAACGTGATAATCCTGTTAATGTTTATTTAAATATAAATGAACGATTTATGAACACGGTACTTTTCATCCTCCATGATAATTGCACAACTTCAACACACAATAACCGCGTTGTGCAATTATCTATACACTACATGGTCTCAGGCTCAGGATATTCAACCCCGAAGGTGTCAACGGTAACGGACTCAATGCGCTGCTCCTCCATAGGGCGGTCGCTCCAGTCGGTAGGTGTCTCGGCAATTGCATTGACAACCTCCTGACCCTCGATAACCTTGCCGAAGGCTGCGTAAGCGCCGTCAAGATGAGGAGCTGCTGCATGCATGATGAAGAACTGTGAGCCAGCCGAGTCAGGGTTCATGGCGCGCGCCATCGAGAGAACACCCGGTGTGTGCTTTAAGTTGTTCTCAAAGCCGTTCTGTGAAAACTCACCCTTGATTGAGTAGCCCGGACCACCCATGCCTGTACCTTCAGGACATCCTCCCTGAATCATGAATCCGCTTATGATACGGTGGAAGATAAGACCATCGTAGAAGCCTTTATTTACAAGGCTGATGAAGTTGTTGACTGTATTAGGGGCAGTCTCCGGATAGAGCTCAGCCTTGATGGTGCCGCGTCCTGCGACTGTAAATGTAACTATTGGATTCTGTGACATTGTAAAATTCCTTTCTATGATTTAATATATATGATTATAACTTTATCGGAGTGTTTTAGTCAATGGACAAGTCTATGAATAATATTCATGTGTTCCACACAGTCGTGCTTGTGTTAAAGCAGATGAATATGGATGTGGAAAAATATATTGAGGCTTCGGCTTCGGAGGGGCTTAGGGTGGAGGTGTGCATAGAGACATCCGGGTCCGGAATGGAGTGTCTCCATGAATCAGAGAATTTATCGAAGATACTAAATAAATCAATTGAAAATAATGAGAAGCTTGATGCTGAAGGCATTAAAACAGCATCGGAGGATACCGCAAAGCCTATGGAGTGCAAAGAAGAAGCGCTGGGGCTTCTGGTGATAACGGATGACGATGAGGCAGCAGGGTATTTAGAGAAGCTTGGGGTGGCGGTGGCAGGCTATAGGGCACCGGGGCATGAATACGAGAGCTTTTCGGCAAAATATGTTGTTGAGGAGCTTCCAATGGTAGACGATGATTATTTTAATCTTATCTATATGAGGGCACATCATATCCCGGTGGAGATAGCCCGCACATCAAGAACCATAATCAGGGAGATGACGGAAAAAGACCTTCCGGATATGTATGAGCTGTATGCGGACCCTGCTGTGGCAAGGTGGACTGAGCCATTATATGCTTATGAGGAGGAGCTGGAATTTACAAGGGCGTATATCGACAATATGTACACCTTTTACGGGTATGGTCTGTGGCTTGTATTTGACAGAACCTCGGGAGAGCTTATAGGGCGTGCCGGAATAAGCCGGAGAGTTATAGATGACAATGAATGCTGTGAGCTTGGCTATATCATAAAGGGAAACCGCCAGAGACAGGGGCTTGGGTATGAGGTGGGCAGCGAAATAGTAAAATATGCACGGGATACGCTTGGAATAGCTGAGCTATGGCTGTGTACAGAGGAAAAAAACACTGCCTCCATAGCGCTCGCAGGTAAGCTTGGCTTTACGTTGTATGGAAGCAGTGTGTATGATTCCGGAAACAAGGGAGCACAGCAGTGTTATCTGTACAAAAAAGAGCTGTAATATACACCTAAGTGCATAAAAATACACAGTAATATATGTCAAAGTGCATAAAATACGCAGCTCAATTTTATTTGTAATCAAGAATATGTTCGAGGAAGGTTATACAGTTGTCCGGATTAGGGGCGTTTACAACAACCGAGAATATTGGATGTTCGATTCCTATTCCCAGCACATCTGTCATAAACGGAAGTCCGGCAAGGTCTATACCCACAACACGCTTGAACCCGCTCTCAGTATCGGTATAGTACACAAGCCTGTCGGAGACCTTATCAAGAAGCTCCGCCGGAAGAAATACGGACAAATCCTTTAAGTATTCAGATTTAGCCCACAGGTTCGTGAACACATCATCGCCGATATAGCAGTCGCTTGTCTGTGTGACAACCATTATATTGAGCTTCTCGGAAGATGTATAGGTTTCTTCGGTGAAGCGGTCAGGATTGATGGTGTAGTAACCATCAACCCTTACGCGGTTTTTCCTGCCGTCAATTCCAAGCCATTCTGTCAGAGAATTGTCGAGTATCCTCGTGTCATCCCTTAAATCCACGGAAATGCAGTTGACGTATGATACATAAAGGCTGGTGTTATAGTTGTTGGATATTATTGCCCTCACGATTGATACAATGGCGGCTATTCCGATGACTATGGCGAGTATCGGAACTTTATAGTAATCCCAGATATAGGATAGCTTTCCCTTTAGTCCTTTCTGGTTCTTAATTTTTTCTCTTTCTTTTTTTACGCGCACAGAAAATTTATCTGTAAAACCTGAAGCCATGTCATTCTCCGTTTTATATTATTTTAGAAACTGTTTCAAAATGAGTTTGGAAATGAGATTTAAACAGAAACTAATTTCGTATCATTATAGCATAATAAAGCATTATTGTAAGGACTTTTATTAAAATTTAATAATGATTAATTTGCATTTTATATAGGCATACATTATAATATTTTTTAGGCTTTTTGCCGTATTTTTTATATAAAGTGAGGTAGAGTATGAGCCGTATTTTCGACGTTGATAACGGTTTTTTTCGTTTTATGACAAGGGTTGCGGATGCCCTTATATTGAATCTGATTTTTCTCATTACGTGTATTCCTGTGGTGACGATAGGTGCCTCCTATACAGCGATGTATTATTATTGTCTCAAGGCGGTCAACAATGAGGAGGGATATATCTGGAAGAGCTATTGGAAGTCCTTTAAGACCAATTTTGTACAGGGATTTCTTTTTGAAGTAATTTTTGCAATAATAGGAATTATATTGTATATAGACATCAAGTATATGTATGTCAGGGCATTTGCTGCCGATGGTGCGTTTGGCTGGAAGCTTCTTTTCTTTATTGCGGTAGGTATGGCGGTGCTTGCGCTCATTACATTCATGTATGCATTCCCGATACTCTCACGTTTTGATAACAAGACCTTTACTATAATAAGGAATGCGGCACTTATGTCCATACGCCATTTTCCCCAGACAGTTCCGCTCTTGTTTATATTTGGAATCATGGCACTTATAGGGTGGTTTTTGATGCCGGTATCTATCTTTTTCATCTTCGGAGCATGGGTGTACATAAGCTCCATATTTTTCTATAAGGTATTAGACAGATACATGCCTAAGGACGAGCATTATGACGAGGATTATTACCTTGGCACTGATGGAGTACAGACTGAGAATAAAAATGCGTCCGATGTTAACTCTTCGGATGAGCATGAGGCTGATACACGTTCGGAACAGAACAATGACTCTGCCTCCGATGGTAACGCAGGCAGCATGACTGATAATCAGAATTAAAATAATTGGCAGATATGATATTGCAGGCATGACAGCCTCTGGACTTAAAAAAATAAAATTTGGTGTTGACAATGAAAAGTATAGGTGCTATACTTCACCACATCAAGCAAAGGCGCTTTGGGTAGAACCCGAGGCGCCTTTTTTCGTTGCAGATTCACACCGGTTACTGCATGCGGAAAAAGAAAAGGAGGCTATTATGGAAGAAGTATTAAGCGAATTGTATGGAGTGTGGTTCCTTATAGGTGCTGCACTGGTATTCTGGATGCAGGCAGGTTTCGCAATGGTTGAGACTGGTTTCACCAGAGCCAAGAATGCAGGTAACATTCTTATGAAGAACCTGATGGATTTCTGTATTGGTACAGTTGTTTTCATCATTATTGGTTTCAGTCTTCTCTTAGGTGAGGATGTGGCTGGACTTATCGGCAAGCCGGGTTTTGATATATTTACATCCTATGAGAACTTCGACTGGTCCAATTTCGTCTTCAACCTTGTATTCTGCGCCACAACGGCAACTATCGTTTCCGGAGCGATGGCAGAGAGAACGAAGTTCCTTTCATATTGTGTATACTCAGCAGTTATTTCCGCACTTATCTATCCGATTGAAGCGCATTGGGTATGGGGCGGCGGCTGGCTTTCACAGATGGGCTTCCATGATTTTGCAGGTTCAACCTGTATTCACATGGTAGGCGGTACAGCAGCTATAATCGGTGCCAAGATACTTGGACCGCGTATTGGCAAGTTCACCAAAAATGAGAAGGGTGAGGTTGTCAAGGTAAATGCTTTCCCTGGCCACAATCTTCCTATCGGTGCACTTGGTGTATTCATTCTCTGGCTTGGCTGGTACGGATTTAACGGTGCGGCAGCTACATCGGTTGCAGAGCTTGGTTCAATCTTCGTGACAACAACAATCGCACCTGCAATTGCAACGGTTGTATGTATGATATTTACATGGGTTAAATATGGTAAGCCGGATGTTTCAATGTGTCTTAATGCTTCACTTGCAGGTCTGGTAGCAATCACGGCGGGGTGTGATGTGACAGACGCGTTAGGTGCCATAATAATAGGAGCTGTATCAGGTGTTCTCGTGGTATTCGGTGTATGGCTCCTTGATTACAAGTTACATATTGATGACCCGGTTGGTGCGGTAGCAGTTCATTTCTTAAACGGTATCTGGGGTACAATTGCAGTAGGCCTTTTTGCCACAGACACAGCACCGGCTTTCGCAAGAGGCTTCGGCGACGGTGTCAACTTCGGTGCTAACCAGATTGCAGGAAAGGGTCTTTTCTACGGCGGCGGCTTTGGTCAGCTTGGACTCCAGCTTCTTGGAATGCTTGCGATTATTGCATTTGCCGGAGTTACACTTACGATTACCTTCCTTATTATAAAGGCGACTATCGGACTTCGTGTTTCTGAGGAGGAAGAAATTCTTGGACTCGACGCTACAGAGCATGGACTTCCATCAGCTTATGCCGGTTTCAGCCTTATGGATATCTCCAATACAATGACAATGGAGGCAAATGAGAATACAGACCTTGGTGTGAGCGATTATGACAAGGCCTCCGATACACAGAAGGCAGCGGCAGTCAAGGTTGTGGCTCCGTCTGTACCGGCATCGGATACGGGTATTTACAAGGTATCTATTATCACCAAGCTTGCAAGCTTCGAGAAGCTTAAGAAGGCACTCAATGATCTCGGTGTTACAGGTATGACCATGACACAGGTTATGGGCTGCGGTATACAGAAGGGTGCAGGTGAGATGTACCGTGGAGCTGAGATTGATGCGACACTTCTTCCTAAGGTTAAGATTGAGGTTGTTGTAAGCAAGATTCCGGTTGCATCTGTTATTGAGACAACCAAGAAGGCACTCTATACAGGTCATATCGGTGACGGTAAGATTTTCGTATACAATGTCGATCAGGTTGTAAAGGTTCGTACAGGTGAGGAAGGCTTCGCAGCACTTCAGGATGTTGAATAAAACAGCTTCATAAACCGGTTATCCGGTTTGACTATATTATATCTCCGATAAGTGATAAAATAAAACAGACCATGCGGCATTTGCTGTCATGGTCTGTTTTATTTTATAAGTATCCGTCAGGTTTTATAGCACTATTTATTGTAAACCCTTGTAATTGCCTGATAGAGCTTCACGCTGTAATATAAGCAGAAGATAAAGGTTACCATTACGGTAATGCTTGGAATCAGCTTCTTTGAGAAGGTCACAACGCATATATAGTGAACCATTGACATGGCTCCGAGGAATATCCAAGGTGTGTTAAGGCCGAGCTTTGTAAAATTGACCTTTGCCTTCTTGGCATCAAGAAGAACACCCTCGGTAAAATAGTGGGTCATATATATAAAGTAGATTGTTGAGATACCCATTGCAATAAGACCAACGACGGTTGAAGTGGATATTGCAAACATTCCTGTCTCCGGAACGAAAACAGAGAGCCTTAAAACGGCGTACGCAACGGTCATTTTTTTGAGTGATTTGTATGCGGTCTTAAAGTGATTATTCTCATCGTTCTGGAAGGCTCTTATTCCGATAAAAAGAAGTATTATGGATATAAGTCCTAACATGGGGATAAGATAATCAAGGATATACAAAAGGAACGCGGCGATAACATATTTTACCGCAAGATTTTTGTCCGGGTGCAGATATTTGTCGGTCATTTGACGAAACCTCTCTTTCTTACAGTCTTTTAGCAGTATAACACATAATGCATAAAATGTATAATTAAAAAAACATTAAAAACTATTGCATAAATCCGGTATATTGTATACAATAAAAAAACGGAAAACCTAATATTATTCAGAAGGAGAATATCACATGAAGAAGAATTTTTTTAAGAGACTAAGTCTCGGATGTGTGGTAGTAATGGTACTTTCTGCTGCACTGACAGGATGTGCGGGCGGCAAGAGAGGAGAGAAGCCTTCGGATAGTGTTTCCGAGACTACCGGAACAGCAGTGGCCGGTGGTGAAGTTGTTGTAGGAATACAGCAGGATATCGATAGTCTTGACCCACACTTAGCAGTAGCGGCAGGAACAGAAGAGATATTGTTTAACATTTTCGAGGGACTTGTGGTTCCGGATGAGAACGGAAATGTTATACCTGCGGTAGCAGAAAAGTATACCATGTCTGATGACGGACTTACCTATACCTTCAAGCTGAGGGATGGAATTAAGTTCTCTGATGGTACACCGGTGACTGCCGAGGACGTAAAATATTCTATTGAAAGATGCGCGGGGCTTCTCGACGGAACGCCTCTTGTTAAGGCACTTTCTATTGTTTCAGGCGTTGAAATTGTGGACCAGTCAACTATCAATATCGTACTCTCGGAGGCTAATTCGGAGATTATCTACTACCTAACGGCAGACATTATTCCGGCATCCTCGAGCGAAACAGGCGAGATTATAGGTACTGGTCCTTTTAAGTTGGATTCGTACGTTCCACAGGAGGGCATTGTACTCACAAGAAATGAGTATTATTGGCAGGAAGGACTTCCGTATCTTGACAAGGTCACATTTAAGATTGTGGCAAGTGCAGAGTCCGCAATGATGGAGCTTCAGGCGGGAAGCATTGACATTTATCCGTATCTTACGGATGATCAGGCAAATGAGCTTAAGAACAGCTTTAATATAGGAAGCAACGGCTCTAATGTCGTGCAGGGACTCTATCTTAACAATGCGGTTGCACCATTTGATGACGTGCGGGTAAGACAGGCAGTCTCCTATGCGGTTGACAGGGACGCCATAAATGATTTTATTTTTGGAGGACGCGGTACAGTTATTGGTACAAGCATGGTTCCGGGGTATGAATGCTATGTAGATACAGGCTATGAGCATGATGTGGCGAAGGCTAAGGAGCTTCTTGCCGATGCGGGTTACCCGGATGGCTTTGATATGGAGATAACGGTTCCTTCTAACTATCAGATGCATGTTGATACGGCACAGGTTATAGTTGAACAGTTGAAGGAAGCAGGAATTACGGCTGCCATCAAGAAGGTGGACTGGTCAACATGGCTTGATGATGTATATAAGGGAAGAAATTTTGAGAGCACAGTCTGTGGAATTGCAGGCTCACTGACACCTAGCTATCTTCTTGTAAGGTATCAGTCTACAGCCAAGAATAACTTTGTCGGATACAGCAATGAAAATTACGATATATTATATAAGAAGATATCCACATCGCTTGACAGCGCGGAGATATTAGATGGCTACAGGCAGTTACAGACAATGCTCCATGATGATGCGGCGTCGGTCTACACTGTTGTTCCTCCTGTGCTTATTGCGATGAACAAGAAAATTGCAGGTTACAGATTCTATCCTATCTATGTGCAGGATATGAAGTATGTATACTGGACGGAGTAAATACAGAACATGAAATATATAATCAAGAAGCTTTTAACCTTAATACTCACCCTGTTTTTTATCTCGGTTCTGGTATTCCTGATTTTTCAGGTAATACCGGGTGATCCGGCGCTGTCCATTCTGGGAACAGAGGCTACAGAAGAACAGGTGGAGGCTCTGAGAAAACAATTAGGGCTTAATGACTCAATGCCGGAGAGATATTTTAACTGGTTTACAGGGGTGCTTACCGGCGATCTGGGAAGAAGCTACCGCTATCAGGAAAGCCTCAATGAGCAGATGGAGGTTAGCAGGCTCATTGCGGGTAAGCTTCCGGTAACCTTAACACTTGCGGGCTTGTCATTGCTTCTTATTATCATATTTTCAATTCCTATAGGAATATTGTGGGGCGGTACGAAAAGCCGCTTCATTGACGGCGCACTTAACGTGCTGTCCCAGTTTACCATGAGTGTGCCGTCATTTTTTCTGGGTATAATCATTATATATCTGTTTGGACTGATTATGAGATGGTTCACCCCGGGCGGATATATCAGCTATAAAGAGGATTTCCGGGGCTACATAAGATACATGCTTTTTCCGGCGATAACGGTTGCATTGCCGAAGGCTGCCATGACGGCGAAGTTTCTTCGCAACTCAATCATAACGCAGCTTAAGTCTGACTATGTGAGAACGGCATACAGCAAGGGTGCGCGCAGAATGAGGGTACTTTTCGTGCATGTGCTTAGAAATGCAATGATTCCGGTGGTGACCTTTATAGGTGTCATAGCGGCTGAGATTGCTGCAGGAAGCATTGTTGTCGAGCAGGTTTTCGGTCTGCCGGGGATTGGAAGGCTTTTGGTTTCGTCCATATCTACAAGGGATTACCCTGTTGTACAGGCGCTGATGCTGTATATTGTTTTTGCTGTAGTTATTGTGTACTTCATCGTTGATGTTTTATACCGGTATATTGATCCGAGGGTGGAAGAACAGTGAGGTTTATGAAGAAAAACAAACATACAAATGCATATTTTATATCAGGTGCAGCTATCACTGTGCTGTTTATTATTTTGATGCTCATAGGACTCATACATACGCCCTATGCTCCCAATGCCATGAATGGGGCAGAGAAGTTTTCTTCTCCGTCCTTTTCGCATATCATGGGAACGGATAATTTCGGAAGAGATATTTTCAGCCGCGTTCTTAAGGGTATAAGCATGACGGGGCTGGTTGCTGTATCGACTGTAGCAATCGGAGGAAGCATAGGAACGATAACCGGTGCCGTGACAGGGTATTATGGCGGGCTGGTGGATGAGATTGTGATGAGGATAAATGACGCACTTAACGGTTTTCCGAGCATTCTCATAGCACTCATAATCGTGAGCATAATAGGTCCGGGAAAGTATAATGTGATACTTGCTCTTGGTATTTTGTTCATACCGAGTTTTGCTCGTATTGTCAGAAGTGAATATATAAGCCTTAAAGAGAGGGATTTTGTGAAGAGTGCAAGGCTTATGGGTGCGGGAAATATGAGGATAATATTCAGACATATATTCCCTAACATACGCTCCACGCTGTTTGTCACGGCAACTATAGGCTTTAATAATGCCGTGCTTGCTGAGGCCGGCTTAAGCTATCTTGGTATTGGAATACAGCCGCCGGATGCGAGTCTTGGAAGCATGCTGTCGGATGCGCAGAGCTATCTGTTCACGGCTCCGTGGTATGCTATTATGCCGGGAATGACCATAGTTCTCTTTGTGCTGGGATTTTCGCTGCTTGCAGAGGGTATACGCATAGAGGCTGAGAGGGAACAGAATTGAGCTGGAAGGAGAGTATGTATGCTGGAAATAGAAAAACTTACAGTATGCTTCGGTGACAGATGTGTCCTTGACGCTGTCTCAATGTCGGTAAAGCGTGGAGAAGTTCTTGGAATTGTGGGTGAGTCAGGCTCAGGAAAGACTATGACTGCGCTGTCCGTTATGGGGCTTTTAAACCCGCAGGCGCAGATAAAAGGGGGCAGTATAAGGCTTGATGGCAGGGAATTAACAGGTCTTGATGAACATTCGATGTCGGACATAAGGGGAAAGGATATTGCGATGATATTTCAGGAGCCAATGACAAGCCTTAACCCATCCATGCGTATCGGCAGACAGCTTGGCGAGGCAGTGAGACTCCACAAAATACCGGACAGCAGGAGCTCTGCGAAGGAGATTAAGAGCAGGGTTCTGGAAGCTCTCGCTGATGTAAAGCTGCCGGAACCGGAGCATATATACGAAAGCTATCCGCATGAGCTGTCCGGCGGTATGCGCCAGAGAGTGATGATTGCCATGGGAACTATATGCAGACCGGGGTATCTTCTCTGCGATGAGCCGACAACGGCACTTGATGTCACAACACAGAAGGGTATTATTGAACTCATCCGGTGTATGAAGGATGAGCATGATATGGGAATCGTGTTTATAACGCATGACCTTAAGCTGCTTAAGAATTTTGCCGACAAGGTTATTGTTATGTGCCGCGGCAGGGTGGTCGAGAGCGGAACTGTTGAGGAGATTTTCACTTCGCCAAGAGATGAGTATACCAGAGGGCTTATTGCTGCGATTCCGGACAGGAGCAGGAGAATTGCCGGAGCACAGGATGTGCGTATGGACACAATATGATAACGGAGACGATATGGCTAATATATTAGAGGTTAAAAATCTTAATGCATATTATAAGACAAAATCAAAGTCGGTATTTGCACATTCCGAGAAAA
>UMGW01054079.1_pt1 | contig 17097 bp, 12 predicted proteins | sample 1965371 | NCBI WGS metagenome assembly UMGW01 (sample SAMEA4836082, study PRJEB28245) | human gut metagenome | biome: gut microbiome; material: fecal sample | place: Denmark | collected 2008
TCGGGCGTGCTGCTCGGCATGTCGTTCAAGCCGTCGCGAAGCGCCTTGGCGTAGAGCATGGTTCCGCCCACGATCAAGGGCACTCGCCCGCGGGCCCGAATTTCGGGAACGAGCCGCAGAGTGTCCTCCAGAAATTCGGCCGCGCTGTAGCTTTCGCCGATGTCGCGGATGTCGATCAGATGGTGGGGACAGACCGAGCGCTCTTCGAGCGTCGGCTTCGCCGTCCCGATGTCCATCCCCCGATAGACGAGCGCCGAGTCCATGGAAATGATTTCGACGGGAATGCGTCGGGCGATTTCCAGGGACAAGGCGGATTTTCCAGAAGCCGTCGGTCCGATGATCATCACCGCATCGGGCTTGCGTTCCGTCATTACTTGCCTCTCATGAAAAGTTTGTCGAGTTCCGCGACCGTCAATTGCGTCCAGGTCGGGCGACCGTGGTTGCACTGATCCGACCGTTCCGTGCGCTCCATCGCGCGCAGGAGCTCTTCCATTTCCTTCATGGCGAGCTTGCGGTTGGCTCGGATCGAGCCGTGGCAGGCCATGGTCGCGAGGATCTTGTTTCGGGCTTCTTCGATCAGGGAGCTTTCGCCGTAGGCCTCCAGGTCTTCGAGCACCGCGCGCACCGTGTTTTCGAGCGCCGTGATGGGCGCATCGTGCAGGATCGCCGGCACGGCGCGAAGCGCGAGCGAGTCGGGGCCCGCGACCGAAAGCTCGATCCCCATCGCCTTCAACGCGCCCGCGTGCTCTTCGAAGGTCGCCATTTCAACGGCCGAAACGCGAATCACCTGCGGAAGCAGAAGCGGCTGCACGGGCATCGTGTGCGACGCCATCGAGGCCTTCAGTTTTTCATACGTGATGCGTTCGGCCGCCGCGTGTTGGTCGACGATGACGAGCCCCTCTTCGTTTTCGGCAATCACGTAGAGGCCCGCAATCTGAGCGACAGGTCGCCCGAGGCGTCCCGTCGGCAGAGCGTCGCTCGGAAGCACGGGTTCGGACGTCGGCTCTTCGCGCACGCGAACGGGCTCGACGAAGTTCGCGGACGGCACGACGCTCTCGGGCGTCGCGGCACCGGCCCGAGGTTCGAACTCCACGTCGGCACTCTCAGCGAGATCGACCGCATCGGCCGCACCGGCGTCGGCCTCGGTGACATTGTCAAACCCGAAAGTACCTTGCTCGGCCGGAGCGGAAGGGAACGTAGGAGCGGGACCGGGGCTCGGGAAATCGCGGAAGCTTTGCGGAAGGCGCGCGCCCGAAGACGTATTCGGCTCGAGGACATGGTCCCTGACGGCCTCCGACGCACCGAAAAGACGCAGCGCCGAATCGACGGCCGAAGCCGAGGGGCGTTCCGCCCCTTCGGGGGCGGTGCGAGGCGTCGCGGCGACGTGCGCCTCGGTCCCCTGGGGCGGCTCGTAGCGGGGCTCGTACCGGGGACGAGGTGCAAGAGACGGGTCCGGAGCCGTTGCCGAGTCGGCAAAACCCTTGTCCGAAAGCCGATCGCTTTCCTCTTCGCCCGCCCGCGGGGGTGCCAATGCTGCGCCGACCGCCCGGTCGACGAACGAGTGGATCCGCTGCGTGTTGCGGAAACGCACTTCGGTTTTCGTCGGGTGCACGTTCACGTCCACCTCGGCGGCGGGCACCGTGAGAAAGAGACAGTAAAGGGGCTGCGCCTGCCCGTGAAGCACGTCCTGGTACGCCTGGCGCACGGCGTGCGCGCAGGTGCGGTCGCGCACGAAGCGACCGTTGACGAAGAGGTACTGCGCGTCCCCCTTCGGCTTCGAGAGGGTCGGAAGGCCGACGAGGCCCGTCAAGCGCATGCCGGACTCTTCCGCGTCGACCGAGCGGAAACCGCCCTCGAACGCCCTCGGCATCAGAGCGACGATGCGTTCGTCCTGCGTTTCGACGGCCTCAACGTCGAACGTCTGGCGGCCGTTCTGGTAAAGGACGAAGCGCACCGCAGGGTTCGCCAAGGCGATGCGATGGAGTTGCGCGACGACGTGCGCGTTCTCCGTCGATTCGGACTTCATGAATTTGCGCCGGGCGGGCGTCTTGTAAAAGAGGTCGCGCACTTCGATGCGCGTGCCCTGCTGAGGGCCCGCCGAGGGGACGAGTTCGCCTTCGGAAAGCTCCCAGGCGCGATCCGCCCCCGTCGCTCGGCTTTGAATCGTCACCGCCGAGACCGAGTCGATCGAAGCGAGCGCTTCGCCGCGAAAGCCGAGCGTCGCAACGTTCTCAAGGTCGAGGAGATTGCGGATTTTGCTCGTCGCGTGGCGCTTGAGCGCGAGCGGGAGCTCTTCCTTCGGGATGCCGCAGCCGTCGTCCGTGACGACGATGCGCTTCAGGCCGCCCCCGTCGACGCGCACTTCGATATTCATGGCGCCCGCGTCGACGGCGTTTTCCACGAGTTCTTTGACGACCGACGCGGGGCGCTCGATCACCTCGCCCGCCGCAATCTGACTGATGAGCTCGGAGGAGAGCTCCCGGATGGGGGGACGGCGATTCTCAGTTGGCATGAAGATCCTTGGTACGGGATTGCAAAATCCTGAAGAACGGTTAAGCCGCGCTTCGGGCGTCTTCAGTATGATATGGAACATTTGTCATAGGTCCACAGCACACCGCACCATGGATTTTATCGAGCTCATCGTCGATCTTTTCACGAACGCCGACCATTTTCTGGTCCACCTCGCGACCAACTACGGGACGCTGATCTACGCGGCGATGTTCATCATCTTCTTTCTGGAGACGGGCTTCGTGGTCATGTCGTTCCTGCCCGGCGACTCGCTCCTTTTCGTGGCGGGCACCGTGGCCGCCTCCGGAACGGCGAGTCCCTGGATGATCATGCTCGCCGTGATCCTCGGGGCCGTCTTCGGCAACTCCGTGGGCTACGCCACCGGGAAGTGGCTCGGCAACAAGATCTACGACGGGAGCATCTCCTGGATCAACGCCTCCAAGCTGCAGCATGCCCACTCCTTCTACACGGACCACGGCGGCAAGACGATTCTCCTCGCCCGTTTCATTCCGATCGTTCGCGCGTTCGCTCCGCTCATCGCGGGCGCGGCCCGCATGAACGGCCTGCGGTTCGAACTTTTCAGCGGTGCGGGCGCCGTGCTCTGGGCGGTGACCATTGTGGGCGCGGGCTACCTCTTCGGCAACGTCCCCTTCGTCAAGAACAACCTCTCGCTCATTCTTCTCCTCGGCATCGTTGCCGCCCTCCTCGGCCCCGTCGTGGTCGGGGTCGCCTGGAAGTACTTCCAGGCGTGGCAGGCGAAAAAACAGAAGGCCGAGGAAAAGGCCTGAAAATCGGATGCACCTCGGGATAACCCCGTAAAGGGCCGCGCAAGCGGCCCTTTTTCATGGAAATTAAATATGGGTTCTCTAGAATGATCGATCGATCTTATCTTTCACGGTCCCGAGGACAACCCGAATCACCATGACCGAGACGCAGACTCCCGAATCCGCCGTTGCCGCCACCGCCGCTGCGGCCCCTCAACCGGAAGCACCCGCCAAACCCAAGGCCCGCGCCACGAAACCTCGTTCCAAGACCTGCGCGCGCAAGGCGCCCGCCCGCGCCGCCCGATCGACGGTCGACGACGATCTGCCCCCTCCGCTTCCCTCGGCGGAAGGCGTCACGGATCTCTCGGATCCGCGTCTTTACATCAACCGCGAAATCAACTGGATCGAGTTCGACCGCAAGGTCCTCGACGAAGCGTGCGACCCGAACGTGCCGCTTCTGGAGCAGCTCAAGTTCCTCTCGATCTTCTACAACAACCTCGACGAATTCTTCATGGTGCGCGTCTCCAACATCTGCCGACAGATGAAGGGCGGCGCCTCGTCGAGCTCACCCGACGAACTGCCTCCCGCGAAGCAGCTCGCCGAAATCCGCAAGCGCGTTCTGGGGCTCCTCAACCGCGCTCAGAACCACTGGCGCCTGAAGCTGCACCCCGCCCTCATGGAGCGCGGCGTGCGCCTCGTTCGCTACAAGGACCTTACGGAGCGTCAGAAGTCCTTCCTCGAAGGGTACTTCGACAACGAGATCTACCCGATTCTCACCCCGCAGGCGATCGACCCTGGGCATCCCTTCCCGACGATTTCCAACACGAGTCTCAACTTCCTCGTGAAGCTTGAGTCCGAAGAAGGCGTCGTTCGGTACGCCCGCCTGAAGTGCCCGAACAACATGTCGCGCTTCATCTTCGTGCCCCGCACGAAGGAGTCGACCTACAACGAGCTCGGCTTCAACTCCAACAGCCGCGACGACGACATCATTCTGCTCGAAGACCTGATTCGCGAACACATCGGTGCGCTCTTCCCCGGGCACCGCGTCTCGGCGTCGATGCTCTTTCGCATCACCCGCAACACGGACCTCGAAATCGAAGAGGACGAAGCGGACGACCTTCTCGAAGCCGTCAAGGATTTCGTCGACCAGCGCCGCTTCGGCGACGTCATTCGCCTCGAACTCGAGCACGGGTCCGACACGGAGCTTTCGAGCTTCCTCGTCGACCGTCTCGAGCTCCTTCCCTTCCAGATCTACCGTGTGAAGGGCCCCCTGGCGATGTCGGAATTCATGCCGCTCATCGGCCTCGATCGTCCGAACCTCAAGGATCCGTCCTACAAGGGGTTGGAGCCCGCATTCGTTCAGGAGGGAGACGTCTTTGCGGCGACGCGCAACCACGACATTCTCCTCTACCACCCCTACGAAAGCTTCTTGGGCGTGCTCGACTTCATTCGCCGCGCTTCGGTCGATCCGCAGGTGGTGGCGATCAAGCAGACGCTTTACCGTTGCGGCAACAACAGCCCCATCGTCGCCGCCCTCATCGACGCCCGCCGTCGCGGCAAGCAGGTGACGGCCGTCGTCGAACTGAAGGCGCGCTTTGACGAAGAGCGCAACATCAACTGGGCCGAAGAGATGGAAAAGGCGGGGGTCAACATCGTCTACGGCTTCGTCGGCCTCAAGATCCACGCCAAGCTTTGTCTCGTCGTTCGTCGCGAAGCGGACGGCATGAAGCGCTACGTGCACATTTCGACGGGGAACTACAACCCCTCGTCCGCGAAGATCTACACGGACTACGGGCTGCTCACGGCGAACAACGACATTTGCGCCGACGTCTCCGACCTCTTCAACGTGATGACGGGTTATTCGTCCCAGACGAAGTACCGTCAGCTCGTCGTTTCGCCCCACTCGACGCGCACCTCGATTCTCGAGCACATCCGCAAGGAAGTGGAATGCCACAAGGCGAACGGCAACGGGCGCATCATCTTCAAGTGCAACCAGCTCGTCGACCGCCACATCATCCGCGCGCTCTACGAAGCGAGCCAGGCGGGCGTTCGCATCTCGCTCATCATCCGCGGCATCTGCTGTCTGCGTCCCGGCATCCCCGGCATCAGCGACAACATCACCGTGACGAGCATCGTGGGGCGCTTCCTCGAGCATGCCCGCGCCTACTGGTTCGACCACGCGGGCGAGCCCGTCGTTCTGATCGGCTCGGCCGACCTCATGCCGCGCAATCTCGACGGCCGCATCGAGGTTCTCGTTCCGGTGCTCGACAAGAGCATCCGCGACCGCTTGAAGCGCAGCCTCGACCTGCAGCTTGCCGACAACGTCCAGAGTTGGACCATGGGAAGCGACGGTCGCTATACTCGTCAGACCGTAAAACGCGGCGAAAAGGCCGTGGATTCGCAGGATTACCTCGCGAAACACTACGGCCAGATTTGATTTCAACCCGTTGACCCGGCACGCCCGATCTTCGGATCGGGCGTGCTTCTTTGGAAAGCATGTCCGAACCCACTCCCCCGGTTGCCGTCGTCATCCCCGTCTACAACATGGCACGCTATTTGGCGCCGTGCTTGGATTCGGTTCTGGCTCAAACCTATCCGAACTTCCGCATCTTTGCCGTGGACGACGGCTCGACGGACGCGTCGCCCGCGATTCTTGCCGAGTACGCCGCGCGGCACGCCAATCTCACCGTCATCCGGCAGAGCAACAAAGGGTTGGCCGGAGCGCGCAATACGGGCATCCGGGCGGCGCTCGGAGCCCCCGAGCACTTCGACTACGTCTTCTTTTTCGACAGCGACGACCTCCTCAAGGAGAACACGCTGAGCACCTGCGTGAGCGCCGCGCTGACGCATCGGTGCGACCTCGTCACCTGCGGCGTGCAGTGCTTCGACAAAAACGGCGACACGCCCGCTCCGCCCCTTCCGAAGGGCGGCCGCATCACCCAAGCGGAAGCCATCCGGCGCTTTTTCTCGCCGCAGTGGACCGACTCCGCCGTGAGCCACTTTGCGTGCAACAACCTCTACGCCCGCCGGCTTCTTGAGAGAATTCCCTTCGACGAGCGCTTCCGCAAGGGCGAAGACCAGCCGTTCCTCGTCTCCGTGCTTGCCACCCTCGAGTCGGCCGCTCTGGTGCCGGAAAACCTCTACCTCTATCGCCTCCGGGGGTCGAGCATTTCGAAGTCGAAGAGCAAAAGCAAGCTGCAGCTCGACTACTTCCTCGATACGCTTGAAGCGCCCGAAACGCCGGACGCGATGAAGCCCGGCCTCTTCGACCGCGCCTTCAACGTGTGGTGGCAGGACCTCAACTGGGCCTACCAAACGGACGACACGGACTACGTGAACGAGCTCGAGGGGATCTTCCCCCGCCTGAAGTCCCACTTCGCCGTGTATTCCCCGAAGAACAAGGATCGGCGTCGACTCCGGATTCACGCCTTGGGGCGTTTCGTCCTCAAACTCTACTTTTCGCTTCGAAAGAACAAGGCTTCGTCCGCCAACGCGGCCTTCTTCGACTGATCGCAAAAGGGCGCCCTCGCGGGCGCCCTTTCTTTTCGTACGCGTGGCTCGAGCGCGTTACTCGGCGATCAGATCGATCAGCGTGAGCGTCACGTCGAGGCTCTTTTCCCAGGCGGAGAGCGGCAGGAATTCGCAGTTGCTGTGGAAATTGAGCCCGCCCGTGAAGTAGTTGGGCGTCAGGATCCCCTTCGTGGAGATGAAGGAGCCGTCGGTGCCACCGCGCATGGCGATCGTCTTGGGTTCGATCTTCTGGATCTCAAGCGCGCGGTAGAGGTGATCGATGCAGATGCGGTTTTCCTCACGGACGGCGTCGGCGATGTTGCCGTAGACGTCCGACATCGTGAGTTCGAGCACGGCGCGCGGGTGACGCACCTTGAGGTACTCGACCGCCGCGGCGATCTGGGCCTTCTTCGCTTCGTACTTTTCGCGGTTGTGGTCGCGGATCTTGAGCGAGACGGTCGCCTGCGAGGGCGACGACTGCATGGCGTTCACCCAAACGAAGCCTTCGGTGTTTTCCGTGAATTCGGGGGTCGCACCGCGGTCGAGCATGTTGATGAAGTCGACGGCCACCAGGGTCGGGTTGACGAGGACGCCTTTCGAGGACATCGGGTGAGCGGTCACGCCCTTGATCTTCAGCGTGGCGCCGCCCGCGTTGAAGGTTTCGTACACCACTTCGCCGAGTTCGCAGCAGTCGATCGTGTAGGCGAAATCGACGGGGAACTTCGAGAAGTCGATCTTCTTCGCGCCGAGAAGGCCGATTTCTTCGTCCGGCACGAAGCACACGTAGATGTCGCCGTGCGGACGATTTTCGTTTTGCACGATGGAAAGCGCCGTCATGATGTTGGCGATCGCCGACTTGTTGTCGGCGCCGAGCACCGAGGTGCCGTCCGTCACGACGATGTCGTCCCCGACGTAGCGTTCGATTTCGGGGTGTTCGGCCGTACGCAGATAGATCTGCTTTTCTTCGTTGAGGCAGATGTCGCCGCCCGCGTAGTTCTTGACGACGTGCGGATGGATGTCCGCGCAGAGGCCCGCGTCGACCGTGTCGAGGTGCGCGACCCAACCGACCGTCGGGACCTTCTTCCCTTCGGGGAGGTTCCCGGGGAGCTTCGCCGTCAGAACGGAGAATTCGGAAATTTCAATGTCGACGAGCCCGAGCTCTTCAAGCTCGCGGGCGAGCAGTTCGGCAAGCGTCCGTTGGCCGGGCGTGCTCGGGACGGTCCCCGTCTTCGTGCTGCTCTGACTCGTTACGGCCGCGTAGCGGAGAAATCGCTCCAAAAGCGCCTGCTTCTTGTCCATCGTCTGTGCTCCTTGGGTGTGGATGGTGGTGTGCCGGAAAAGGCTGTGTTTTCCCCCGGCTTGATGTCGAACGGGGGGCGGCCTTGCGGCCGTCCCCCGTCGGTCACCGAACGTTAATTAGGCGCGTTCTTCGAGAACGGCCACGGCCGGAAGCGTCTTCCCTTCGAGGAATTCGAGGAAGGCGCCGCCGCCCGTCGAGATGTAGGAAATTCGGTCTTCGATGCCGAACTTCGCCACGGCCGAGACCGTGTCGCCGCCGCCCGCGATCGAGAAAGCACCCTTGTCGGTCGCTTCGGCGATCGCTTCGGCCATCTGACGCGTGCCTTCGGCGTAGGGAGCCATTTCGAAGACGCCCACGGGACCGTTCCAGACGATCGTGCCCGCCGAGCGGAGAAGTTCGCCCAACATCGCCGCGGTCTTGGGACCGACGTCGAGAATCATTTCGTCTTCGCGCACGTCGTCCACGTCGGCGACGCGGTGTTCGGCGTCTTCCGCGAAGGCCTTCGCCGCAACGACGTCGACGGGCATCGGGAGGCTCGCCCCCTTCTTTTCGAGGATCGCGAGAACGCGCTTGCATTCGTCGACGAGCTCGGGTTCGGCGAGGGACTTGCCGATGGGCTTCCCGGCCGCGAGGAGGAACGTGTTGAGGATGCCGCCCCCGACGATCAGCTGATCGACCTTTTCGGCGAGGTTCGAGAGGATGGTGAGCTTCGTCGAAACCTTGGAGCCGCCGACGATCGCGACGAGCGGGTGCTTCGCGTTTTCAACGGCGCGCGTGAGCGCGTCGATTTCGGCCGCCATCAGGGGACCCGCGCACACGACGGGCGCAAAGCGCGCGACGCCGACCGTGGACGCCTGAGCGCGGTGGGCCGTGCCGAAGGCGTCGTGAACGAAGACGTCGCAAAGCGCGGCGTACTTCTTCGAGAGCGCTTCGTCGCACTTCTTTTCGCCCACGTTGCAGCGGCAGTTCTGAAGCATGACGACTTCGCCCGGCTTCACGTCGAAGCCGCCGTCGACCCAGTTTTCGACGAGCGGCATCGGGCGACCGAGGAGTTCGCCCATGCGGCGCGCGACGTGCACGAGGCTGTCGGCCTCGGTCACGGTGCCTTCGGTCGGGCGACCGCGGTGGCTCACCACCATGACGGCCGCACCCGCCTCGAGCGCCGTGCGGATCGCGGGAACGCTCGCCACGAGACGGGCTTCGTTCGTGATGTTGCCCGCCTCGTCGTGAGGCGCATTGAGGTCGCTGCGGATCATCACGCGCTTGCCGGCAAGCTGACCGGCCTTCGCGAGCTCTTCGAGAGTTTTAACGTGCATTCTTTTCTCCGTACCCGGAGGGGGCTGCGGGAACGCGCCCCCTCCGATTCATTGGAAAAACGCAGCCGGCCTGCGGCCGGCTGCGTTCGGCGGATTTCGTCGGTCGACTTACTTCGCGGCCATCATGGCGACGGCCGTATCGAGCATGCGGTTCGAGAAGCCCCATTCGTTGTCGTACCAGGACGTCACCTTGACGAGGCGGCCGCCCGAGACCTTCGTGAGGGTCGCGTCGTACGTGGAGCTGTGCGGATCGTGGTTGAAGTCGCACGAAACGAGCGGCAGGTCGTTGTAGCCGAGGATGCCGCGGAGCTCTTCGGATTCCGAAGCGGCCTTCATGATCGCGTTGATTTCTTCGAGCGAGGTTTCACGCTTCGCGATGAAGGTGAGGTCCACGAAGCTCACGTTGATCGTCGGGACGCGAACGGCGAAGCCGTCGAGGAGGCCGTTCAATTCGGGGAGCACGAGGCCCACGGCCGCGGCGGCACCCGTCTTCGTCGGGATCATCGACTGCGTGGCGGCACGGGCGCGGCGCAGGTCCTTGTGGTAGACGTCCGTGAGGACCTGGTCGTTCGTGTAGGCGTGAACGGTCGTCATGAGGCCGCGCTCAAGACCGATCGCTTCCTGCAGGGGCTTGACGAGCGGAGCGAGGCAGTTCGTCGTGCAGGAGGCGTTCGAGACGATGAGGTCCGAAGCCTTCAGGCTCTTGTGGTTGACGCCGTAGACGATCGTCGCGTCGGCGGTCTTGCCGGGAGCCGAAAGGAGCACCTTCTTCGCACCCTGATCGAGGTGCACCTGGCTCTTTTCCTTCGAATTGAAGGCGCCCGTGCATTCCATGACGAGGTCGACGCCGAGGTCGGCCCAGGGGAGTTCGCGCGGGTCGCGCGTACCGAAGACGCGCATGCGGTCGCCGTTGACGATCATGTCGTCGCCGTCCGTTTCAACCGAGGCGTTGAAGCGGCCGTGGCAGGAGTCGTAGCGCAGGAGGTGCGCGTTGATGTTCACGTCACCCGGGGAGTTGACGGCCACGATTTCGATGTCGTGGGCCTTGCCGGATTCGTAGTGGGCGCGAAGAACGTTGCGGCCGATGCGGCCGAAACCGTTGATGGCAACACGGATGGTCATTTTGTTGCGGTTCCTGTTTTTTGGAGTGTGACGTGAAAATTACTTGAGAAGCGCGGTCGCCTTGGCGACGACGTTTTCGACCGTGAAGCCGAAACGCTGCCAGAGCACGTCCGCGGGGGCGCTTTCGCCGAAGCGGTCGACGCCGAGCACGTCGCCCTTGCCGGACATGTACTTCCACCAGAGGTCGGTCTTCGAGGCTTCGATCGCGAGGATCGGGGTGCCGGGCGTCAGGACCGAGGCGCGCCATTCGGCGTCCTGGCGGTCGAAGATGCTCGTGCAGGGCATCGAGACGACGCGCGCCTGGACGTTAAGGGCCGCGAGTTCGGCGCGGGCCTTCATCGCGAGACCCACTTCGGAGCCCGTCGCAAGAAGAATGACGTCGGCTTCGCCCGCACCGGCAGGCGCTTCGGCCGCGACGTAGCCGCCCTTAGCCATGGCGTCGGCGTCGACTTCGTCGCGATCGAGGAAGGGCACGTTCTGACGCGTGAAGATGAGGGACGACGGACCGTCTCGGCGTTCGATCGCCGAGGCCCAGGCCACGATCGTTTCGACGGTGTCGGCGGGACGCCAGACGTCCATGTCGGGGATGAGTCGCAGCGACGGAACGTGTTCGACGGACTGGTGCGTCGGGCCGTCTTCGCCGAGACCGATCGAGTCGTGCGTGAAGACGTTGATGACGCGCTGCTTCATGAGCGCGGACATGCGAAGCGCGTTGCGCGAGTAGTCGGAGAACGTGAGGAACGTGGCCGCGTAGGGGATGAAGCCGCCGTAGAGCGCGATCCCGTTCATGATGGCCGACATGCCGAATTCGCGCACGCCGTAGCTGATGTGACGGGCGTCGAATTCGCCCGAGTTGAGGCTCTTCACGCCCGACCAGTTGGTGAGGTTCGAGCCCGTGAGGTCGGCGGAACCGCCGAGGAGTTCGGGGAGCGCGGGGGCGAGCGCGTTCAGGGCCTTCTGGCTCGCCTTGCGGGTCGCCATCGTTTCCTGGGCTTCTTCCGCGGCGCAGAGCGCGTCCATCACGACGTCCGACCACCCTTCGGGAAGGTCGCCCGCGAGGCGGCGCTTGAGTTCGGCGGCGAGTTCCGGATAGGCCTTTTCGTATTCGGCGAACATCGCGTTCCATTCGCCTTCGATCTTGGCACCTTCTTCCTTGTGGTCCCACGCGGCATAGACTTCCGCCGGGATTTCAAAGGGCGCATAAGGCCAGCCGATCGCTTCGCGCGTGGCGGCGATTTCGTCGTTGCCGAGCGCCTCGCCGTGCACCTTGGCCGTACCCTGACGGTTGGGGGCGCCCTTGCCGATCGTCGTCTTCGCGATGATGAGGGTGGGCTTCTCCGCGGAGCGCTTCGCTTCGGCGATCGCGCGGTCCATCGCGTCGATGTCGTGACCGTCAACGGGACCGATCACGTTCCAGCCGTAGGCTTCGAAGCGGCCGCGCGTGTCGTCGCGGAACCAGCCGCGCACGTCGCCGTCGATCGAGATGCCGTTATCGTCGTAAATGGCCACGAGCTTGTTGAGGCCCCAGACGCCCGCGAGCGAGCAGACTTCGTGGCTGATGCCCTCCATGAGGCAGCCGTCGCCGAGGAACACGTACGTGTGGTTGTCGATGACGGGGAAGCCTTCGCGGTTGAATTCCTTCGCGAGCATCTTTTCCGCGAGCGCCATGCCGACGCCGTTGGCGATGCCCTGACCGAGCGGACCGGTCGTCGTTTCCACGCCCGGCGTCACGTCGACTTCGGGGTGCCCCGGCGTCTTGCTGCCCAGCTGACGGAAGGCCTTCAGGTCGTCGATCGTGAGATCGTACCCGGTCAGATGCAGAAGCGCGTACTGCAGCATCGAACCGTGACCGTTCGAGAGAATGAAGCGGTCGCGACCGACCCAGCGGGGATCCTGAGGATTGAAGCGGAGATGACGGGACCAGAGCGCCACGGCGATGTCGGCCATGCCCATCGGCATGCCCGGATGACCGGACTTCGCCTTCTGGACCGCATCCATGGCGAGAGCACGAATGGCGTTGGCCATCGTCTGAGCGGAAACGTGAGACATATGTATCCGTTGATTGAGTTGACTCAGAGGAGGGGGAGGCTTCATCTCCCGTCGGGCCCCGCAAGCGTCCGGCCGGACGCTTGCGCAGTCGCCCGTGCGGGCGCCTCCGACAAACGTCTTATTTTATCATTCACGGTCGGGAGCCCGACTCCGAGGCCCCTGACTTTTCCCGAGTTTCTCTTCGAACGCAACGTTTTCCGCCCCGAGCGGACGTTTCAACCCACTCCGAACACCATGGCGAATCCGCGCTTTTACATCGACGCCCCCGACGAAACCTTCGAGGGCACCGTCACGCTTCCCCCCAAAGCCGCACACCACGCGGGACGCGCGCTGCGTCTGGCGTCGGGCGAACGAGTGGATCTTTTCAACGGTCGCGGGAAGCTCTGGTCGGGGACGATCGAATTCACGGCCGAAAGCGCCCTCGTGCACGTCGATCGGATCGAGGAGCCGCCCGTTGAATCGCCCGTACGCATGACGCTCGTTCAGAGCTGGGTGTCTCCCGAAAAGATGGACTGGATCGTTGAAAAAGCGACCGAAGCGGGGGTTTCGCACATCGTCGTGACGCCCGCCGAGCGAAGCGTCACGCGCCTTTCGGGCGACCGACTCGAAAAGCGCCTGGCAAAGCTCCGAGAAACGGCTCGCGCCGCCGCGGAGCAGTGCGGCCGCAACGTCATTCCGTCGGTCGACGGAGCGGCGAACTTTGACGAGGCCCTCCGAACGGAAGGGGCGCTTCGCATTCTGCTCGCGCCGGGCGCGAAAGCGGACGCTCCGCGTCCCGCGATCGAGCCGGGGCTCTCGAGCATCGTCTTTGCGGTCGGTCCCGAAGGGGGCTTTTCGCCCGCCGAAATCGAACGGGCCGAAGAAGCAGGCTGGCATCCGACGCTTCTCGGGCCGCGCGTTTTCCGTACCGAAACGGCGGGGCTCGCCTGCGCCGTGTGGGTTTCGACCCTCGCGGGGGACTTCCCGAAGCGCTGAGGGAGAGAGTCTCCTCAAGACGCGACAAAGGCTCGGGCGGTCCGGAAGGGCAACCTTCGTCGGACCTCAACCGAGCCTTTTTGCCATCGTGTTCGGGAGGCGTGCGGGAAAGGAATTCTCGGCAACCGCTCTCAGGAGCCGCGGGATTCGTCCGCGTTTTTCTTCTCGGCGGGATAGGCGCGCTTTTCGCCCGCGGCCGACCGGACGGGGGCGGCGTCGGTCTTCGGAGCGACGTTCGCGAGCTGCGCTTCGCGGCCGCTCTCAACGCGCAACACGGCTTCGGACGCCGCTTCGGACGTCGCATCGGAGCGCTTTGCGGCCGCCTTGTTCGCAGCCACTTCCACGGCCTCCCAGTGTTCGTAAGGGAGGTGCTTCACGACCGCCTTCTTTTCAAAAGCGGGACCGCTCTTTTTCGTGCGCGAAAGCTGCACCGCGCCGTCGGAGTCGCCCTTGGCGGCGACGAGCAGGCGGCTGCGTTCTTTGAGCACTTTGGCGCCGTAGCCGAAATCGGTGTCGTGAAGGGCCGCCCCCGAATACCACTTCAGAGCCTTCGTGACGCTGCCCGTTTTCTTGATGAGCGAGGCGAGAATGCTCGTTCCCACCACCATGTTGGGGTAGGGTTCGAGCGCGGCGGCACGGCCCCCGAAGGGCTCGAACTTGTCGAGGTGCACGCGGGTCATCACCTGCATGAGGCCTTCGGCCCCCGCGCGGCTCTTCGCTTTGGCGTTGTAGCTCGACTCCGTGCCGACGACGGCGAGAATGAGGAGCGGATCGACGTCCTGAGCGCGTCCGATTTCGATCGCCCACTCGGTCATCTGGAGAGCGTCCTCGCGCGTAACGCGGTAGGAGCGGGAAATGTAGGTCGCAACGGACGTACCCGAAATCCCGAGGCTCGAAGGCACCGTTTCGACGGGCACGACCGCGGGTTCGGCCTCCAGGGGCTTCACTTCCGCGACGCGGGGCGCTTCGACGGGCGCTTCGAAAGCCGGCTCGCTTTTGGCCATCGAAACGCGTTCGAACCCTTCCCCGAACGCAAAGAGCCCGACGATCGTCCCGGCGGCCGCCGTAAAGGCGACGCGCTTCGCCCAAACGGACTTCGTTTCGGAAGACCGAGGGTTGCGGGTTGAGGTCGGGGCGGCTTGGGTTCGGTGAAGTTTCATGGTTTGCTGTGACGGCGCCTCAAGACCCCTCGCCGAGGGGCGGCCGTCCTTTGCTCCAGAATAAGAAAGGGCGCATTCTAACCAAAATTCGGAAGCGCACTTCGGGCGCCAAGCGAAATTTTCCGTATTCATCCGATAGGTTGCCTCCTATTATGCGACGCTCGGCGGGAACGCATGCAAGCGAAAAAGGCGCTTTTCTTCGGGTTGTCCGAGGGGGAAAACGCGCAGGACGTACGGGAAACACCCGCACTCGGCGGCCGCCTTCGGGCTCGGTAGAATGGACGAATGACGACGTGCCCGATCTCCGACGCGGGGAGCGCGCCACAATCCGAGGAGGGAAACAACATGAAGAGGCAGCCGATTCATCGCGGAGGAATCCTCTCCGCCGGTTACGACCCGTCGCGCCGCTGGCTCGACATCGAATTCGACACGCACCGCATTCTGCGGGTCGAAGGCATCGGCTCCGAAGCGGCCGAACGGTTCCTGCGCTCTTCGAGCCCCTTCGGGTACTGGAAGGACGAAATCGAAGACAACTACCCCGTGCGGGAAGTCTCCCTCCGGGAGAGCGACTCGGAAAAGCCCGAGGCGAAAAAGAGCCTCGACGATTTGAAGCGCCTCTTCGGAGATCTCTGAAGCGGGCCGACTCGAACGGCATGAACGGGCACGAACGCGCACGAACGCGCGCGACGGGCCCGAGCGAAAAGGGCGTCCCCTGCCGGGAACGCCCTTTTCGTTGGTTGCGTTGTGTTCGTCGGTTGCGCTTCGCTTTTTCGCCCGCGCGTCCGTCGGATCGCCCGTCAGGCAAAGAAGAACGTGGCGAGCCCCAGGAAAATGAGGAACCCGCCCGAGTCGGTCGTGAAGGTGAGAAGGACCGACCCGCCCATGGCCGGGTCGCGACCGAAGCGGCGCAGAATGAGCGGGACCGCGAGCCCCACGACCGCCCCCTGGATGATGTTGAGAAGCATCGCAAGGCACATGACGAGCCCCAGGGTCTTCCCTTCGGGCTGATCCCAGTAAAGGCCCCAAGCGCACGCGCCGGCGATCAGCCCCCAGATGAGGCCGTTCACGAGCGAAACGCCGATTTCCTTTTTGATGAGGTCGGCCTTGTTCGCTTCCGTCACCTGACCCATGGCCAGGGACCGTACGAGAAGCGTGAGCGTCTGGTTGCCGGAATTCCCGGCCATCCCCGCCACGATCGGCATCAAGGCCGCAAGCGCCACCACGCGCTCGATCGTGCCGTCGAAGGCGGAAATCACGCGCGACGCGAAAAACGCCGTGCAGAGATTGACCCCGAGCCAGAGCCAGCGGCTTTTGGCCGCTTCCCAGACGCTTCCGAACAAGTCCTGTTCATCGTCGAGACCGACGGCGCCGAACGCGTCCTCTTCGCTTTCTTCACGAATGACGTCGACCACTTCGTTGACGGTCAGTCGCCCGACGAGGCGTCCCGCCTCGTCGACGACCGCGGCGCTCACGAGGTCGTAACGTTCGAAGGCCTGCGCGGCGTCGCTCGCGTCGTCGAGCGGATTGAGGGTGAGGCGGTCGGTCTTCATGATCCGACGCACCTGGGTCGCGGGGTCCGAGGTCAGCAACTGCGCGATCGCCACCGACCCCTTCAGGTGCCCGAGTCGGTCGACGACGAAGATCTGGTCCATGTGGTCGGGAAGCGCTTCGAAGCGGCGGAGGTACCGAAGCACCATGTCGACCGTCACTTCCTCGCGGATCGAGACCATCTCGAAGTCCATGCGGGCGCCGACGCTCTCTTCCGGGTACGAGATCGCCGCACGCAGCTGCGCGCGTTCTTCGTGCGAAAGGCCTTCCTGGACCTCCGCCATGACGTCGGGCGGCAGGTCGTCGACCAGGTCCGCGATCTCGTCCGTGTCGAGCGTTTCGACCGCGTCGACGAGCTCGTCGCGGTCCATGGCGTCGATCAGGGTTTCGCGAACGCCGTCGTTCACCTCAACGAGAATGTCGCCGTCCGATTCGCTCTTAACCTGATTCCAAACGGCGAGTCGTTCGTCGACGGGAAGGGCTTCGAGCACCCAGGCGATGTCGGCGGGGTGCAGGGGTTCCAGAACGGCGCGCAGTTCCGCGGCCGCTTCGACGGAGACGGGCAACGCCTCGTCGTCCTCTTCCGTCTTCGGAATCGGATGGTCCTTCGTGCGCTCCTGATCCTCTTCGAGAATCTGCTGCACGCGTGCGAGCGCACGGCTCGCCTCGTCCGAGTCCCGTACCGGCGAGGGCGCGTCGTCTTCCTGCGGAAGGTGGTTCTTCAGATCCTCCGGATCATGGGCCGCCATACCTCTGCGTCTCCTCGTCGTCGATTCGGTGCAAGCACCGTGGTCCGGTTTTCGGGAATCGGTTGTCGGGGCCGTCTTCGGGCGGACCACCGTCCC
>UMGW01011822.1_pt1 | contig 17023 bp, 13 predicted proteins | sample 1965371 | NCBI WGS metagenome assembly UMGW01 (sample SAMEA4836082, study PRJEB28245) | human gut metagenome | biome: gut microbiome; material: fecal sample | place: Denmark | collected 2008
TCCCTGGAAAACCTTCGCAGACACAGAATTCCTGACACTCCCCCTCGCAAACGATGTTGGATTACCAGTACGACATCACGCTACCCAATCCAAAGGGGTACGATTTCGACAGCGAAGTCGTACCCATGCTGAAGAACATCACGTCGGGCTTCAACTGCAACTTCTGCCATGATCCGCATTCGGCCGAACCCCGCATCATCTTCTCCCCGCTTATTGAATCCATGGCGGGAGAAGCCGGCAAGGAAAACGCCTACCAAAAGAACGTCGGCTCGAAAGCCATGACGCCAATTGAAGTGATCGACATGGGCGTGCGCGGTTTCACACGCAAGATCGGCATCCTGAAGGACTACAACGCGAACTTCATGTGCGGCCAGTGCCACAACGGCGCGAACCGATACCTCACCTACAAGCACATCGGCACGGACAAGCCCGTGACGCGCGATGATCTTGCCAAGGCCGGCGTAGCGCCCTATGCAACTGAGTTCTTTGCAAATCCGCTCGAAGCTTGGGAATGGTTCACCGAAAAGGGATGGCATCAGGGTACGAATGCTCCCACCGGCGTTCACTACGTGAACGGCTCGGACCATCCGCACGTCGAAACGCTCACCCAGAGCAAGCACGGTAAAGCCGGCGTTGACTGCGTCGACTGCCATTTCGCGAAGAAAGCCGACGGCTCGTTCGAACACCAGCCCAGCCTTGTGAAACTCAAGGTCGAACAAACCTGCATGCGCAGCGAATGCCACGGTCCGGGCTCCAAGGACAACTGGACCGACAAGGGCCAGGCCCTCTACACCATCGAGGCCATCCAACAGGAATACCGCATCCGTGCCATGAAGATGGAAATGGAAGCGAAAAAGGCTCAAACCCTCTTTGTGAAGCTCAATGAGGGCCAGGCGAAGATCGGTGACGCTGAAAAGGCCGCCCTCACGAAGGCGTACGAAAAGTACCTGGCCGCGCGCGACTGGTATTGGACGGACTACTCGCACGGCTTCCACGATCCGGAAGGCTTCAACAAGACGGCTTCCGTTGTCGTGTGGGAGCTCCGTAAAGCGCTTGAGGCCGCAGAAAAGAGCATGAGCGCCAAGGCCGACAAATAAGCCTCCTTGAAATCACTCAGAGGAAGCACCCGGGGAAGAGGCACGAGCGAAGCCGAAGCCCTTCCGGCTTCCTCCTGCACCTTCCGGCTTCCTGCCAAACCCCAAAGGCCGAGCACATCGTCAAAAGGGCTGCCTCACGAAGAGGCAGCCCTTTTTCGATTCGTTCGTTTTCCCCGGTCGGGGGATAGTGCGGATTACCGCGCTCAGCTCTTCGAGACTTCGTTCACCATCGCGAGCGCGTTGAGGGTCTTCGGGAAGCCGATATAGGGGACGAGCACGACGAGCGCGTCGAGGAGCATCGCGCGGGTGTTGCCCACCAAGAGGTTGCCGCCCGCGTGGGCCTTCACCTGCGGTTCACAGCCGCCCATCGCGGCGATCGTTGCGAAGGTGAGGAGCTCGCGCACGGGCGTATCCAAGACGCCGCGCGCATAGCCGTCGCCGAAGCAGAATTCCGTGAGGAGATTCACCATGAGCGTGCGCTCGTCGGACTTGGCGTTTTTGTGCATGGTGTCGATCGCTTCGCCGAAGATCCCCTTCTGGATGCGAAGGCCTTCTTCAAAGCGCGTTTCGTCCGTGGGACCGCGCCCCGCCTTCGGGAAGGCGACGCCGCGCGCTTCAAGGACGCGAGCGAGCACCCGTTCGGCGCGAAGCGTCGTCGGGATGCCCGAATAGGGCATCGCCTGAAGCATCGCTTCGTGAAGCCGATCGGCCTCAACCCCTTCGGCAAGGGCCGTTTCGAGAATGTGTTCGAGGGCGATCTCGTCGCCGATCGCGGTGAGGCCGGAGACGGCCACAAGGCGTGCCGTCGGAAGGTCGATCGCCGTGAGCTTCGAAGCGAGATCGCGCTTCGTCATGCGTTCAAGCGTCGAGAAGGCGTCGGTGGTGCGTTCGGGTTGAGTAGTGGCAGGCATGATGTTCGTATTCGTAGTGTCAGAGGGTTGCGCGGCGGCCGCTCCCTCGATTCCGGGAAGCGCCGCGGCGAGTGCGGTGAGAAAAAGCGTTCGTCGTTGCATGAGAGCCTCCGTTCGGGGTTGCGGCCCGAGGCCGCATTATTCGGCGGCTTCGAAGCGAAGGACGGCGTCGCCCGAACGCTTCACGGCTTCAAGCGCCTCCGGGGAAAGCTTCCCGAGGGGCACGAGCCCTTCGGAGTGACGGAAGGGCTTCACGAAAACGGCGAGGTTCCCCCAGGGGGAATAGTAGGTGAGATCGCCCACGGCAGGCGTGCAGGAGTCGGGGGCACCCGAAATGTCGAGCCGATTCTTGAGGTAGGCGATGCGTTCCGTCGAGCCGTAGTCTTCGAAGGTGACTTCAAGCGGCATGCGCTCCGCAAGACGACGGGCGGCGGCGTTCGAGGAAAGTTCCACGGCATGGCGCCCTTCGGGCGTCACGAGATAAACGGTTTGCGACACGGCAAGCTCCGGAAAGAAAGAAAAAGCGGAAATCGAGAGAAACGAGAGCACGGCGAGCGAACGGCGTGCGGCGGTAGCGACGGAATCGGCGGACAAGGCTTTCACGGCGACCTCCTTCAGGCCATCTCGGGGGTTTCAATGCGAACGTCGCGCTCGGGCGCGTCGTAGGGCGCGTAAAGATCGAGCTGCAAAACGCCGCTTTCGATCTTGCTTGCGACCGGAAGGGCCGCAAGCTTCGCGCGGTTTTCGCGACCGTAGGCCGCATCGACCACGGCCTGATCGACCGCAAAGGGATTTTTCGAGGCGAAAATCCCGAAGGTACCCGTGCGCGCTTCGATCCCGTCGACTTCAACGGGCTTGAGGCCCGTCACGATGTTGACGTGAATCATCCGCTCGCCCATCGCATCGGCAATCCCACGGGTCGAGTCGACGAGGCGACGGAAAAAGCCTTCACTCTTCGCATAGTCGGGACCGTGCACGATGCTCTTTCCGCGCGGACTCGCAAAGCCGATCCCCGTATCCTTGACGGCGCCCGTGTAGCCCGCAAAGCTCGGGACCTTGAAGTTCGTGAGGTCGATCACGAAGTCGTACTCTTCCAAGGACGCCCGCGTCGTTTCGATTTCGGTGAGTTCGATCCCGTTCTTGACGGGCACCTTGACGTAATCCTCTTCGCGCTCTTCGCGGTCAAGGACGTCGATCGCACCCGTCACGCCCTGGCTGCGGATTTCTTCGATGTGGCTCTGCGTATGACGGCGGCTGCCGCCGAAGTCGCTCGCCCAGTTGGTTTCGACGAAGGCAGCACCCGGGTATGCGTCGCGCAGCGCGGCAAAGAGTTCGTAGTTGACCCGCGCTTCGCCGCCGTGGATCTTGATCCCGACGCGGGGGTTGGCGGGCAGTCCCGCGGGCTGCAGAGCGCGGCAAAGCGCGATGAGCGCTCGCGCCGACGGTTCCGCCGCATGGAGGACGACGGGCTTTTCGCCGGCCGCGAATGCGGGAACACCCGCAGGCAGAATGAGTGCCGTACCGACGGCGGCCGTGAAACGGCGTCGCGTCAATCGAAAAGTCATAGAGCCTCCTCAAGAAGTTTGCGGGCCCAGGCTTGCACTTCGTTCGTACGCGTGCGCGCGCCGGAGCTCCGGGCGATGAAAGGTTCCCCGACGAACCGGGCGTCGGGAGCGAGTTGTTCGGCTTGAGCGCGGGACCCTTCCGCGCCGGAACTGAAGGACGTGTGTAGCGTCGCGACGGGCTTACCCTTGAGGTGCCCGGCGCGCGCTTCGTTGACGAGGTAGGTCTTTGCCGGGGTTGCGAGCTCGTCCGACCACACGGGCGAGGCGACGACGATCAGGTCGTAGCCGCTCGCGTCGGGCACGGGCCCCTTGAGTTCGCGCAGAGCGCCCGTCTCTTTTTCCTCGCGCGCGGCCGCCGTCATCTCGGAGTAGTTCGTCGAATAGGGCTCGAGCAATTCAAGTTTGTGAAAGTCGGCACAGATCGCTTCGGCCGCGGCGCGCGCGACGGCTTCCGTCGTCCCCGTGTGCGAATAGCAAACGACGAGCACGCGTCGGGGCTCGGCGGCTCGGACGGGACGGAAAGCACCGAAGAGAGGCAGTGCGAACGCCGCTCCGAGGAGACGCCGTCGCACAAGCGAAGCGTTCGAGAGATTCAACCGAGAAGAAGCAGGTGACATGGCAAAGCCTCCCGGGAAACACGAATGACGAGAAGGAAGAAGGGAGCGACGATTCGAGGGAATCGAGGAAAAAGCGAACCGAAAACCTTCGGCCTCGGAATCACTGTACGCCCTACAAAGCGCAAAGCGCCAATGATTTATGATCATGGGGATCCATGCGGAAAACGTATGGCCTCCCACCGACCGCATTTCCCTCGCTTTCCCGACCGTCAACGCCCCCGCCATGAATCTCATCGCCCTGCGCTGCTTCGTCGAAGCCGCACGCACGCTCAACCTTACCGCTGCGGCCGAACGCGTTTTTCTCACGCAGCCCACGCTCTCGCGGCGCATCGCCGAACTCGAAGACGAATTCGGCACGCAACTCTTCGTGCGCACGGGACGCGGGCTAGAGCTCACCGAAAAAGGCATGCAGCTCCTGCATCAGGCGCAGGCCATTCTGAATCTCGTCGAAGAGACGAAACGCACCATGAAAGCGGGCGACGATCTGACGGGCGACCTCACGATCGACGCCGCGGAAGTGCCCGCCTTCGACGAGGTGGCGCGGGCGCTCGCGCGCTTGAGGAGCGCCCACCCGAACGTGCGCGTGCACGTCGAAAGCACGAACGGCGAGCGGGCGCTCGCGGACCTGCGGTCCGGGGCCGCACAGTTCGCGCTCGTGAACGCCCCCGTCGATTTGAACGGGCTCGACTATGCGGAGCTGCGCGCCCGAGCCCGCTGGGGCCTTTGGATGAGCGACACGTTGGCGCGCACCTTTCCGACGGGCGTGGCGCCCGACGCGTTTCGGCGCCTTCCCCTCTATGTCCCGCGCCATCCCCTCATCGCCAATCGCCTGGCGGGCTGGTTGGGATTCCCCTTCGACGAACTTCGCATCTGCGGCACGTACAACCTCATCAACAACGCGCGACGCCTTGCGCGCACGGGTGCGGTTGTGCTCGGGCTCGACGTGCCGGGGTTGCTCGACGCTTCGGACGACGTGCGGTTCGTGGCGCTTGAGCCCGAACTCCTCACGGACGCCCTCCTCGTTTGGCCCAACGGTCGTCGGCAAAACGCCGTCGAAGCGGCGTTTCTCGAGGCGCTGCGCGACGAGGTTGCGGCGGCCGACGCTTGACCGAAATTGGAGAGGCGTTTGATCGAAGCTTGATCAAAGCTTGATCGAGGCCTGCCGCGTTGCGTCGAATGCCGCAAAAGCAAACGGGCGCCCTTCCCGCTTCCGGGAAAGGCGCCCGACGTCACGGAGCGCCGAAAAATCGGAGAAAACGGCGTTCGATCAGTAGGAGGCGATCTGACCGTCGGTACGCTTTTCCGTGCCGCCCACGAGCACGCCCGACTTGTCGCGCAGAATCATCTGACCGCGCCCCATGTGGTAGGGGTCGGGCTGCACGATGATGTTGTGACCGCGCCGCTGCAGCAGACGAATGATGTGGTTGGGCGTTTCCTGCTCGACTTCGACGTTCTTACCGCCGATCCACTGCCAGCGCGGCGCGTCGAGCGCCTGCTGCGGGTTGAGGTGCCAGTCGATCATGTTCTGCACGACCTGCACGTGGGCCTGCGGCTGCATGAAGCCGCCCATGATGCCAAACGGCCCGACGGCTTCGCCCTTTTGCGTGATGAAGCCCGGAATGATCGTGTGGTAGGGGCGCTTGCCGCCCAAGAGCGCGTTCGGGTGGTTTTCGTCGAACTTGAAGTTTTCCGCGCGGTCGTTGAGGGAAATCGAGGTCCCCGGGACGACGATCCCCGAACCGAACCCGCGGAAGTTCGACTGAATCATCGAGACCATGTTGCCTTCGGCGTCGGCGCAGCAGAAGTAGACGGTCGAGTGGTAGCGGGGGTCGCCCGCCGTCGGAAGGATCGCTTCTTCGCCGATCAGGGCGCGCCGTTCCGCGGCGTAGCGCTCGGACAAGAGCTCGTCGACCGTCACGCGCATGTAGGAGGGCTCGGCCACGTGGGCGGCCGTGTCCGTCATCGCGAGCTTCATCGCTTCGATCTGCTTGTGCATCGTGTCGGCGGAGTCGCGCTCGCCCAACTCAAAGCCCTTCAGGATCTGCAACGCCATCAGGACCGTGATCCCGTGACCGTTCGGCGGAAGCTCCCAAATGTCGTAGCCGTGGTAGTCGACCGAAATCGGATCGACCCATTCGGGCGCGTAGGCCGCGAGGTCTTCGCCCGTCAAAAAGCCGTTGTGCTTCTTGAAGAAGTCGTGCGTACGTTCGGCGAGTTCCCCCTTGTAGAAGGCTTCGCCGTGCGTCTTCGCGATGAGGCGCAGGGACTTCGCCATGTCGGGGTTCGCGAACATTTCCCCGGGGCGCAGCCACGTGTTCTTCGGAGCGAAGGTTTCGAACCAGGGGGCGAATTCCGGACGATCGCGGAACTTCGAATAGATCCCGAAGGCTTCTTCCCAGAGGCGGGAGATGTTGGGGGAGACGGGAAAACCGTTTTCCGCATAGAAGATCGCGGGCTTCATGACTTCTTCGAGGTCCATCGAGCCGAAGCGTTCGTGCATTGCCATCCAGCCGCCGACGGCGCCCGGGACGTTCACGGGCTCGACCCCGTAGGAGGGAATCTTCTCGAAACCGCGCGCCTTCAGCGCCGCCACCGAATTGGCAAGCGGCGCGGGGCCCGAGCCGTTGATGCCGTAGAGCTTGCCCTTATACCAGATGATCGCAAAGCAGTCGGAGCCGAGGCCGTTCCCCGTAGGCTCCACGACGGGCAGGGTCGTGGCGACCGTGACGGCCGCGTCGATGGCGTTGCCGCCCTTCAAAAGGGTCTGAAGGCCCGCGGCCGTGGCGGTCGGGTTGCCGGCGCAGACCATGCCGTTTTTCGCATAGACGACGTGGCGCTTCGAAGGATACGGATAGTCCTGAGCATCGAATTCGTACATGGCGGATTTCCTTTGGAATCGTAGAGGGTCCGAAGCGCGCCCGGGGCGTTGCCCGTCGGGCGCGCGACGTCAAGAAAAAAAGCGTGAGGCTGCGTCAGAGGAGCTTTTCGAAGAACCCGGCCGCAACCACCGAGAGCGACGTCACGGTGGCAAAGCCCGACACGAGGTACTTGGGCATCAGGCGATCGGTGATGATCTGGCGTTCGGTTTCGTTTTCCGCAACCGCCTGCGCCACTTCGTTGACGATCAGGTACGTGGCGGGGAAACCGAGAAGCTGCCCCGCGGAGACGCCCATCGCGAGGTTGCGGGAGCCCAGAATCTTCCAGAAGGGGAGGATGTAGAAGAAGAGGTAGAGGACCGCAAACGTGATCGCGAACATGATGATCGTCTTCACGCCGAGCGCGCCGAGGTCGCCGAGCTCGATCTGAGCGAGAGACGGAATGATGGTCGCGAAGACGGCGACGTTGAAGATCCCCGCCGAGTTGGCGTGCTTGAGGATGTTCTTCGGGAGCATCCCCGTGCAGGAGACGGCCGTGCCGAGAAGAAGCGCCCAGATCGTGGCGGAAAGCCCCGTCCACTTGCCGAGAACGAAGGACACCCAGGCAAAGAACGCGGTGATCGCAAGCGACGTGAAATTCCCGTAGTACTTCTTGTGCGTCTCAAAGAACGTGGGCTTCGCTTCGCCTTCGGGCGCCTCGCCCGGCACGACGGGCTTCACGCCCGTGCGGCGGTACTCCTCGACGATCGCGCGCGCTTCGCGCAGACCGAAGTTCGAGGCGAAAGGCGTGCCGAAGAACTTCTGCACGGCGTAGACGATCGTGCCCAAGGCGGCCGCCATCGTAAGGCCCTGTTCCATGGCGGCGTTCGTCATGATCTGGGTCGCAACGATCCCGCCGTTGATGATCGGGATGCTCACGATCGTTTCGCTCGTACCGACGAGCGGAATCATGACGCAGGCGGAGAGCATGACGAAGATCATGGAGAGGATCGCCGTCACGAGCGTGCGCCACTCGTTGACGAGTTCTTTCAAGTTGATGGTCGTCCCCATCGAGAAGACGATGAAGAGCACGGACCACTTGCCGATTTCGGCCAGGCCCGCCGCCTTCACGATGTCGTCCGGAATAAGGTCGGTCATGAAGCCGACCAAAAAGAGGAGAAGACTCACGAAGACCGCGGAGAGTTTCGCTTTCGTAAGCGTGCCGAGGAAGTCCCCGATCCCGAAAAAGAGGAGGCAGAGGAAGAGGTAGAAAAACATGTTGTCGAACATGCCTGTACGCGCGGCTTCCTGCCCGGCCGCACTGCGTCGTGCCGGTCTTTCCGCCCGCGCCCGTCGATGGAGGGTTGGCGAAGCGTCCCCGATGCGAACCTCGTCGGGTTCCGCCTTCGGCGAACCTCGGCGGGGGACTCCATCGTTCGAGCGTAGCGGGGGGTTCTCGAACGCGTCCTGAGAGAAACCGCCTAAGAGCCCGAGAAAAGGAACGCGCTTTGCGCAACGCTTCACCTGCCGCAATCGCCCTAGGCGGAGCGCCTCACGCCGTTTTCCTACGGCAAATGCCTCATATTCTTGAAAAATCGACCTTTGTTTGAAAATTCTCAGAGCTTCGTTGCGAAAATCGGCGTCGAAAAGAAAACGTCCGCACCGTTTCCGATGCGGACGCTTTCTTTGTGAGGGTGTCTCAGGGGAATGTGCGGGGGCCGAAGCACCCGTTGGGGGGTGCTTCAGACCGCACGCTTTCCTCCTTCGCCTCAGTCCTTCTTCGTCGTGTGGACCTGGACGAGCGGCCCCTCTTCCGTCACGACGACCGTCGCCTTCGGGCGGCCGGGGTAGCGGACCGCTTCATAAACGACCGGGCGGCAGAGCTCGGGACGGGTGTGCACCTGCTCGAGCGGGCCTTCCGAGGCTTCGTCGGCGCGCTTTTCAATCGCGCGGCCGGGCTGGCGAACGACGTCGTAGCCCTTGAAGGTGACGTGCTCGGGGTTCGTGTGAACCTGAACGAGACCGGCACGCGCGAGGTTCGCTTCGAGCCCTTCGGCGACGTCGTCGACCTTGGGAGCCTTGGCAGCCTTCGGCGCTTCGACGACTTCCGTCACTTCCGCGACTTCAGCAACTTCAGCGACTTCCGTCACCTCGACGGCTTCAACCGCAGGGGCGGCCGCTTCGGTCGTTTCGACCTGCTCGCGCGTCTCAACCGCAACGACGGTCTCGACCGCTTCCGCCGGAGCGGGGGCTTCGGCCTTTTCCGTCACGACGGGCGAAGTTTCCTCAACGTCGACCTTCTTCGTTTCGATCTGAACGAGCGTTTCCTCTTCGCGGCGCGGAGCCTGGCGACGGCGCTTCGGACGGGGCTGGGCCTCTTCTTCAAGCGCGTGTTCGACGGCCTCCGTTACGGCGGACTTCTTCGTTTCGATCTGCACGAGTTCGGAGACGAAGTTGGTCGTCGCATGCGGCACGGGCACTTCCGGAACGTGCGGCGCGGGAACGACGATTTCGGGGTGGAGGAGCCCTTCGACGGGGAGCTCGGCCGAGCGCTTCGCCTCGACCTTGGCTTCCGTCTTGGTTTCGGGCTGCGTTTCGACCGCGGCTTCGGCGTCGGACTTCGCTTCGTCCTTCGCTTCTTCCTTGGCCTCATCCGCCTTCACGCCTTCCTCGGCACCCTCTTCGGCCGCCGCACGGGTGCGACGACGGGGACGACGGCGGCGGCGCGAACGGCCTTCGCCTTCGTCGGCTTCGGGAGCCTTGTCACCCGATTCGGCCTTCTCGGTCTTGTCGGCTTCGGCGGCGTCCGCTTCGACGGCTTCCGTCGTTTCGCGAACTTCGGCCGGGATTTCGGCGACGGCGGGCTTTTCGGCCTGCTCGACCTTTTCAACCTTCTCGGCCTTTTCGACCTTTTCGCCCTCTTCGCGATCGGCCGCAACCGTTTCGCTCTTCACTTCGTCGGTCGCCTGAGCGACTTCGCCTTCGACGCTCGGACGGCGACGACGGCGGCTGCGACGGGGCTTCTGCGCTTCGTCGCCTTCGGCGGCGGGCTGGGCGGACTGAGCGGACTGAACGGGAGCCGCGGCGACTTCAACCGCTTCGGTCGTTTCGACGACGGGCGCTTCGTTCACGGCCTCTTCGGTCGTGCGACGGCGCGAGCGGCGGGGACGATCGTTGCGTTCCGTACGTTCGGCGCGTTCGGTGCGCTCCGTGCGGTCCGAACCCTTTTCGACCGCCTTTTCGGCCTTCTCGGTCTTTTCAACCTTCTCCGCCTTTTCGCCCTTCAGCTTTTCGGCGCGTTCGAGTCGGTCGGTGCGTTCCGTGCGTTCGCGACGGCCCGTGTTCGAGCGGCGTTCGTTCGTGCGACGGCCGCGGCGACCGCGACGTTCGTCGCGTTCGTTCTTTTCGGACTTTTCGTCCTTCGCCTGCCCTTCGGCCTTGGCGGCTTCGGCCTTCGGAGCGGCCTCGGCGCTTTCGTCGCGCGAACCGAAGAGGAAGGCGGCGATGCGCGCGAAAAGGCCCTTCTTGGGCGTCACGGGCGTCAACTGCGCGGCGCGGCCGGCGTCCTTCGCGTCCTTCGAACCCTTTTCGACGTTGCCTTCCGGCTTCTTTTCAACGTGCACGGGCGCGGGGTCGCGCGGCAGCACGTTCTTGATCACGGGCACCTGCTTCGGACGGGCGGGCTTGTCTTCCTGGCCCTTCTGAGCGTAGGGGTCGTCCGCCACGGTTTCGATTTCTTCGGCGCGGTCGAAGCTCGGCTTCGCGTCGTCGAGGCGTTCGTCGTCCTGACGCAGGCGCTCGATGTGGTAGTGCGGCGTCTCGAGGTAGGTATTCGGGATGAGAACGATCGGCACGCGGTGACGCGCTTCGAGCTTCGTGATGTCGTTGCGCTTCTCGTTGAGAAGGAACGTGGCGACGTCGACGGGCACCTGGGCGTGAACGGCCCCGGTCCCTTCCTTCATCGCTTCTTCCTGGAGAATGCGCAGCACCTGCAGAGCGCAGCTTTCGGTGTCGCGGATGACGCCCACACCGTTGCAGCGCGGGCAGGTGACGTGGTTGCCTTCGGAGAGCGACGGGCGCAGACGCTGGCGCGAGAGCTCCATCAGACCGAAGCGGCTGATCTTCGCGAGCTGCACGCGGGCGCGGTCGTAGCGGATCGCGTCCTTCAGGCGCTGCTCGACCGCACGCTGGTTCTTCGAGTCGGCCATGTCGATGAAGTCGATCACGATGAGGCCGCCCAAGTCGCGCAGTCGCATCTGGCGCGCGACTTCGTCCGCGGCTTCGCAGTTCGTGCGGAAGGCCGTTTCTTCGATGTCGGCGCCGCGGGTGGCGCGCGCCGAGTTGACGTCGATCGCCACGAGCGCTTCGGTGTGGTCGATCACGATCGCGCCGCCCGAGGGCAAGGGCACCGTACGGCTGTAGGCCGTTTCGATCTGCTGCTCGATCTGGAAGCGCGTAAAGAGCGGAATGTCTTCGCGGTAGCGCTTGACGCGATTCACCATGTCGGGCATGACGTGCGCCATGAACTGACGGGCCTGCTCGTAGATTTCGTCCGTGTCGACGAGGATTTCGCCGATTTCGGGCTGGAAGTAGTCGCGGATCGCGCGAACGACGAGGTTCGATTCTTCAACAATCAGGAAGGGCGGCGGATTGAGGCGCTTCAGGGGCTTGCCGTTCGCGACGGACTCCGTCGTCGCCACCGTCTTGCGGCGGCCGTTTTCTTCCGTGACGAGCTCGTACTGGGGAGCCGCCGCGTCGGCGATCGCTTCCCAGAGTTTGAGCAGGTAGTTGAGGTCCCACTGGAGCTCTTCGGTCGTGCGACCGATCCCGGCCGTACGGGCGATGGTGGACATGCCGTGCGGCAGGTCGAGCTTTTCCATCGCTTCGCGAAGTTCCTGACGCTCTTCGCCTTCGATGCGGCGCGAAACGCCGCCCGCGCGCGGGTTGTTGGGCATCAGAACGAGGTAGCGGCCCGCGAGGCTGATGAAGGTGGTGAGCGCCGCACCCTTGTTGCCGCGTTCTTCCTTTTCAACCTGAACGATGAGCTCCTGCCCTTCGGTGATGGCTTCGCGGATCGTCGCCGTGCGGACGTCGACGCCCTCTTTGAAGTAGCTCCGGGAGATTTCCTTGAAGGGGAGGAACCCGTGGCGCTCTTCGCCGTAGTTGACGAAGCACGCTTCGAGGCTCGGCTCGATGCGGGTGACGATGCCCTTGTAGATATTGGACTTGCGGGCTTCGCGGCCGGCCGTTTCGATGTCGATGTCGATGAGCTTCTGCCCGTCGACGATGCCGACGCGCGTCTCTTCGGCGTGCGTGGCATTGAAAAGCATGCGCTTCATTGTGAAAGCACTCCTTCGCCGCCACTGACGCGGGCGGAAGACGTGCCACGGAAGCTCTAAAGGGAGGAGCGGCGCGCAGGTCGGTGTCCGACCGAGGCACGAGCCTCGCTCGGGCGAAAACCCGAGGGGCGCACGCTCCCCGTCTTTCGTTTGCCCCGGGTCCTCGGGCGACGGCGGTCGGGACGACGAACGCTTCCCCGAGCGGCAACGCACTGCGGAGAAGCGCGGTCCCGCACCCGTCCTTTCGAACCACGGCGCGGTTGCGGTTGTGTGCGGTCTGTGTCGGCCGAGCCCGACAAAACGGGGGCGGCACGATGGGGAGAGTCACGGCCGACGGGAGCCGAGCGCAAGGGAGTCTGAACGCGCGCGGCCTCGCACGAGCGAGGGGGCGGTCCACTTCCACCTTTTGCTGTCGGTGCGGCTTCGGGCGCGTCGATTGCCCCGGGCGTCGAAAAAAAATCGACGGGCAAACGACACTCGGCCGGCACGCGGCATCCTCCGTCAGGGCTCAATCCCTCACAGAATCCGACTTTTCCGAATGCGTTCGACGCAGATGCCGTCCGTTAAGCGACGATCCGTTCGCAAAACGCATTCTCTCGCCGATCAAGTCACGCGGCGACGCAGCAGAAGCGGAGAGAAACCGACGGGGAAAGGAAGACGCCCTGAGCATGCGGATCGGCACGCGAATCCGCTCCGTTCGTCCGTACGGCAACGGGGGATGGTCAACCCGCGCGCCCGAATCCTCTCGCCCGGGCCGCGCGTCTTCGTGCGCCGAATCTCGGTTCGGCGGCTCGACCCGGGATGACCACGGGGAGCTCGTGCGCGTTCGGCCTTCGGACGGCCGCTTCTCGAAGCGGTGCCGGCGCGGTCGGGTCGAATCCGATTCGACGCGCCGCAACGTGACGCGCGAAACGGGTCGCACCCGTCGGCACGTCGACAAGGCGTTTTCCCACACCGCCGGCCCTGCCGTTCGAGTACGTCGAACGTGAGCCTTCGGAGAGGCAAACGAAATTCTTTATGAATCGTGGCATCGTCCGAACGCGGCCTGCCGGCCGTGCGGACGATCGCGTCCTCGTGCGAAGCCTCGCGCAACGCTCCCTTGTGAGAGCATCGGCGGTTCCTCCGCGGGGGACGCACCAAAAAAACTGCCGAACGAGCCGCACGATCCCGAAAGACCGGCCGTTCGTCCGTCAGAACAAAACCTTATGAAAACGTGAGAAAATCGGCCTTCAGGCAAACACCTTCGGCGCAGTCCGAGCGGTCCGGATTCCCCGTTTTTCCCCGACCGTCGGGGCTCGCCCGATCTAGCAGAGGATAGAAAAGTATAAACGATGACGGCCGATTCCATCGACAAAATTTCCGCCGTGCCCTCGGGGTCGCTGCGCGCTCTTCCCTCCGACCGGGTCACGTTCGTTGTGATCGGCGAGGATACGGACGGACAGCGTCTCGACAACTTTCTCTTCCGCTTGGCGAAGGGCGTGCCGAAGAGCCACGTCTACCGCGTGATCCGCGGGGGCGAAGTGCGCGTCAACAAAAAGCGCGTCGACGCGCAGACGAAACTGGCGACGGGCGACCTCGTGCGCGTTCCTCCCATGCGGGTGAGCGACCGCCCCGTCACCGAAGCGCCCGCCGCGCCCCTCGCGGCGGACGCTCTCCCCGTTCTCTTCGAAGACCGGCATCTCCTTGTCGTTCTGAAGCCCGCGGGCCTTGCCTCCCACGGGGGCTCGGGCATTCGTCACGGGTTGATCGAGCGCCTGCGCGCGACGCGCCCCGACGAAGTGTCGCTCGAACTCTGTCATCGTCTCGACAAGGAAACGAGCGGCGCTCTGATCGTCGCGAAGACCCGCAAGGCGCTCGTGCGCATGCACGACCTCATGAAAGAGGGCGGGGTCGAGAAGCACTACCTGACGCTCGTCAAGGGCGACTGGGTGAACGATCGGCAGCACGTCAAGTTCCCGCTTGAGCGCTACCTCCTGCCTTCGGGCGAGCGGCGCGTGCGCGTTTCGCAGGAGGGCCTCTCCGCCCACTCGATCTTCACGCTTCTGAAGCGCTACGGGAGGGTCAGTTACCTTGACGTCGAACTCAAAACGGGCCGCACCCACCAGATTCGCGTGCATGCGTTGGCCTCCGGCCATCCGCTTGTGGGCGACGACAAGTACGGAGACTTCGAATTCAACAAGGCGGTCGCACGCGGCTCGCTCGGCGTACCCTTCCGCCGCATGTTCCTGCACGCCGCCAAACTCGCCTTCACGCACCCCGTGACGGGCGAGCGCCTCGTCATCGAAGCGCCGCTTCCGCCCGAGTGCGAGGCGCTTCTCAACGCTCTGGAGAAAGGAAAATGACCGCACGCCCCTACGACCTCGTCGTTTTCGACTGGGACGGAACGATTTTCGACACGACCGCCCTCATTGCGGAAGGGATCCGTTTCACGGCCCGCGAGCTGGGGCTTCCCGTTCCCGCGTTCGAAGCGGCGAGCACCGTGATCGGTCTCGGATGGCAGGACGCACTGCGTCGCGCCGTACCCGACCTCGCGTACGCGGACTACCCGAAGTTCGGCGAAATCTTTCGCCGCTGGTACATCCCGAACGAAGCGCGCGTGACGCTCTTTCCGGGGACGAGGCGCCTCATCGAAGGGCTTCATGCCGCGGGGGTGCAGCTTGCGGTCGCTACGGGCAAGAGCCGCCCGGGGCTCGATCGCGTGCTCGAACAAACGGGGCTCGGGGCCTATTTCGTCACGACGCGCACGCCCGACGAATGCCGTCCGAAACCCAACCCCGACATGCTCGAAGAAATCGGGATCGAAACGGGGATCGACGCCGCCCGCACGGTCATGATCGGCGACACGACGCACGACCTCTTCATGGCGCGCGACTACCACTGCGACGGGATCGCCATGCTGCAGGGCGCTCAGTCGGCCGAGGAACTTGCGAAGGCCCCCGCCGTCGCGCGCTGCCGCAACACGGTCGAACTCGCCGCCGCGCTCGGCTTCCCCGGGCTCGTGACCCCCGAGATGCTCGAAGCGGAACGCGCCGCCCGAGAAGAGAACTAAGCGGCGTTCGGGAGGAGATTAAGTAAGTACACGCTTTCTCAAAATCACCCGAACCATCAGGCACCGAAGACATCGGCCCGGAGATTTCGTCCCCGGGCCGATTCGCATTGCGAAGGTATCCAACGAGCGCTCAAACTCAGAAGCGCTCGTCCTTGAAGCCGAGGCGGCGGCGTTCGGCGAAGACGATCGCCCAGAGGCCCAGAACGCAGAGGCCCGAGCCCGCCGCGACGAGGCTGTAGCCCGACACCCACCCGAGAATGAGGGGAACGAGGAGTGCGGACGACGAAGCAAAGGCCATCGTCTGGCAGAACTGCTGGATCGACGCGGCCGTCCCGCGCGCCTGCGGGAAGTAGTCGAGGTTCATCACGTTCATGACCGGACGCACGAGCGACATGCAGAAGCTGTAGATGATCGGCGTCGACAAGATCCAGGGATAGGGGAGCGCCGTTTCGCGCTCGATCCAGGCCGTTGCCAGACCCGCCGTCGCCATCACGACCGCCGCGCCGAGGACGAGCTTTTTGGGGCTCGTGCGGGCCGCAAGGCGCGGACTCAGCCAGGCGCCCGTCATCGTCGCCGCAATGATCGGGAACATGTACCAGGCGAACTCGTCGGGCTGCATCCCGATGATGTTGAGAACGAAGTCGGCCGAGCCTGCCGTATAGACGATGGCGCCGAGAAAGCAAAAGCCGTGCCCGACGACGCCCGCCATGAAGGCCTTGTGCCGCAACGCTTGTCCGTAGGGGCCGAGCACCGCCCCCGGCGAAAAGGCGCGGCGCTTTTCGGGCGGAAGCGACTCCTTGAGACCGAGCGCGGCCGAGAGGCAAATGCCGAGATTGAAGACCGCAAGGAAAAGGAAAATCATGCGCCAGCCCGCATGGACCGCAATCCACCCGCCCACGACGGGGGAGAGAGCGGGCGAGAGCGCAAAGAGGACCGCCATCAGCGAAAGGAGCTTTGCCGCGTCGGCACCCTCCCAACGGTCGCGCACGACCGCCTGCGTGACGACGGGCCCGACCGAAGCGCACACGCCCTGAACGCCGCGCCAGAAGAGAAGGGCCTCCAAGGAGCCCGCAAACATCGCCCCGACGGAGGCCGCCGCAAAGAGAAGCGTTCCGCCGATGATGACGCGGCGCCGCCCGAAGGCGTCCGAAATCGCCCCCACGAAGAGGCACGACACCGCAAAGGCGACGAGGTAGATCGTGAGCGACTGCTGAACGGCCAACATCGATCCCCCGAGCTCCTCGGCAATCATCCGAAAGCTCGGCAGGTAGGCGCCCGCCGCAAAGGGACCGAGGCTTGAGAGAAAGGCGAGAAAAACCGCGTCTTTGAGTCGCGGCGGAGCGGAGCGCGTGCGCCCGAAGGCGCCTCCCCGAGGTGCCCGGGGTGGTGTTGTCGCTGTGTTTCCCTCGGGTTCCGTCGTTTGTTCCGCGCTGATGTCCGTACTCATTTCTCTCACAATTCCCATTCGTCAACTTGGCGGGCGCACTCGGCCGAAGCTCGCGAAATTCGGCGAATGCCGGCTAATTCGAGCCGACGGGCCTCGAATTCCCAGGGCGAACGCATCACCTATCTGCATAACAAGCCTTGTGA
>UMGW01067430.1_pt1 | contig 16738 bp, 10 predicted proteins | sample 1965371 | NCBI WGS metagenome assembly UMGW01 (sample SAMEA4836082, study PRJEB28245) | human gut metagenome | biome: gut microbiome; material: fecal sample | place: Denmark | collected 2008
CCTCAAGGAGCCCGAGGCGCTCTTCGAGGCTCGGGCGGCTCGGCTCGGTCGCTTCGCGAAGCTTGCGCGCTTCCTCTTCGACGAGCGTCATCGCATCGGGGTTCTCGGCGAGCAACTTGTCCTTCCGACCGAAAGCGCGCAGGATGCAGCTCGTCGGTCGCCGCGTTTGCGGGTCGCGAAAGGTTTCGCAAATGTAGACGTACTCGATCCCTTTGCTCTTTTTGACGGAAACGGAAATGGCCACGATGTTCGTCCTCGGGTTGTATGCGTTGAAAGGGACTCAGTCTAACAAGGTCGGATAAAGGTCGAACTCCGCCGATGAAGCGTCCGCAAGGGCGCCGCGCGTCGGGCGGTCAAGAAAAAAAAGGGAGCCCCCTTCGGGACTCCCTTCGTTCGGATGACGACGTTGGGTCAATCATTAACGGGCGGGCTCTTTGCGAACCTTCCCTTTGTTCGCCTCGATGATGCGGCGCGTGTCCGCGGCGAGGTCCGTCATCTTGAGTTCGTCGTAGCACGAGGCGATCAACTCGAGAGCGTCGTCGCGCATCGGCGTATTCTGAAATTCGCGCACGACGCGCTGCGCGCGTTCGATCGCGGCCACGTAAGCATGGCGAACGTAGTAATATTGCGCGGTTTTCAGTTCGTGCTCGGCCTGAGCCAGGACAAGGGCGTGCATGCGGCGACGCGCTTCGGGAGCGAAGCGGCTTTCCGGGAAACGCAGCGTCAGCTCTTTGAAGATGTCGAACGCTTCGCGCGAAGCGTTGGCGTCGCGTTCCGCCAGATCTTCGGCGGCAAGGATGTTGAACCAGCTGTCCGTTTCGTTGAGCGTCGCGAGCGCCTTCAGATACATGACGTAGTCGCTGTTCGGATGGTTCGGGTACGAGCGCAGGAATCGATCCGCGGCCTGCACGGCCCCGGGCGCGTCGCCGTCCTTCCAGTTCGCGTAGATGAGCTCGATCTGAGCCTGCTGCGCGTACTGACCGAAGGGGAAGCGCGCTTCGAGCTTCTGGTAGTAGTCCTTCGCCTGAGTCCAGTTGCTATCATCGAGCGCGGTACGGGCTTCCGTATAGAGCTTGTCGGCCGACCAGTCGATCGTGGGGTCGGTGTCGAGACTCTGGAGCCACGAGCAGGAAGCGGTGGCGAGCGTCACCGTTACGAGCGCGGCGGAACGAAGCAAAAGACGCTTAATAGGAAAGAGGAATTTCATGAGAGACTTGGCAGCCGACGAAAAAGAATGCGGTGATTATACCGAGGGGTTTCCGGCCGATGATGCGGCCGACGACGAGAATTTACCTTCATTCACCGTGGAAGGTGTCTGGGGCGAGCGCCTTGACAAGGTTCTCGCGGGCCTGATGCCCGACGTTTCCCGCGCGCGACTGCAAAAACTCATCGAGTCGGGCTCGGTCGAAGTGAACGGCGTCGTGTGCGAAAAAGTGCGCGCCAAAGTGGCCGAAGGCGACGAGATTCAGCTTCTCGAAGAGCCCCGGCTCGACGAGGCGCTCGCTTTCACGCCCCAGGAAGACGTCGAATTCGAAACGGTCTACGAGGACGACACGATCATCGTCATCAACAAGCCCGCGGGCCTCGTCGTGCACCCCGGTGCGGGCAACCCCGACGGGACGCTGCTGAACGGCCTCCTCTGGCACTATCCGGAATTGAAGGAAGTGCCCCGCGCGGGGATCGTGCACCGACTCGACCGCGATACGACGGGTCTCATGGTGGTGGCGCGCACGCTTGCCGCGCAGACGAACCTCGTGCGTCAGCTGCAGGAGCGCACCGTGAAGCGCGAATACTGGGCGATCACGATCGGGACGGCCGCCCCCGAGTTCACGGTCGAAGTGCCGATCGGGCGCGATCCTCGGAACCGCACCCGCATGAAGGGCTTCCCCGGGTCGACGGGCGTTCGCGCGAAGTACGCCCGCACCCGCGCCCGCACGGTCGGCTGGTCCGAATTCGAAGGGATTCCCGTCTCGTGGGTCGCGTGCCGCCTCGATACGGGCCGCACGCACCAGATTCGCGTGCACCTGACGGGCGAAGATCTGCCGCTCGTGGGCGACCAGGTCTACCGCGGCCGCGCCCCGGGGATCGCCGTCAAGATGGAAAACGCGCTCGACTTCCACCGTCAGGCGCTCCACGCCTCGCGCCTCGGGCTCATCCACCCGAAGACGGGCGAAACGATGGAGTGGTTCGTGCCGCCCGAAGACGACATGATCGAACTCATGAACGAACTCTATTTCGGTCCCTGGGATCGGCCCGTCACGGTGTTCGAACGCGACATCCTCCCCCAGATCTGAGTCTTTAAGCGAGAACGTCATGGCTGAACTCTACAAACCCGGACTCGACATCCTGCAACCCGCGGCGAGCTGGCGCGAACGCGTCTCGGCGACCACAGACGCGCTCTTTACCTGCCGCGAAGGCGGCGTCTCGAGCGGCCCCTGGGGCGACGCCCGCGGCGTCATGGGCCTCAACGTCGCGCCGCACACGGGCGACTTCGGCGCGTGCGTGCGCATGAACCGCGACATCGTCGCGCAGCTCGTGCCCTCCGACCCCGTCTGGCTCGAACAGGTCCACGGCACGACGATCGTGCACGCGGACGACTGGCAGGGTGCGAAGGAGCCCCCGGCCGCGGACGCCTCCTGGACGATGACGCCGGGCGTCGTCTGCACCGTGATGGTGGCGGACTGCCTTCCCGTGCTTCTCTCGGACGACAAAGGGCGCATCGTCGCGGCGGTGCACGCGGGCTGGCGCAGCCTCGCCGCAGGGATCCTTCAGAAGACCGTCGCCCTCATGCGCGAACGGCTCCAAGACCCGAGCGCGCGCCTTGCGGCCTGGCTCGGGCCGCGCATCGGGGCGCTCGACTTTGAAGTGGGCGAAGACGTTCGCGACGCCATGGCCGAACTGCTGCCCGCCGAGGTGCTTGACGGCGCTTTCGTGAAAAAAGAAAACGGCCGCTATCTCGCGGACCTCGCGCAGTTGGCCGCGAGCGCGCTCGAAGCCTCGGGCCTTGCCGAGGCGGACATCGTCGACTGCGGTCTTTCGACCTACGCGAACGCCGAACGCTTCTACAGCTTCCGGCGCGACGGTGAAAAGTCGGGCCGTCACGCGGCGATGATCTGGTTGAAGCCCGCGGAAGGCGCAAAGAGCGCCGAAAGCGCCGAAGAGGCGCCCGCCTCCTGACGCCCCGAAGAGAACCCCATTTCCATCAACGATAGAAAAGGGCGCTTTTGCCTCACGGCCCGAAGCGCCCGACAGTGACTTATGAAAAAGATTCCCGTTGTCGGCTTCGTTTCGCTCGGTTGCCCGAAGGCTCTCGTCGATACCGAGCGGATTGTTACGGAACTTCGCGCCCGCGGCTACCGCATCGGTCAGACGTACAAGGACGCCGATCTGGTGATCGTCAACACGTGCGGCTTCGTGAACGAAGCCATCGAAGAAAGCATCGAAGCGATCACGGAAGCGCTCAAGGAAAACGGTCGCGTGATCGTTTGCGGGTGCCTCGGCGGACGCGTCGAAGCCGACGGCTCGAACTACATCGCCAAGCGCCTCCCGAAGGTGCTCGGCGTCACGGGTCCCGACTCGGTCGATCAGGTGATGGCGATGGTGGAAGCCCACCTGCCGCGCCCGCACGACCCGTGGGACGACCTTGTGCCTGCCGCGGGCTGCCGCCTCACGCCCAAGCACTACGCGTACCTCAAGATCAGCGAAGGGTGCAACCACCACTGCACCTTCTGCATCATTCCGAAGCTGCGCGGCACGCTCTCGAGCCGTCCGATCGGGGACATTCTGCGCGAAGCGGAAAACCTCAAGAAGGCGGGCGTCAAGGAGCTCCTCGTCATCAGTCAGGATACGGCCGCCTACGGGCTCGACCGTAACTACCGCCTCGACTTTGCGGGCGGGCGCCCCGTGAAGACGCGCTTGCTCGAGCTCTGCAGCGAACTCGGTCAGCTCGGTCTCTGGACGCGTCTCCACTACGTCTACCCCTATCCGTCGGTGGACGCCGTGGTGCCCCTTATGGCGGAAGGCCTCATCCTTCCATACCTCGACGTTCCCTTCCAGCACGCGCATCCGCGCGTTCTGAAGGCGATGAAGCGTCCCGCTTCCGCGGAAAAGAACCTCGAGCGCATCGCCGCGTGGCGTGCGGCCTGCCCCGACATCACGATCCGCTCGACCTTCATCGCGGGCTTCCCCGGTGAAACGGAGGAAGAATTCGAGTACCTGCTCGACTTCCTGCGCGAAGCGCGCTTGGACCGCGTCGGGTGCTTCGCCTATTCGCCCGTCGAAGGCGCCGCCGCGAACGAGATCCCGGGGCTTCTCCCCGACGAAGAACGCGAAGAGCGTCGTCGCCGCTTCATGGAAGTGCAGGCCGAAATCTCCCGCGAAAAGCTCGCCGAAAAGATCGGTCGCGTCGAAGAGGTGATCATCGACGAGCCCGAGGACGAGGACGGCGTGGCGATCGGTCGCACGAAGGCGGACGCCCCCGAGATCGACGGCGTGTGCTACGTGACGACGCCCCGTCATCTGGAGCCGGGCGACATCGTCAAGGTGCGCATTACCGCGAACGAAGAGCACGATCTGATTGGTATAATCGAAGATTGATCGCGCAGGGGTCGGGCGAACGGCTTTGAATGTCTTTCAAAGCCGTCGGTCGGTGTCGACCCCACTTCAAGCGGCGCGCTTCTCCGTCGGGAGGGCGCGTCGCTTTTTTTCGTAGGGTGTATTTCTTAGCCTGCGTCCTCCCGACGACGTAGATCGATTGCTTTCGTGTTTTCGGTCGTTTCCGACCGAACGGTCCGCTAGAATAGCCTCCCTTCGAGGTTTCCGAAGGCACCTCTCCCCGCGACACGTCCGGAAAGCGCCGTTTTTCCCGTTTTCACCCGTCCTCTCCCGAACGCTTCGGACGGTGCGAAGACCGCTTTCCCGACTCGTTTTTAGGAGAAACTTCCATGGCCTCGAATTCGTTCGATTCCCACCGTCCTGATGCGCTCACGCCCGCCGAAGTCACCGAAAAGGTGCTTTCGCTTTCGGTGACGAAAACCTCGATCCCGCTCGCAAAGCAGTGGCCGCTCACCTTCCTGGCGGGGGTCTACATCGCGTTGGGCGGGCTCTTCTGCACGCTTTTCTCCTCCGACGCGGCGCTTCCCTACGCGATTCAAAAGTTCATGGGCGGCGCGGTCTTTTCGCTCGGCCTCTCGCTTGTCGTCGTCGCCGGCGCGGAACTCTACACGGGCAACACCATGATTGCCGCGGGCGCGGTCGACGGGCGCATTCGCTGGCAGGCCGTTCTCAAAAACTGGGTGCTCGTCTGGCTCGGTAACGCCGCGGGCGCCGTCACGGTGGCGCTCCTCGTCTACGGATCGCACATCGCGGAAACGGGGCCCTTGGCGCGCGGCATGTACGGGATCGCGATCGCGAAAGTCTCGGCCGATTGGAGCGTCATTTTCGTGAAAGGCATCCTCTGCAACCTCCTGGTCTGCCTCGGGGTGTGGGTCGCGTACGCGGGCCGCACCGTGATCGACCGCGTGGCGGGCGTCATGCTGCCGGTTGCGGCGTTCGTCGCGCTCGGGTTCGAACACTGCATCGCGAACCTCTACTTCCTGCCCCTGGCGATGATGCTGAAGGCGGGCGGTCTCACGGTCGAGGGGTTGGACCTTAGCCTTCTCACTTGGGCTGCGGTTGCGAAAAACCTGACGGCGGCAACGCTCGGCAACACCCTCGCGGGCGCGGCGCTTGCGCTCCTGTACCGCGCGGCCTACGCACGCAAGTCCGCCGACTGATCGGTCTGAAACCGCGCGAAGTCAACGAACCGGGCAAGCGCTCCGGGGAAGTTCTCGAAGACCCTTCCGAGGATTTCTCCCCGAAGCACTCCCGCACGGACATTTTTCGGACACTTTTTCCCGAGCGGAAAGGACTACAATGCGTCCCGAGGTTTACGTGCTTCGGGGCGTCTTCCTTACGGCATTCCGGCATCCGCGGGGTGCGTCCGACGGCTCCGCCAAGCACGCTCTACGATTCCTTCAAAACGGAGCTTTCATGCGTGCCACCAATCCCGGGTTCGTTCCCGACAGTCCCTTCCAACGCCGTTTGACGCCCGAATGGCTCGAATTCTTCGAAACCTTCCCCAAGGCCGAGCTGCACTGCCACCTCCTCGGCACGATCCGCAAGGAAACGTTCGAAGACCTCGTGCGCGAATCGAACGCGCCCGTGACGCAGGCGGAGATCGACGAATTCTTCACGCGCGGCGAAAAGCCCGTGGGCGTTCTTCGCATCTTCCGCGCGCTTGAAGCGCACATCCTCACGAAGCCCGCGATGCTCAAGCGCATCACGCTCGAGCACCTCGAAGCGGCCGCCTCGCACGGCGTGCGCTACATCGAACTCTTCTGGAACTGGACCGGTCTCAAGCACGCGATGAGCTACGAAGCCGCCCAGAGCGCGATCGTCGAAGGGTTGCGCGAAGGCGAAGGCCGCTACGGCATCGTCGGGCGTCTCGTTCCCGCCGTCGACCGCGAAGCGCTCCCCGAAGATGCGGTCGAACTCGTCGAAGCCATGTGTGCGCACCGCGAACCCGAAGTGATCGGCCTCGGGATCGACTACCGCGAAACGAATCACGAGCCGGAAAACTTCTGGAAGGCCTTCTTCATGGCAAAGCAGGCGGGCTTTCACATCACGCTCCACGCGGGCGAATTCGGCGAACACTGGCGCAACGTGGAAACGTCGATGGACCTCCTGGGTGCCGAACGGATCGATCACGGCTACACCATCACGGACAACCCCGAACTCATGCGCCGCGCGCGCGACCGCGGCATGACGTTTGCGGTCGTGCCTACGAACTCCTACTACCTTCGCACCTTCACGGACGACGAGTGGGCCGAACGCCACCCGATCCGCGCCATGAAGGCGGCGGGCCTCAAACTCTTCCCGAATTCCGACGACCCGACGATGCACCACGTGAACATCGCCGAGAGCTGGCGCATCATGTTCGAGTACCTGGGCTTTTCGCTTGCGGACCTGCGCGAAATGCTCGAAGCGAGCATCGAGTCGGCCTGGGTGTCGGACGAGGAAAAGGCCCGCTGGCGCGAGCTCTGGCTCCCCGAATTCGACGCGCTCGCGGCGAAGCTCCCCGCGCTCGACTGATCGAATGATCGATTGACCGCTTGAAAACGAAAGCGCCCGATCGGCTCGGAGGCCCTCGGGCGCTTTTTCCTTCTTCGGACGCTCGGCCCGACCGATCGGGCTTTTTCGGCTTCCTCGCGAAGGAACCGGCCGACGCATCGACCGTTGGAAGAAAGAAGAAGCACTCCTTAAATGCGGCTTCTAAAGAACCAAGATCGAACTTCGCGATCTGAAGGAGTGCTTCCGTGAGTTCATGGTACGACGAGTCGTATTCGCGGGTAAGCGTGTTTTCCCTAAGACACCCCAGGCGTCGCGCGACTCCTTCGATTCGGAAGGAGAGGGCGACGGCAAAGCGCCGTGCTCGCGCAACACTCGCGCGGCGAAAGGGCGGAAAAATCGCGCGGGAATCCGGCTTTTTGTCCGGTAAACGGGCGTTTTCTCAGGCGGAATCGGGGTCCTCGGGTCGTTGCCCGTTTTCGGACGCGGAGGCGGTGCGGTATCATCTGAGGACTTTCCCAAGTCTACGAGTCGCCCGCGCGAGCGCCCCCGCTTTGCCGCGTCGACTCCCTTCGTCATGCACTCCAAGAAGACCACCGTGCCGACCTGCCGCGCCGCGTTCGCCGCCGCGCTTGCCGCATTCCTCGCTTCCGCCGCGGGCGCCGTTTCGCTCGGCGACCTCAAGGTCGAAAGCGCTCCCGGGGAGCCTTTCGACGCCGTTCTCGAAATTCACGACGTCGACTTCAGCGTCTCGCCGCTGCTCGTGCGCATCGCGCCCGCGGCGACGTACGAGCGCGAAGGGATCGAACCGCCCGAAGCGGCGGGGTCGCTGCGACTCACGCGCGACGCGAACCCCGGGGGCGTGCGCGTTCGCGTGGCGGGCGACGCCGTTCCCGAGGGGCGCTTTCCGCTTCTGATCGAATTGAACGCGGGCGGTGCGGTGACGCTTCGCCGGTACGAAATCGTTTCGGGCCCCGAGGGGCTCCGGGTCGAACCCGTCGCCGAGTCGACGCACTTGGGCGGCGCGCTCGTGCCTTTGGCGACGCCCGATGCGACGCCCGATGCGACGGCGTCGAATGCTTCGAACGGCTCGAACGCTTCGAGCGCGGCTTCCGCTTCTTCCGAAGCGCATGCGGCCGCCTCCTCTTCGACCGCATCCTCGAGCGCATCCTCGACCGAACCGAAGGCCGAGAAGACCGAAAAAGCCGCTGCTCCGAAGCCCCGCAAGAAGGGCCGCTACGGCCCCCGCGTCGTGCGCGAGTACGTGGCGCTCAACGGCTTCGACGCTCACGGCACCTTCCCGATTCGTCAGGACATGACCTTCTGGTCGATCGCGAAACTCTACTGGCCGCGCTACGAAGGGGCGACCATGGAGCAGCTCGCCGTCGGCTTCCTCGAAGCGAACCCCAAGGCCTTCACGCAGGGCGACCTCAATCTGCTCGTCGTCGGCGAAACGCTCGTTCCGCCCTCCGAAGACGCGGTCTTTGCAATCGACCCCGAAGAGGCCTTCCGCCGCATGCGCGGGCCCACGGAGGCGATTCCCTTGTCGACCCGCAATCTCGCGGAAGCTCAGATGGTCTCGCGCGAATGCGCGGCCGCGGTGGGCGTCGCGCAGAACGCGAAGCGCGATGCGGGCGGCTCCGCCCTTGAGATCGCCGAAGCCGGTCGTCAGGTGTTCGAAGAGTACAAGGCCAAACTCGCTCTTCAGCGCGAACTCCAGGGCGACGCCAATGCCGGGCGCCCCGCGGTGCTTCACGGCGGCACGCTCTCAAAGTCGCTCACCGAAGGCGCCCCGAGCGAAGAAACCTTCCCCGTGAAGACGACGGGCGAGGGCGGCGCGGGTGCGTCGAGTGCCGGCACGACGTCGTCCACGGCCCCGGTCACCCCGACCGAAGGGACGAGCGCGAACACGACGACGGCTCCCGAAACCACGGCCCCCGTCGATTCCGCCGCCGCAACCTCTGCGGAACCGTCCGCCGAACCGTCGACCCAATCTTCGGCCCGATCTTCGACCGAAACTGCTGCGGTCTCCGATACGACTGCGACTGCGCCCGATGCTGCTTCCTCGGATACGTCGAACACCGCCGCCTCCGCGACGACGGATACGACGAAGGCCGGTGCAGACGACGCCTCGAAGGCGAGTGCGACGAACGCCGAAGAGGCCGCCCACAAGAAGGACTTCCTCTCGACCCTTTCCGCCGTGCATCCCGCCTGGTACCTCCTTGCGGCGATCGTGCTCGTGCTCCTTTTCCTCTTGCGCGGTCGCAAGAACGGCAAGGATGCCGACGGTGCGAGCGCTGCGGGCGGCTCGTGCTCGTCCGAGGGCTGCGGCTCGAAGGGTCCGCAGACCGTGCAGCTTCAAAAGAAGGTCGCTCCGACGAGCGCCGCGCAGCTCAAGGCCGTGGAAGCTACGGTCGGCGAAGCCGTGAAAAACGGCACGACCGCGGGCGCCATGGGTGCGGGATCGATCGCTTTCACGGAAGCGCAGATGGAAGAGGATCGCAAGAAGATCGAAGCCCGTACGGCCGAGCAGCCCTGGCTCGATCCGAAGAGCGACGAGCTTCCGCCCGTTGACGAAGAAGCGATGCGCGCGACCGTGAGCGAAGCGGCGATCGAAGAGGCCGTGTCGAAGATCGATCTCACGCTCCCGCACGCGGACGCCCGCCCGACCGTGGTCGTGACGGAAGAAGAACTTCCGACGAACGACTACATTCCGCCCCTGATGCCGGAGCCCGTCGGAAGCGAAAAGACGGCCGAAGCCGAAAAGGCTGAACAGCCCGAAGAAAGCGCGAAGGACGAAAGCTCTAAGGACGAAAAGGCGGCCGACGCCGAAGGGTCGACCCTCGTCGTCGCGGTCGAGACGGAGCGCGACACCCTGCAAAAGCCCGTCCTGCGTCCCGCCTCGGCCGTGCCGCCCTCGCTTACGGGCGGGGCGTTGCCGCCCGAATCCGAAGCGCGCATCGAAGCGATCGCGAAGGCCGCGGCGCAAAGCGTCGAAGACATTCCGGCGCCCGCCGCCGCGCCCGCCAAGAGCCGCACGTCGACCCGGCGATCGCGCCGCTCCGCGGAACCCAAGAGTTCGGTGCCCGCGGCTCCCAAGGCGCCCGCGCCCAACGCGAAGGAAGAAGCCCTCGGCAAGTCGATCGAAGCGAAACTGAAGCTTGCGAACAGCTTCGTCGGTTTGGGCGCTCTTCAGGAAGCGCGCGAACTTCTCGTCGAAGTCAAGAAGCACGGCACGCCCGAACAAAAGGCGCGCGCCGAATTCCTCGAAGAACGCATCGGCAAGGCCTGAAGGGAGGAATTCGAGTGACGACGCTGGCTCTCGGAGTCGAGTACGACGGCAGTGCTTTCAACGGCTGGCAGGTTCAGCCCGATCGACCCTCGGTGCAGGAAGCGCTCGAGCGGGCGATTTTCGAATTCCTGCGCGTGGAAACGCCCACGATCTGTGCGGGTCGCACGGACGCGGGCGTGCATGCGACGCATCAGGTCGTGAGTCTCTCGACCGACATCGACCGCCCGATGCAAAGCTGGGTGCGCGCCCTCAACACGTACCTGCCGCGCAGCGTGGCGGTGCGCTGGGCGCGCCCGGTGCCGGACGACTTTCACGCCCGCTTCACGGCGCGCTCCCGCACGTACGAGTACTGGATCCTGAACGACCCCGTGCGCTCGCCCGTCTTCGAAGGGCGAACGGGGTGGGTGTTCCGGCCGCTCGACGAAGCGCGCATGCGCGAAGGGGCCCGGTACCTTCTGGGCGAACACGACTTCACGAGTTTCCGTGCGGCCGAGTGCCAGGCGGCGACGCCCGTGCGCACCGTAACGCGCCTCGAAGTCGCGCGCGTGGGCTCGCTCGTGGGCGTCAAAATCGAAGCGAACGCGTTCCTGCAGCACATGGTGCGCAACATCGTTGGCGCTTTGATTTACGTCGGCACGGGTCGCGAAGAGCCCCTCTGGATCCAAGAGGTGCTCGAAGCGAAGAACCGTTCGGTCGCGGCCCCCACCTTCAGCCCTTCGGGGCTTTACCTCACGGGGGTCGGATACCCCGAACACGATCTCCCGCGCGAGACGGGCGGCCCCTTCGGACGAACGGTCTTCGAGAATCGGCCGTAACCTCTTCGGACTAATCCGTCTCGATCGAGCGCCCGCAGGGCGGTTTTCCCGAGGTCGGCCGCCCTATAATTGGCCGACCTCCACTCCCACAGCAATACGAACGATGAGCTGGATCAACCACATTCTTCCCAAGATCAAGCGCGAAGACGATTCCTCGAAGAAACCGAGTCCCATTCCCGAAGGCGTCTGGACGAAGTGCCCCGGGTGCGATCAGGTGCTCTACACCGAGGAACTCGACCGCAGTCTCATGGTCTGTCCGAAGTGCGGCTACCATCACCGCATCGGTGCGCGTGCGCGTCTTCTCGCGTTTCTCGACCCGGGTACGGCGGTGGAAGTGGGCGGCGAAATCCGCGCGAAGGATCCGCTCGGCTTCGTCGACAGCAAGCCCTACGTGAAGCGCCACGAACAGGCGCGCAACGCCACGGGCGAAACCGACGCCCTCATCGTGATGTCGGGCGAACTGCGCCGCGAACCGATGGTGGCGGCCGCATTCGAATTCAAGTTCATGGCGGGCTCCATGGGCAGCGTCGTCGGCGAACGCTTCTCGCGCGGCGTCGACGAAGCGATCCGTCGCAACGCCCCCTTCGTCTGCTTTGCCGCTTCGGGCGGCGCGCGCATGCAGGAAGGTCTCGTCTCGCTCATGCAGATGGCGAAGACCACCGCCGCCGTGACGCGCCTTTCCCGTGCGGGCCTTCCCTTCGTCTCCGTTCTCACCGACCCGACCCTGGGCGGCGTTTCCGCCTCGTTTGCCTTCATGGGCGACGTGGTCATCGCGGAACCCAAGGCGCTCGTCGGCTTTGCCGGCCCCCGCGTCATCGAGCAGACGGTGCGCGAAAAGCTCCCCGAAGGCTTCCAGCGCTCGGAATTCCTTCTCAAGAAGGGCCAGATCGACCTCATCGTCGACCGCCGCGACATGCGTTCGCGCATCTCCGTGATCACGCAGCTCCTCATGAAGAAGCAGCCCGTGAACGGCGTCTGAGTCTCGACTCAAAGCTCATGAAAAAGCCCCGGAAGGCATCGCTTCCCGGGGCTTTTCCGCATTCGGACGTTCGTCGCCGGGGCTTCGGGCCCCGGCACTCCCTCGACGCTTCTTCAGCGCTCCTCAGCGTTCCTCAGCGTTCCGTCTCGGTCGACAGGCGGAAGATCGCTTCGATTTCCTCCTTCTTCATGTCGCCGATCCACGCTTCGCCCGTCGAGACCGTGAGGTCGGCGAGCTCGCGCTTTTGCCTGAGCATCTCGTTGATCTTCTCTTCGAAGGTGCCCGCGGTCACGAAGCGGTAGACGAGCACGTCGCGACGCTGCCCGATGCGGTAGGCGCGGTCCGTGGCCTGATTTTCAACGGCCGGATTCCACCAGAGGTCGTAGTGGATGACGGCGGACGCGGCCGTGAGGTTGAGGCCCGTGCCGCCCGCCTTCAGGGAAACGATCAGTACGCGTACGGACCGATCCGTCTGGAAGCGGTCCACCATGGCGGAGCGCTCCTTGAGGTTCACGCCCCCGTGGAGGAAGTCGGGGCGCTCGCCCGTGGCGGCCTCGATCCAGTTCTGAAGCCGTTCGCCCATTTCGCGGAACTGCGTGAAGACGAGCACCTTGCGGTCCGCGTCGCGGCAGCGGGCGAGAAGTTCCAGAAGTGCGGCGGCCTTGCCCGAGTCGGGGCGGGGCTCGTCCGTCTTCAGGTACTGCGAGGGCGAGTTGCAGATTTGCTTCAGGGCGGTGATGAGGCGCAAAACGAGCCCGCGGCGCTTCGCGCGGATGTCCGATTGGGAGGACGTTTCGGCGGGCATGGCCGGATCGTCCGTTTCAAAGACGTTCTCGACGATTTCGTTCGTGACCTCGACGTCGGGCGAGGCGTTCGCCCGAGCTTCGAGATCTGCGAGCTCGCCCATGAGGCGCTCCAGCGTCTGCGCGTAGAGGGCCGCCTGTTCGGTCGTGAGGTTCGTGAAGTAGTCGAGAACGTTCTTTTCAGGGAGGTCCGCGATGATCGACTTGTCGCTTTTGAGGCGTCGCAGCATGAAGGGCGCGGTGAGGCGCTTCAGGGCTTCGGCCGCCTTCGGATCGTGGTCCGTTTCGATGGGGCGCGCGAACGTTTCGCGGAAGTCCTTGAGCGTACCGAGCAGGCGCGGCTGCACGGTCGAGAAGATCGACCAGTATTCGGAGAGTCGGTTTTCGACGGGGGTCCCCGACATCGCGAGCACCTGGCGGGCTTTCAACTGTTTCACGGCTACGGTCTGGGCGGAGGACGTGTTTTTGACGGCCTGCGCTTCGTCGAGAACGAGGAGTCGCCAGCGTCGGGCGCCGAGCACCTCGGCGTCGCGTCGGAGGAGCCCGTAACTCGTGAGCGTCACGTCGGGAAGCGCATTCGCGGGCGGCAGCGCACGGTCCGAACCGTGGTAGACCCCCACGGTGAGATCGGGCGAAAACTTCGCGAGTTCGCGCGTCCAGTTCGTAATGAGGGTGGTCGGCAGGACGACGAGGGCCTTTTCCTTGGCGAGTTCCCCGGACTCCTTGAGGTAGGTGAGGGCGGCAATCACCTGGAGCGTTTTCCCGAGCCCCATGTCGTCGGCGATGAGGGAGCCGAGGCCGAGCTTGAGGTTTTTGACGAGCCACGCGTAGCCGCGCTCCTGATAGGGGCGCAATTCGGCTCGGAGCCCCTTCGGAGGTTCGATCGATTCGACCGCCGTGAGCGTTTCGAGGCGCTTCAGAATTTCGGGAGATGCCACCACTTCGGCGCCCGCCATTTCGCCCGTCAACAGGCCGCGCATCTTTTCGAGGTACGAGGGCTCGCGCTCGGCTTCGAGCGTTCGGGCGATGCGTTCGAGTTCGGCGGGGTCAAGGTAGACGTAGTCGTCCTTCCACTTCACGATTCCGCCCGAATCCTGCATGAGGCGCCGCAGGTCTTCGAGCGTGAGAAGGTCGTTTCCGACCGCAACGCGCCACTCGAATTCCGCAAGCGCCTCTTTGCCGAGAAGGCCCGAGGCGCCCGCTTTCTCGCCCGGATCGGCAAAGCGCGCAACAAGACGCGGTTTGAGCATCTTGCGCAGCGACTCCGGGAGCCGCAGCACGACCCCGAGAAGCCGCAGCTGCGGCGCCGCTTCGAAGAGGAAGGGCTTCAGGTCTTCGAGCGCGATGTGCGCGGGGTCGCCCGACGTGGCGCGAATCGACGCGATTTCGGGTGCGACGCGCTCGAGCGTCTTGAGTACGCCCAGGGCGGCAAAGCGCTCCGACGCCCACTCCTTGTCGCGAAGGAGCACGGAGAGACGCACGGGCGTGCGGCTTTCGCGCGGCAGAATCCCGAAATTCACCGTCACGTCCTCGGTACCCGAGCGCACGGTGAGTACCGGGCGCCACGGGAAGGCGTCCGCCATGAGGAAGGGGCGGAAGTAGCGCGAAGAGAGCGTGTCGACCGCTTCGGGGTCGGGAACGTCGAGAGCCCGAAGGTCGACGCCGAGAAGATGGGCCTGCGCGATGTCTTCGGGCGTGATGCGAAGGTGCTCGGCTTCGCGCGCAACGAGAGCGGTCGCGGCCCAGGAAAGCGCGAGAAGCGCGGCTTTGCGGGTCGTGCCCGAGCGCGGTTCCGTGCGTTTTGCGTCGGATTCTTCGGCGTTTTCTTCGAGGGGCGCGTCGAGTTCTCGGAGCGTCTCCGTGTCGAAGAGCGTTTCCGCAAGCGGCACGAGCGGCGTGACGGCCGCTTCGAAAAGGGCCGCAACGTCGCCCGAACGGAGTGCGGGCGCCCAGTAAAAGACGGGCAGGGCTTCGGCCGTGCCGCCCTTGCGTTTGGATTCGGCTCGGGCGGCGGCAAGGACCGGAACGAGCGCACCCTGCACGACGAGTTTCGACGCGGCAACGACGAGGCTACGGAGCGCATCGACTTCCAGGGGAAGCGTTTTCGCCGTCTCGTCATCGAAGTCGACGAGGCGCTCGACGAGGTCGCCCCGATCGATCGGATACCAGGTCTTTCCGTTCGTCGACGCGCGCGCTTCCAAGGTGGCGCGGTCGCCCGCGAGGACGAGCTTCAGGCGCAGCCCCCCGGCGTCTCCGCCCCGGTAGCGGGGGTGACGTTCGAGAAGCGGCATGAGGGTCTCCAAGCCCTTGTGCGAACGGGGCGCGTCGTTGTCCGCGGTGCTTTCTTCGAACCGAATGACAAAGCCCTTCGTGAGGCGCACGTCGAGCGAACGGGCGACTTTCTTCTGGACGGTACGCCACCAGGCGGGAAAGTTCGCAACGTTCGAGAGCGGATGCCGCTCGGGCCAGAGGGCGAGGATCTTCTCAAGAGCGGGCTCGATCCCCGAGAGAGGAAGTGTTCGCAGGGCGTCGAGCGCGGCATAGGCGTCGCCTGCGAACTTCGGGTCGGGGGCGCCCTCGAGCGCGTTTTGGAGGTAGCGGAAGATGCTCGGCGCGCGCGTGCGGCGTGCGGCCGCGAGGTCGATGCCGCGATGGCGGAGCTCTTCGACGAGATCGATCCCGCGCAGGCGGAAGACGAGGAAAGGATCGCGGTCGATCAGATCGGCCATGCCGTAGATGACGGCGGCCACGTGTTTGCAGATGCGGGCGCTGTCCGGGCACGAGCACGAGACGTTGAGCGAGCGGTAGGTCTTCGGAAAGAGTTCGATCCCGAGCGTTTCGGCGGCGCGTGCGATCCCTTCGGGGAGTTCCCCTTCGAGGAGCGCCGAAATGAGGTTCGGATCGCGCGCCACGTGGTCGACGAGGCGCTTCACGGCCGCGGCGGGCAGAGGCGCCATCGAGACGGAAACTTCGTAGGGGTAGTAGGCGTTCCCCTGAACGAGCGCTTCGATGCGGCCCGAGCCGTCCGAAGATAAGCCGAGCCGCTCGACCCGGCCCGTATTCCAATACGTGCGTCCGCGGGGGAGTCGGTTGGCGTGGTCGATGGCCTGAAGGGCGTTGAGCCAGGCCCGACCCCACCAGGTCGTGCCGAAAACTTTGCGTGCTGCCATGGTCGGATCCTCGTCGTGGGAAAGCAGTTCGGATCACGGGATGGTAGCAAAGTGCGGCGCGACGGGCGGGGCCCGACCGGAACCGGCCCGGACGCGGGACGCTTGACGGGCGCCCCGCGCAGAGGTCACGAGGGGATCAATGCTGTACGCCGTTCGCGTCGGCGAGGAATGCGCGCAGGAATTCGAACGCGATCGGAAGCGACTTTTCGTCTTCGATGTCGAAGTCCGCCCGGTGGTGTCCCTTCTGGTTCGCGCCGTAAAGGACGTACGCGGCTTCGCCCCCGTGCTCGATCACGCGGCGCATGAGCATCGTGCAGTCTTCGCTGCCCGAGGGGCGGGAAATGCGCTCGACCTTGACGCCCGGAATCGTGCCCGCAAGCCGTTCGAGCCGGTCGAGGAGCGCGGGCGAGACGGGCAGCGTCGTCGCTTCGCCCGCTTTTTCAACGCGCGCTTCGACGTCGTAGGCGGCCTTGATCCCGTCGACGATCCGATACACGTTCTCGGTCATGTAGTCGTTCACGGCGGCCGTTGCCCCGCGCACTTCGAGTTGCATGGTCGCGTGCACGGGCGTG
>UMGW01067585.1_pt1 | contig 16725 bp, 11 predicted proteins | sample 1965371 | NCBI WGS metagenome assembly UMGW01 (sample SAMEA4836082, study PRJEB28245) | human gut metagenome | biome: gut microbiome; material: fecal sample | place: Denmark | collected 2008
TCACATACTCTGCCATCGGGCTACGGCAGATATTGCCGTGGCAGATGAATAAGATTTTTGTCATTGCTTATATATCCCTTCAAAAGCCTCCAAGCCTTGATATTCCAGGGCTTTGGGCGCTTCTTTCATTTTTGCTGTCATGCCGGAAACCTACGCATATTCCCGTAACTCTACACAGATTTTCGGGCAAATGGTGTAGTAATTGGTGTAGTGGCTGCGATTGCTTCAACCTGATTTTCTCTGCGGCTCCGGTGCGGCAAGCCCTTTGAAATCAATGATCTTTGCCATCTGCTCGGCAGCGCGGTCATAGCTCGCATGGGTGTAAACATTCAGTGTGACGCCCACATCGGAATGTCCCATAACATACTGCAAGGTCTTAATGTCCATGCCAGCGTTCGCCATGTTTGTACAGAACGTGTGCCGGAATACATGGGGCGTGATGTGCGGCAGAGGCTCGTCCGGGTGCAGTTTTTGATACTTCTTCATTGCCCAGCGCATTTCATTCTCGATGTGCAGGGCAACCTTCGGACTGTCGTTTTTGTCCAGCAGAAGGAAACCGCTGTACCCGTCGATGATCGTCTCCGTTTTCACGCGCTTGCGGCGGGAGAGAATGCTTTGCAGGCTCCGGTAAACCTCGTCCGTCATGGGAATGTAGCGGCAGCCGCACTCCGTTTTGGTCTTCTCTACATAATACTTGCCGCCGCGCTCCCGAACAAGCTGGTGATCTACCCGGATTTTCCGCCCGGCAAAGTCCAGATCAGCCTTTGTCAGTCCGCAGAGCTCGCTGACGCGCATCCCGGTTCCCAGCAGCACCACAAACTCATCGTAATACTTGCAGTAGGTCTTGTCCGTTCGGATGAAATCCATCCAAAGCGTCTGCTGTTCCTCTGTCATGGCAATGCGCTTCTGTGAATCATTGGAAACTACATCGACCAGCTTGAAGTCAAAGGGATTCCGACGGATCACATCCTCATTGTACGCCATCTGGAAAGCCGGTTTGACAACGCCCCGAACGCTGGTGAGGGTGCTGTATCCCTTTCCGTCCTCGTGCAGCTTCATGATCCATTTTTGCGCGTCCGAAACCTTGATGTCTCGGATGGAACGGTAGCCAAAATCTTCTTTCTTCACCAGATTCAGCACGAAGTTATAGCCGACTTTGGTATTGTAACGTACGCCCTGCTTGATGCTGATGTAGCGTTCCAGCAGTTGAATGACGTTGATTTTGCCAGCCGCATAATCAATGCCATCGTCGAGCTGCTTCTGGATTTCCTTTTCTTTTTCCCGCAGTTCTTTCAGGTCGGAGGAATACACCGTCTGCCGCTTGCCGCGAATGTCTGTATATCGATATTGATAAATCAGGTCTTTTCTCTGGCTCTCTCCTGTCCGCAGGATACGTCCCTTGTTGTCCTTTCTCTTTTCGGACATTGTCAAACTCCTTTCCGTGATGGAAAGAGCCTTGATATGACACACTTATTGTATCATATCAAGGCTCCGATTTACACCACAAATTTCAAATAGAATACGCCTGCTCGATAAACTGATCGAACAGGCGGCGTTTAATCAGGCGCTTGTTGCCCACCCAGAGGACGAATTTGCACCGGTCCTCGTTGGTGATCTCGCGCAGTTTGTTAATACCAATGCCGGAGTAAGCCGCAGCTTCCTCCAAGCTCAGATTGCTCTTTTCCCAAATTGGGATTTCCTTCATAGGCAGTTTACCCTCCATACAAAAATAGCCAGACAGGGCGAGGCGGCAACGAAGTCCGGCAACGGACTTCCAAAAACCTCGAAACATACCCGGTCTGACGGTTGATTTACGATTTTCCTTTTCTTCTATTTTTCTGTTGTTTTGGTTGTCAAAGATAGAAAAGGCCTGACAAAACAGGGATTCTCCCGGCAACCAGCCCGGCAACGGGATAACAATAGACTTTGCAACCAGCCGTGCTTTTCAGAACGGCAACTCGATCTGCTCCGTAATCTCCACAAAGCCGTCCGGGATTTCTGCGGCATGGTTGCCGCTGTCGGTTGCAGCTCTTTCGCGCTCCCAGCCCTTTTGTCTGCCGTACCCTGCAAAGCTGCGGGGATTGGAGAAATACGTCCAGCCGGTCACGCACTGGTTCATAATTTCGTTGATCTCCCGGATCTCCCATTGCTTCGGCTCGTCAAAAGCATGGTTCAGCGCCTCCTTGTAAAGCTGCTTGGAACAGACGGTATCGCCCGCATAGCTGTCCAGAAACGCCTGAATCATGCCCGCTTTCGTGTCCTCCGGCATGAAGTCCTTCTGATGCGCCTTGAGATAACGTACCATTTCCGGGCTGAATGTCAGCTTCCAGCCGCCTGCCCGGTAGATTGTCATTGCCTCCGCCCACGCCTGCTGCAAATAGGCTCTGGATGCGGCTTCATCCTCCAAAATGTGAACCTCTGCCTGCTCCGGACAGACCTGCACCGGCAAGAAGCGCCGGTTGCCGGATCGGTCAAGGGGCAGAAAGTCCATTGCATTGGACGTGCCGCCGAACACACATTGCCGCAATCGATCCGCTGGGTGGGTTTCATACGGAATTTTGTAGACTTCCTTCTGTCGGCTCAGAAACGATTTGATTTCTTCAATGCTTTTGGCGTTGGCGGTGGCGATCATTTCAGACATCTCGATGATCCAGTGACCTTGCAGCTTGCGGTATACATTTTCATCGTCCAGCTTCCGCAGATCGTCGGAGAACCACTCGTCCTTTCCTGCCAGCAACCGGAAGAAGGTGGACTTTCCCGCGCCCTGACCGCCCACCAGACAGAGCATAACCTCAAATTTGCAGCCGGGGTGAAATGCCCGATGAATCGCGCCAAGCAGGAACAGCCGCAGCGCCTGAAAAGTGTACTCGTCTGCTTCCGCGCCGAGGAAATGATGAAGACAATAGTGGATGCGCTCCGTGCCATCCCATGTGAGACTGTTCAGATAATCCCGGACAGGATGGTAGCTGTTCTGATGGGCAGCGAGATCGGCGGCATCTATGATTTTCTTCTCACTTGTCAGGTCGTAATTCTCTTCCAGATACAGCCGGATGTACTTCATATCCGTGTCAGTCATGGAACTACCGGGGCTTCGGTCATAACCAATGGGCTTCACAATATCGGTGCGGTCGGTCAGCAGATTGTAGGCAATCGCGCCGGAGAGCAGCGGATCATGCTGAAATACCATCAGGCAGTTCTTGATACTGTTGCGGACACCGCCTTTTTCCGTGGTGTCCAGCATGGCTTTTACTTCTTTAATGCTCATCGGCGGCGCTATACTGCCCGCCTGAATTTTGAGTTGCTGCCTCATCTGCGGCGGCAAGCTCTGCCATTCGCTGCTCAAGTTTCCTCACTTCCTCTCCATATTCGATCACAACGGATGCCCGCGCCTGTATATCCCCGACAAGCAGCTCGTCCAGCAGATATGCAATCAACGAGAGCTTCTGTAATGCTTCTACAAAGTGCGGATGATAGCCGTCCTCCGGCGTCTGCGGGGCATAATCCTCCTTCCAGCGGCATAAAAGCCGGTAATAGTCCAACAGCACATGGAAGCAGTATCGTTCCATGTGCTGATAATTCTGTTCGTCAGTATTCTGTTTTTGCGGTCTGCCCGCTTTACCCACGCTATCCTCACATGGAATAGCAAAATCCTGTGCCAGCAGAATTGCCGCTTCCTTGCTGCCGATCCCGCGAAGCCGGGAAACGAAGTCGATCACGTCCCCGGTAACACCGCAGCCGAAGCAGTAATACCGGCGATCCAACTTCATGCTGGGCGTACTGTCATCGTGGAACAGGCAGCGGCACATTCCGTTTCGCTCCACCCGGATGCCGTATCGCTCCGCAGCCTGTCGGGTGGTCACAGACTGCTTGACGGCTTCAAAAATGCTCAATAGGCAATGTCCTCCTTAGTGTTCAATTTCCTGCTTTTTCTGCCGCGTCGCGGTGTTTTGACGCTCCTGCTCATGCTGCACCTCGTAGATGTTGTAGTGAATTGCCCAAAGCTTTTTCGCGTCGGCATGGAGCGGTGAAAGCTCCGTCTGAATGTCTTTGTATTCCTGCTCCAACTGCTCCCGCTCCCTGCGCCATGCTGTGATGGGCAGCTTGCCGTCCTTAAAATACGGTTTCAGCTTGCGCTCTGCCATGTAGAACGTCCGCAACTCGTTATCGTGTTCGGATTTGTATTTCTGCCTGGATTTCTCAAATCGGATGGATTTCAGCTTGTCCGCAGCGGGCTTGCCGGACTTGTAGTAGTCCACCATCCGCAGCAGTTCGTCCACTTCTTTGATACGGGCTTGCTTTGACGATGCCGACTTTTTCAGCGTGTCGATTTTGTCCTGCATGGCGTGAAGCGTAGTTTCCAGATCGTCCACGGTATAAAGTTTTTTAGATTGCAGAAAGCTGAACGCCTCGGCGTAACGCTGCAAATTGGCGTTCTTTGCTTTGTTGCTGTACGCACCCCTGTTGCGGTTGCTGCAATGCAGCGCCAGCAGATCGTTGAGCGTAGGCGGCTGTAGCTTGGCAAGCTCGGCTTTTACGTCCTTCAGCCAGCCGATCAGCACGGCGATTTTTTCTTTGGCTTCCCGCAGCAGCGCATTGGTTTTCCGGATGAAGCGGTTGAGATCGCCCTTGTCGGTACGGATGCCCTTTGCCTCCATTGCCCGGACGGTGGGACCTTCGTGCTGCGTGGGGATCTGCTCCACACCCTGACGGGCAAAGCTACGGTGATCAATGCGGCAATCCAAACCTTTTTCGGCAAACTTGGCGTTGCAAAGGTCAGCCCATGCCTGCCGCCACGCTTCCAGCGTTTCGGGCTTGCCCCAGTCTGTCGTAGGGACGGCGTTGAATACATAATTGCCCGCCTCATCCAGAACGCGCTCTCCATGCTCGTCCAGCACATATTCCCGCCGCTGTTTGCTTCCCCACTTGCCGTCTGGTTCGATGGGACGAATCGGACACATGACGTGAAAATGCGGGTTGGAAATGCCGACGTCCTCCTTGTCGGGAGAATGAACAGCAAAGTCCACCACCATCCCTCGGCTCACAAAGTTCTCCAACAAAAATTGCCTTGCCAGAGCGATATTCTCCTGCATGGAAAACTCGTTCTGCAAGGCAATGTCAAAGCTGTACGCAAGCTGCGCTTTCTTTCCGCGTTCGGCTTTCTCCACCGCGTTCCAGAGCGTTTCGCGGTCTGCGTACTCTGGCGGGGCGTGGGGCGGGAGCAGGATTTCAGAACAGATCACGCCGCCTTTTCGGGTGTAGTCGCTGATCTCACCGTAGTATTCGCTGTGCAGCTTTTCCCCGGCACGGTAGGCGGCAGACGCCACAGCGGACTGTCCCGCACTGCGCTTGATTTGCGTCACATGAAAATGAAAGAGTGCGATACTCAGTCACCTCCCGCGTGGTTGCCACCGGCTTCTTTGAGCAATCTTTGTGTGTCTGGCAGCGCAAAGACCTGTTCGGTAAAGGCGTAAAACGCGGTTTCACTCAAATCCTTCGTCTGCGGTGCAACGCTCTCAATGGCAGCGCCGCGAGTGATAAGCCGGTGCGCCCGCTTGCGCCGTTCTCCCTTTTCGTAGTAGGCGGCGCGGTTTTCAAGCCGCTGGATTATGTGCTGTTCCTGTACAAGCTGGCGTTCAAATTTCTCTTTCTCGGCTTGCAGTTTCTCAATTTCTTTTTCGTGCATGATTTTGACCTCCTGACTGATAAATGATGGGGTGGATAGATACAAAAAGACCGCCTACGTTTTCAGTAGACGGTCTTGGTAACGATATGGATTTTCAGGCTTTGCGGCGGGAATGGTCTGCGTCAGCAGACTGTTTCCGCTGCAAAGTGCGCTGGGATAGCTGCTATGGCAGCGCAAGGGAGGCACTCCCTTGTACGGAGCAACGCGACGCAAAACAGCCCGGACATTTGGCTGTCCGGGCTGTCTGCCTCGCAGAGCGCACATACTCCCGTCAGGAGAGTATAGAAGTGCGCCCTTGTTACCAAGGGATTCTTGACTTAATCAGCAATGTGCAAAATGCGTCTCACATATTCCTCATTGCCCAAAAAGTATTGCTCGATTAACTCCCAGCGCTCATCGTCATTCATGTCGGCAGAAAAGAATGCCGTGAGAAGTCGCTCATTATTACGATGATGTTCTTGAATGCTTTGCAGCACACCATTGGTATATTTTCCGCTTGTTGCCAGCCGCTCAAGTTTTTCAGGATCGTTAATACGAATAAATACTTCTGCTTTTTCTCCGCCTCGGATTTCATAGGTTGCCAGCCCAAGCAATTCCATAAAACGCAGCAATGGCATGATCTCAATTTGCTTATTTTGAACCAACGGGTAAAATCGGAAGAACGAATTATCTTCTGTATTAACCTCGCACTGCCCAATTTGGTGAATAAAGAAGTTGGGAAGTCGCGCGTATGCGGCACTGCTGACAAAATATCCTGTCTCGTCCGCTCCGGGCATTTTCCTACTACGAAGAACCCGGACACGGCTTCGACTCTGGCTGTATACTGCATCCTCATTTACGCTTTCGGTGAATATGTCAAGCAGCATGCCTGCTTTGTCATGAGGAATCACTTTTTCACCAAGCATTTCAGCAAGTTCTGCTTCAAACTGCTTTTGAGAAAACTGCTTTATCTCGCCGTTTTTATACTTCTCAAATATTTGCGTAATTGCAGTAATAACAGTCTCTACGCGCTGTGATACGGCAACATAGTCATCAGAGTAACGTATCTCTACTCTGACGCGCGGTGTAACAGTATAGTTTTTTCCACTCACGGAAATTCCCCGCTCAAAAAATTCCTTTTTGAACATGCCGAATGAGCGGTCTGGGTAACAATTTTCCCAAATCCCCGCCATATCTACAAGGAAGGTTTTTCCAGAACTGTATACTGTCATATCGGATGCACGGCTCTGATTCTTTGTAGGAACAGTGCGAGGTGCAATGCCTTGCTGAAATGTGCAGTATGATCCAAATAACTTCAAAAACTCAGTTTCTATCTCGTGCGGAACATTAACATAGTTTTTTGAAAGCATTGCTTTGGGACGTACAATTAAAACGGGGAAGGTGTATTTGTTGCTCAAATCTTTTGAAAGAAGCAATAAGCCTGATTTTGTCCGATTTTCGACATCTTTTTCCTTAAAAAGGTACTCGAACGTTTCCGCCGAAATCAGCAGATTCCGTCTTTTCTTTGCTCGTTGAATTGCACATATCTTTTTCAGCATTTCACGCAACTGATACTGCCGCATTTCAGAAATTCCATTTAAGGATCGAACATACCGAAGATCACTGGGAAAGTAGTCAATATGAGCTACACCTTGAATCTCGGTATTGCGGGCGGCTCTTCCGATTTCCTGAACATAATCAGATAGTGTGCCGGTCGGGGCAAAGTGAATAACGTGTTTAATATCGCCAACATCGATACCCATGCCGAAGGCTTTGGTGCAGAACAGCCCCATAGCCGTTCCCGCCTTATAGTCTCGCTCCACCATCTTGCGTTCCGCCGAAGGTATTTGCCCGTGGTATCTCCGAATCTTCACATGGTCTGTGGCATTAACCAGATTATAAATCTGATCGACTTGACTCCGATAGGGAAAATAAGTAAGTACCTTCTCGCCTCTGGCAATATATTCACGCATTCTCTTCAACGTCAAATCCAGTTTGGCATTTTCGATTCGTCCCTCAACTTCAGCGGGGTTATGGCGTTGAATATCGAAAGAAATATTGCTTCGCTTTACATTCCCGAGATGGATAATAGTCTTTCCCAAACCGAGTTCGTGAATTGTATCATTTACAACATCGTCATCACCAGAATATACAGCCGTGGCTGTCAGACACAGTACAGGGAACGATAAGCCATCACGAGCCGTTTGTTTTAAGAAATCGCCAAGGAACCAATAATCTGAGCGAAAATCGCGTCCCCAACTTGTGACAGTATGGGCTTCGTCAATGACAACCATACCTACTTGCCGACCGCCCAAAAACGATTGCAAATGAGTTGTCAATAACAGCTCAGGGGCAAGGTATAGCAAGGACTTTTTTCCTGCATGTATCTGGTCGATAACATCACTACGTTCCTCTATGCTCATGCTTGAGTTAATGCAGGCAGCAATAGAAATTCCTCGTTCACGTTGCAGTTGGTCAACCTGATCGTTCATAAGAGCTATCAGCGGGGATACGACAATCGTAACAAGATTGTACTTTTCGGCAAGATAGATCGCAGGAATCTGGAAAAGAATCGACTTTCCAGAACCAGTCGGTGCAGTTATAAATATATTGCTGAATATATCTCCATCTTGGGCAGCTTCACACTGATCTACGATTTCAGCGATAATTTGCCCCTGGGTTATTATTTCTGTTTCCTGTGAACGGTCAGGATCTTTGTAAAAGAGTAATGGTCGAAATTGAGCCGCATTGCCCCAGTACTTTTGAAGCACATGAACAAATTGGCTATCATTATACTCTATTTTTTCTTGATACAGCTCAAGTTCATCGAGAAATACTTCCAAATTAAACAGATTTGCCGCAATAAAAATTGCGCTGGTTCGAGCAGAAAGGCTATCTCCGCTTTGTAAGAAAAGCGCAGATGAAAACACACCATTGGTCATATTAAGACAGTACTCCCAATCTTCTATGCTACCAACTTCAATATGCTTGATGTCATCTGTAAGCGGTTCTTTCTCTACCACACAGCCTTGCCAAAATGGAACGATTTCAATGCGTTCGTCATCGAGAGTAGCAGGTAAGAGTAACGCTTTTTCCTCCTTCAGCAGCTTGACATCTCCGTACGTTTGGACGAGTTGGACCAAGGGACTCCCAGCAGGAGGTTCATGCTCGGTCTGCCAATAATCAAAAAGCTTTTCAGCATAACTGTATGGGAAATAGCAGGGAACCCACGGTGAAAGGATATTATTTTCTATGACTACAATATTATCGATCTTCATACGGGGAAGGAGTTGTCTAATCGCCAAAAGCTCCTCATAAAAGCCCACCAGCGGTTTTGTTGCGTTTTTGATAGATGCTGCAAGATCGAGCCATCTATCATCTATTGCTTCCAAATCAAGGAACCCATCGTGCAACAGAGAGGCATCATCTAACAATGAATTGGGATGTGTAATCAAAAACCGAATCTGTTCCAATCCAAATCCTTTGAAGAATATCAAAGTATGCCCCGTGAACTCGGAAATCAGTTCTTCAACGCGATTAGAAAAATACTGTCCGATGGTTGAAGTAGACATTGTGATGCCCTCTCTTTCTATCCATGCTAAATTTCAGACTTAGCATGGGGCAATTTAATGCTTTAATTATATCGCAAATTCGCCTAATTTGCAATTATTGCTGGTCGTATTTTCGTCTTTTCTGCCATACAATGTCGTACCCCAGCGCGTCTGCCAGCTCCACCGCCTCGCCATAGCGGAGCGAACCGCGCTTGAGCTTACCGGAGAGATTGGGGACGCTGCGGCTCCAGCCGTATTCATCGGAGAGGTAGTCCACCACCTCCGTCATGGTCATGCCGGTGCGGACGATGTAGGACTTAATCTCGTTGCGATAGGTTTCAGATTTTCTCATGTTCGAATGTTCCTCCTGTTTTTTCGATGCGCTCTATGGTAAAATGGGTTTGTCAAATCGTGACACCCGTTCGCCATAGGGCGCTGGTTTTTGATGCACGGCTTTCGGCTGGAAATACCACCGATGATGCGTTGGTCACAGGCGGCACCTTCCACTTTTGCCGTTTGATGTGTCTTTGCGTGAAACGGCGAAATATCATGTTGAACGACAAACGTCGTTCACTGCTGAATAGCGCTCTATTCCGTGCGGATAACCGCACAGGGCAGAAAACTATTTCGCCGTTTTCACTTGCTTTGATTTTGACTTTCGATTTTGCCGCTCTTTCCGAACATCGTTCCTGCCCGGAGGATCGCTCCCGGCGTTTCGTTCTCCTTGGTGCGCTGGATGCGGCACTTCGCCAGAGGACATATCCCGTTCGGACGGTCATGCAATTTTCAAGGTTCAGGTGCGATTGCAAGACCATTTTAGCGAAAAATATAGCCCTCACCCGTATATCCAAGAGGTCGGAAAACGCGCCGAAAAATGCAAATTTCCACGCTTATGGACAAGACCGGAAAGGGCAGAAATTTGAAGGGAGGACACCGCTATGCAACCAAAACTCACCATTCAGGAACGGCTCAAAGACCTGCGCGTAGAGCGCGGTCTGACGCTGGAACAGCTTTCTGCGGAAACAGGCATCTCAAAATCCGCGCTGGGAAAATACGAAGCCGACGATTTCAAGGACATCAGTCCGTTCAGCATGGTGGAGCTGGCAAAGTTCTACAGCGTGTCCACCGATTACCTGCTGGGGCTGACAGAACAAAAAAATCACCCAAACACAGAGCTGGACGCTCTGCATTTGGGTGATGATGCAATCGAAGTATTGAGAACGGGCAAGTTCAATCATCGACTGCTGTCGGAGCTGATCTGCCACAAGGATTTCCAGCGGTTTTTGCTGGATGCTGAGATTTACGTTGACCGGATCGCGGATATGCGAGTCAACGATATGAATGCCGTGCTGGAAGCTGTTCGGCAGATGGCATTGATGAAAAATGGTGGCGATGCAAACGACCTGTACCTGCGGACGTTAGAAGTGGCGCAGATTCGGGAGGACGAGTATTTCGGAAGTCTGATTGCGGACGATCTAAAAGGTATTCTCCGCGACATTCGGAACGAACATCGTCCCGACACCATGACTGCGGATGAAGTCTCCCTCGCAGCAACCGTACAGGGGCAGTTGCAGGATGCGATGAATTTTGAGGGCAGTTCCGAGGAAAAGCAAGTCCGTTCGTTCCTCGCTACCTTTGGCATTGATTATGACAAGCTCACCAAAGAGCAATTCGTCTCGCTGATTGAAATACTCAAGCTGTCCAAATACTTGAAAAGTCCAATCAACCAGCGAGGGAAAGCACGACCACAGTTGCAGCACGGGAAAGGCAAAAAGAAACGCAGATAAAAATGAAGAGGACATATCCGGCACCGTGGATATGTCCTCTTCATTTTATTCAGAATGTGTAATTTGGGATTGTCACATCAAAGCTCTTTCACAAATGGTGTAATTGTGGTGTAGTAAGCGCCGTTTGAGCGATGAAAACCATTGATATAATAGGCTTTTTCGGGGCTTCTTAGGATATTGCCGTGGCATACGAATAATATTTTTGTCATCCCGTCATATCCTTTCAAGCATCTCGAAGCCGCAATATTACTGTAATCCGTTATTTTATTTTTTCTTTTCAATCTTGTCCCCAAATTACGCATTTCCCCATAAATTTCCACTCAAGTTACTGGCAAATGGTGTAATATGTAATACATGGTATAGCAGCTGCAGCAAACCTCCGCCTGTTTATCCCGGCATTCTTCTTGCCCCGCCCGCCGCCAAAAGCTGCCTACAGGATACCACACGCAGCGCTAAATCACAACCAGATTCCCTGCACCGCCCCGTTTTCTGCAAAATTCTCTTGCAAGGTTTCGCACCGCCAACTATAATGTATTTATATATTATAAGTAAAGGCGCATGGCACAGCCGTTTTCCGGGCTTGCCGGGTGCTTTGGATTCCCAACAGAAAGGGGGCCGCCCGATGCCTCGCATTGCCGTGGTGGATGACCAGCCGGATATGCGGCAGCAGCTGTGCAGCATGATTGACCAATACAGCCACGAGAACAACTGTATGCTGGAAGTTACTGCTTTTTCGGACGGTGCCCAGATCATAACCAACTATTGCAAGGGGTTCGACATCATCTTTCTGGATATTGAAATGCCGGAGCTTGGCGGCATGGACGCTGCCGAGCGCATTCGCACGGTGGATCCGGATGTGGTGCTGGTGTTCGTTACCAACATGGCGCAGTACGCTATTCGCGGGTATGAGGTCGACGCCCTGGATTTTGTGCTCAAACCGGTCAATTATTACCAGTTCAGCACCAAGCTGGCCCGCGCTTTGCAGCGGGTGCAGCGCTGCAAAGGCGGGCAGATTGCATTACAGACCGCTGGGGGCGTGCAGCTGCTGAACACCGAGGACATCTACTGGCTGGAAACGCGGGACCGTATGCTGCATTACCATACCTCCACCGGGGTATGGTCCGTGCGTTCCAGCCTGCAAAATGCTGAAAAGCAGCTGGCCCCCTACCACTTTGCCAAATGCAACCAGTGTTACCTTGTCAATCTGCGGTATGTGCGGGCGGTCCAGAACGATATGGTCCAGGTTGGGGAGGACCGGCTGGAGATCAGCCGCCGCCAGCGGGCTGCCTTCCTGGCTGCGGTCGCTGCCTATGTTGGGGGTGCCATGTAATGCTGCCAAATCTCCAACAATTTCTTTCTCTTCTTGTCTGTGGGATACAGCTTTGGGGCGCAGCACTGACCTACTGGCTCCCGCTCCGGCACTCGCCGCACTTTTGGCAGCGGGCGCTGCTTTGCCTGATTCCCTCCATTCCCCTTTCCACATTTTTATTATGGGTGGATTACACGCCTTCCTCGCTGTTCCTGCGGGCGGGGGCGTATATTCTGTTTTGTATGTGGATGATTTTCGCTTCCCACAGCTGCACCCAGTTGGACTGGTCCGGCGCCAATTATTGCGCCATCTGGGGAATTTTGAGTGCCCTGACGACATTTGAGTTATGGCAGCTTCTTGTCTGGTGCCTGGCACAGGTAAACATATTCCTGCCATTGGATCAGCCCTCTGCTTTGCTGCTGCAACTGCTGTTTTTTGCCGCTGCGTACTGCCTGCTGCGGGTAACTGTTGCCCATTCCATGCCATATGAAGGCAGCTACCACATCGGTCCCCGCCAGCAAATCAGCGCTATTATTCTGGGCGGCATGTTCGTTCTGCTGTTTTTAACAATGCAGACCGTCACCAACACCGGAGTATCACGGGAAACTTCTATCTTCGTTGTTGTCCCCCTGGCACTCTGCCAGCTCTACTGCATCACCCTTTTATATTTGCAGACTGAGCTGTTCAAAAAGGCGGCCATGGAAAAAGAGATGAACTCGCTGAACATGCTGTATGAACGCCAGCGCCAGCAGTATCAGGTGGCCAAGCGGAACGTACAGATCATCAACCGCAAATGCCATGAGCTGAAAGTTCAGATCGCTGATCTACGCCGCATGGCCCCCAACGCCGCGCTGCAGCAGAGCCTGAACGAAGCCGAAGCCGCCGCCCGGCAGTATGACGCCAGCACCCAGACCGGCAGTGAGGTTTTGGATGTTGTGCTGACCGAAAAGAGCATGCTGTGCGAAGCCCACCACATCAGCATCAACAATGTAGCGGACGGTACCTGCCTGCACTTTATGGATCCGGCCGATCTGTACGCTCTGTTTGCCAACGCACTGGATCATGCCATTGAGTTGACCCGCAAGCTGCCGGAGCCGGAAAAGCGGATGATTGACCTGCTGGTCTGCAGGCGGCAGGGGTTTGCTGTTCTGAATATCATCAGCGCGGTGCCCGATGGCCCGGATCCTGGCCGCGAAACCTGCGATGAGTTAAAGATCGTCAAGCGCATTATCCAGAAGTACAATGGTTTTTTGACTACCGAATCCAACGGTGGATTTTTTGCGATAAAAGCCGTTTTCCCGGTCCAATAAAGTTCCCTCAAAATTTCAGGTATAAGATTGATGCCCTTGCATTTGTACATATTGCACAAATGCAAGGGTTATTTTTTTGTCAGGCAAAAACCGTTTATTCCACGCAAATGACCGATTATGCAAACCCCATTGCGACATTTTTCGCTGTTCGTTACAATAATAACAGCAAAAAGAAAGGATGGCTGCGCCATGCGAGAAATCACCAAAATCATGAAGGGTTGGGAATTCACCGGCCCCGACGGCACCACCACAACGGTGGACCTGCCGCACACCTGGAACGCCCGCGACGGTCAGGACGGCGGCAATGACTACTGGCGCGGCACCTGCATCTACCGCACCCATTTCGCTGCTCCCCAGTTTAACACCGCCTCCCATCAGGTCTGGATTCAGTTTGACGGCGTCAACGCCAGCGCCCATGTGGTTCTGAACGGCTCCCCCGTCTGCAACCACGACGGCGGCTACTCCACCTTCCGCGCCAACATCACCGAACTGCTGCGGGATGAAAACGAGCTGACTGTGGAAGTCGACAACAGCAAAAACGACCGCGTTTACCCCCAGAAAGCTGACTTCACCTTCTATGGCGGCATCTACCGCGATGTCAGCCTGATGGTGGTCAGCAAGAACCACTTCACCCTGGATTACTTCGGCGGCCCCGGCATCCGCATCACCCCCACTGTGCAGGGCGCAGATGCCAGCGTTCAGGTTACCACCTGGCACGACGGCGAAGGCGAAGTGAGCATTGAGTTGCTGGACGCTGCCGGCAACACCGTTGCCACCGGCAAAGGCCCCGACATCACCCTGACCATCTTCAACGCACACCTGTGGAACGGCGTTAAGGATCCGTACCTGTACAGCTGCAAGGCCCGCCTTGTGGTGAACGGCACGGTGGAAGATGAGACCACCACCCGCTTTGGCGTGCGCAGCTTCAAGGTTGACCCCAAGAAGGGCTTCTTCCTGAACGGCAAGTCTTACCCGCTGCACGGCGTTTCCCGCCATCAGGACCGCAAGGGCCTGGGCAACGCCATCACCCGCGAGATGCACGACGAAGACATGGCCCTGATCAAAGAGATCGGTGCCAACACCATCCGCCTGGCTCATTATCAGCACGACCAGTACTTCTATGATCTGTGCGACGAGGTCGGCATGGTTGTTTGGGCCGAGATCCCCTACATCAGTGAGCACATGCCCAACGGCCGCGAGAACACCATCAGCCAGATGAAAGAGCTGATCATCCAGAACTACAACCACCCCTGCATCGTCTGCTGGGGCGTTTCCAACGAGATCACCATCTCCACCAAGGACAAGAAGGACATGCTGGATAACCACCGCCAGCTGAACGACCTGTGCCACGAGATGGACAAGACCCGCCTGACCACCCTGGCCTGCTACGCCATGTGCGGTCCCTTCAACCGTTCGGCCCACATTACCGATATGGTCAGCTGGAACCTGTACCTGGGCTGGTACGTTCCGGGCTTTATCCTGAACGACCTGTGGATGGGCTTCTTCCATCTCTGCTTCCCCAACCGCCCGTTCGGCTACAGCGAATACGGCGCGGAGGGCATGCCCAACCTGCACAGCACACACCCCCACCGCGGCGACCACACCGAAGAATACCAGGCCAAGTACCATGAGTACATGCTGCGCTGCTTCAAGCGCCACCCCTGGATGTGGGCCACCCACGTTTGGAACATGTTTGACTTTGCTGCAGACGCCCGTGACCAGGGCGGCGAGCCGGGCATGAACCACAAGGGCCTTGTGACCTTTGACCGCAAAACCAAGAAGGACAGCTTCTATCTGTATAAAGCATGGTGGAGCGATGAAGCCTTTGTGCACATCTGCTCCAAGCGCTTTGTGGAGCGCACCGGCAGCACCGCTACCGTAAAGGTTTATTCCAACCAGAGCACCGTTGCCCTGTATGTAAACGGCAACAAGGTAGGCGAGCAGACCGGCGAGCATGTTTTCACCTTCAAGGTTCCCCTGAACGGCGAACTGCACATTCAGGCCGTGGCTGGTGACCGCACCGATGAGTCCGTCATCCGCCATGTAGATACCCCCAACCCGGAGTACAAGCTGCACAAGACCAAATCCAAGAGTGCAAACTGGGTATAATCTATTTTGAACACTCTGTATTTTGTTCTCGCTTAATACAGTTTGTTATAGAGCATTTTCTAACAGGAGGAGAACACAATGAGTAAGAAACCCAAAGTTGGGATGTGGTCCGGCCTGACCGCCGTTACCGCCGTCCTGACCGCAGGCGCCATTGTAGGCACGACGGTTGCGTTCCATTATACGACCACCGTTAATAACTACCTGGACGCCGACACCTACAAGATCATCAGGGGCGACAGCGACGAAGACACTGAGTACTTCAAGAGCGATTTCACCTCTGATGAAGAGCGCGAGTCCTATGAGGCTGAGCTGTGCGCACAGGTTGAAGCCGAAGGCGCAGCCCTGCTGAAGAACGACAACAACGCCCTGCCCCTGGCAAACGGCGCAAAGGTCAGCCTGTTCGGCCACGGCTCCGTGGACCTGATGTACGGCGGCACTGGTTCCGGCTCCGTTGACACCAGCAAGGCTCCCAACTTCAAGCAGGCTCTGGAAGATCAGGGCATCCAGGTCAACAGCACCCTGTGGGATCTGTATTCTTCTGACGATATGATGAAGAACTACAGCCGCATCACCCCGGCTGCCATCTCCGATACCCTGGAAGCCAACACCCAGTACGCTGTGAACGAAGCTCCCTGGAGCAAGCTGTCCAGCGCCGAGTCCAGCTTTGCTGACTACGGCGATGCTGCTATCGTCGTGTTCTCCCGTTCCGGCGGCGAGGGCGCTGACCTGCCCAGCGGCGAAAACGGCACCAATGATTCCTGGATCAAAGGCCAGGAGGGCGACGGTAACTACCTGGCCCTGTCCGCTGAAGAAAAGGAACTGCTCCAGAACCTGAAGACCCTGAAGGACAACGGCACCTTCAAGAAGATCATCGTTCTGATCAACTCTTCCAACGCCATTGAGATGGATTTCCTGAACCCGGAGATCTGCGGCGAGGATTACGGCATCGATTCCGCTATGTGGATCGGCGACGTGGGCCAGACCGGCATCAACGGTG
>UMGW01030039.1_pt1 | contig 16501 bp, 10 predicted proteins | sample 1965371 | NCBI WGS metagenome assembly UMGW01 (sample SAMEA4836082, study PRJEB28245) | human gut metagenome | biome: gut microbiome; material: fecal sample | place: Denmark | collected 2008
CGGAATTAAGGATTATAATTATAAATGCTGGTTTGTCCCACTCCGTCCGTATATAAAGTATTCGTTTGGAAGTTATACATCGGAACAAAATTAGGTTTGCTCTCTTTAAACTTATCATAATAATCATAAGTATAAGAACCTTGAATCGTTAAACCTTTCAATGGCGTCAGAATGGCATACAAACGGGTTTTCAATGTATTTGTCTGGACATTACCAGTCGTGTTTCTCAGACGATTATAAGGATTGTTCGTTGCATTTTGAGGATCGTCTTCCGCATTTGCATTGATACCTAATCTGTTTTGATCATCCAAATATGCAATACCCGGATTTCCACCAGTTAAACCATAAGTATAAATATCTTTGATATTTTCGCTGACAGGTGTCGTATTTGCGGTATATCCACTTAGATTAACTCCCAACTTCAACCAATCTTTAATTTGAGAATCAATATTCGCACGGAGACTAAAGCGCTCATAGCCACAATTTTCAAGGATACCCGGATTATTCAGATAATTGAACGAGGTGTAATAGGTAATCTTCTCTGAACCGCCGGATGCAGACAGATTATGTTGATGAGAAACACCTGTTTCATAGACATCAAAAATGTCACTGTTCGGGTAAGCCAGATAGTTAGGCATGCCATATTCGTTCAATCCGTTCGGATCTTTCGATTTTTCACGCCAAAGATTGATCACATTCTGAGAGAAAGGAGCCGGCTTATTACTATTGGTCATACCTTCATTCAGGTATTCCATATAGCTTGCATAATCGGAAACTACATCATAAGGCTTATCCAACGTTTGGAAAGATACATAACCCGTATAATCCAACTTCATTTTACCGGATTTACCGGATTTAGTCGTAATCAAGATAACACCGTTGGCTGCACGGGAACCATAGATCGCAGATGAAGCCGCATCCTTCAAGACACTGACTGTTTCGACATCCTGCGGGCTGACACTATTCAGGCTGCCTTCCACACCGTCGATAATGACCAGAGGCGAAGAGTTGTTCAAAGTACCCTGACCACGCACCTTAATATCTGCATCTCCATTATTGGACGGAATATTGTTGCTGGACGTGATTTGCACACCGGGAGCAGTACCGGCCAAAGCTGTTGAAATGTTTGTCAATGGGCGGCTTTCTGCCATTTCACTGACATTAACGGATGTAACAGAACCAGACAGGTTAACTTTTTTCTGCGTACCATAACCTACAACTACAACTTCTTCCAATGCTTGTGAGTCTTCAGTAAGTTTGATAGTAACGGTTTTCTGGCTATTTACCGGAATCTGTTGTTCTTTGTATCCGATAAATGAAACAATTAAAATAGAGTTAGGCGCGACTTCAAGAGAAAAATTACCATCCATATCGGTAATAGTTCCATTAGTTGTCCCTTTTTCCACCACGTTTGCACCTGCAATAGGTCCAAACTGATCTTCTACCACACCTTTAATAGTGTGTTTTGCCTGTTGAGGAGAAGCTACAACAGGATTCGGCTCATTTGAGCCAAACGTATCGGTAGAAGGATTAGCGGAGGCCATTCCGATTGATGCCAGGAACATAGTAGCTCCCAGGAACATCGCTCTCGATACATAAAAGCGTTTAAAATCTTTTGTCATAATAACACCAGATTGATTAATAAATTGATAATAATTCTCATTTCTCTAAATAGGCACTTTGTGTTTTTTCAATTGTGTTTTTCACAAAAGTGTGTTACTGATCTAAGTTCTTCAAGAACTATGATGAAAACGTTGCAAATTTAGATGTTAATAATGTGTATGAATGTATATTTTTATCCATTTGATATGCACTAATCTTCCAACGGTGAGTTTTTAGCAATGTGTTAAATGTCTATATATTAACATATTGTGATTTGCATGTTTTGTATAACATATAAATTAAGCTTAATTGGCAATATATTTATTTAGAATTCAGTTTGTAATATTCACATAGGTATACATTGAAGTGTAAAAACGATACAGCTAAGGCAAATTCTCATAGTTTGGCAGATATGAATCATAAATGATGATTTATCATCATGATAGTTCAACATGGATTTCCGATTCAGCTTCACCCGTCTTTGATACCTTTTGATTGTCATGTCATACAAGGGTGAAGGCAGATATCCGGACTGCCTTCACCTCAAAAATTTGCCTTCACTCTGTCTCGTCCTGATTTGGGTTGGTCATGTTCCTCTCGGTTTCACATCTATATAATTAAGTGAAAAACAAGGAGACTACAATATTGATTAATAAACAAATACACAGGCATTAACAGCTATTACTACCACTCCTTACCTTTTTGACTAAGGGCGAAAAGGTTTTTGACCAGTGTCGAAAAGGCTTTTGACCTTGGTCGAAAAGGTATTCGACTAAAGGCAAAAGGTCTATGACCAGGCTGTTTGACAACAGAAACATACCCATTGTCACTTAATATAGAATCTTCCGAGGCCGACCTGGTCTCTGATGAAGGCAAACATAAGCGGTGAAGGCAATTCGCGGATGATGGCGAAACGCCATAGTCCTTGAAGAACTACGATAAAAATACTCTTTTGTGAAAGGTGCATATAGAAAAATGCAAGGTTCCGGTTTTGGAGGATGAGAATTATAATGTGGCAGGAAACACCTTAAATTTCCGCTTTTGGACAATCCGTGCACATGAATTGGATGAATATGTCTCTTTCTCATAGAGGGGACCTCTATTTTTGCGATATTGAAAAATAATACCTATGAGAACACAACGATTCATCACAATCGTGTGCCTGTTGCTTTGGACAGTTGCACACTTGCACGCGTATGAAAAACGCGACTTGTTGCAAAAAGAGGCCGATTTTGAGAAAGTCAAATCCGCGTTGATAATGGAGCAGAAGTGGGTGCCGTATCCTGATTATTCTGACCGGGCCGGTTGGGATAAACTCCTCGGTGATTATAAAGAAAAGTATATCCGGAAAGGAGAAAGTTATCTGGATTATGAGTGGAAGGTTGTGAAAGCGACCGATTATCTGGAGTTCGGACGAAGTGGTGACCGGGCGATTATGGAGAGTCCGTTCGGTAAAAACAATTCCGCACTCGGAAGTCTGTTCATGGCCGAGATGGCTGAAGGGAAGGGACGCTTTGTCGATCAGATTATCAATGGTGTTTTTGCAAGTTGTGAAATGACGAGCTGGGCATTGTCGGCACATTTGGGATTACAGAAGGTCGGAGGATGCTTTCCGAGCTATGAAGAACATGTGATTGATTTGGGTTCAGGAAATCTTGCTTCCCAGTTGTCTTGGATTTATTATTACCTGAAACCTTCGTTCGATAAGGTAAATCCTTTGATTTCAAAAAGGCTGCGGCATGAATTACAGGTCCGCATCCTCGATACCTATATGAATGAAGATCATTTCTGGTGGATGGCGTTCAACCTGAAGCCTGGCGGATTGGTGAATAACTGGAATCCGTGGTGTAACTTCAATGTGCTGCAATGTTTCTTCCTGCTTGAGAATGATCGGGATAAATTGGCAAAAGCGGTTTACCGGACGATGACTTCCGTGGATCATATCATCAATTATACGCATGGAGACGGAGGTTGCGAAGAAGGTCCTTCCTATTGGGGACATGCTGCTGGAAAGATGTACGATTATCTGCAGATGCTTTCTGACGGGACAGGCGGTAAAGTCTCCGTATTCGATCAGCCTATTATTAAGAATATGGGTGAATATATCGCCCGTTCCTATGTGGGGAACGGCTGGGTGGTCAACTTTGCCGATGCTTCTGCCAAAGGAGGAGGGGATGCCGATCTCATTTTCAGGTATGGGAAAGCAGTCGAAAGCCCTCTTATGATGAACTATGCTGCTTATCTCAAGAGTCTTTCTGATAAGGACGGTATTCCTTCCGGTGACCCTTTCCGTCTGTTCCAAACCTTGCTCTCCCGTGAAGAACTGGAAGGAATGAGTGCCGATTATCAGGCTCCCGGCTATTCCTGGTATCCGGAAACCGAATTTTGCTATATGACCAACAAGAATGGCTTTTTCGTGGCAACGAAAGGAGGCTATAATAATGAAAGCCATAATCATAACGATGCAGGGACCTTCTCCCTTTACTTGAATACGACGCCTATTTTTATCGATGCCGGAGTCGGGACCTATACCCGTCAGACCTTCAGTTCCGAACGCTATTCAATCTGGACAATGCAGAGTAATTATCACAACCTGCCTATGGTGAACGGTGTGTCACAGCAGTTCGGTTCGGAATTTAGGGCTACGGATGTGCACTTTGATCCGAGACGTATGTATTTCTCTGCAAATATTGCGACAGCTTATCCGGCAGAGGCAAATGTAAAAAAATGGGTCCGTTCGTACCAGTTGGGAAAGAACTCCCTGAAAATAGAAGATTCGTTCTCTTTGGACAAGGCGGATAAACCGAATCAAGTCAATTTCCTCACTTGGGGGGAGGTGGATGTGTCGGTTCCGGGAGTAGTCACGGTTGAAGTGAATGGCGAGAAAGTCCGGATGACGTATAATAAGAGCGCCTTTACACCGACTGTCGAAACGATCCGCCTGGACGATCCTCGCTTGTCGAATGTTTGGGGCGAACAGGTCTGCCGGATATCGTTGAACGCCAATAAGCAGCTGCTTTCCGGCTCCTATACTTATACAATAACAACAATAAAATAATTGGTACATGATGAAAAATTTGATTGCATTTGCTTTTTCGGCATTTCTGCTATCTTGTGCAGGTGCCCCTAAAACAGAGGAAAAAAGTTTTATTGACGAGAATATCGATTTTGCCCGTGCACAAATAGGGAATGAGATCGGTGTGATCGAAGCGAGTGGGAAATGCTTGAATCCGGTGACGCTTAAGACAGACAGTTCTGTCTATTATTGTGGTTATGCGGATTGGCGGAGCGGCTTTTTCCCCGGATCTGTCTGGTATTTGTATGAACTGACGGGCGACAGCACGTTGCTGCCGTTGGCCGCCAAATATACGGATGCCATAGAGGAAGCCAAAAACCTGACTTGGCATCATGATATCGGATTTATTGTAAATTGCAGTTTCGGGAATGGCTTGAGACTGGCAGGGACGCCTTCTTATAAAGATGTGATGGTGCAGGCTGCCAAGTCGTTGTCTACCCGCTTCCGTCCGGCTGCCGGAATTATCCAGTCGTGGGATGTGGAACGTGGATGGCAGTCTGAACGGGGTTGGGAATGTCCGGTTATCATTGACAACATGATGAATCTGGAACTGATGTTCGAAGCGACGCGTCTGTCCGGCGACTCTTCTTTCTATAAGATTGCGGTGTCGCATGCCGATCGTACCATGGAGGAACATTTTCGCCCGGATGGAAGTTGTTACCATGTGATTGACTACAGTATCAAGGATGGTAAAGTGCGCCATCGCCAGACGGCACAAGGATATGCCGACGAATCTATCTGGAGTCGCGGGCAGGCATGGGCTATCTACGGTTATGCGGTATGCTATCGTGAAACCAAGGACCGTAAATATCTGGATCAGGCCTTGAAAACGTTCAATATGATGAAGAATCTGGAGAATATGCCGGAAGATCTGATTCCTTACTGGGATATGTCGGCTCCGAATATCCCGAACGAACCACGCGATGTATCGACGGCTTCCTGTATCGCTTCCGCGCTTTATGAGATCAGTACGATGGATGTACCGGATGCAGCCGGCTATAAAATGTATGCCGACAGTATCATGGTTTCACTTTCTTCTCCGGCCTATCGGGCTGCATTGGGCACGAATGGAAACTTCCTGCTGATGCATTCTGTTGGCAGCATTCCTCACAATTCGGAAATAGACGTCCCATTGAACTATGCCGATTACTATTATCTGGAAGCATTAAAACGTAAACGGGATATCGAGAAAGGTCTTTAATTAATGAGTATGCATTATGCTTAAATATCTATTTCCCTTATCATTTTTCTTTTTTATATAATATTCATAACTTTGCTTATCCGCGCGTATCGGGACCGGCAAGGAGAGTTTCCGTCCGATAAACCCTATTATTTGCTGATCGATATGTTGTTGGGTGGAGCTTGTATTGGCGAAGTCGATTCTCTGGCTTTGCCGGTGGAGATGAAAGTGGGGCGGGTACGATATTATAGGAAGGATTGATATATTTAATTTAAGATAGCATGAAAACAGGAAAGTTGATTTTAGCATTGGTATTTCTGATGTTGTTTGCCGATGCTTCGATGGCTGCCAAGTGGAAAGCCAAACATGTAGTTTTGATCGGTCTGGACGGCTGGGGCGCTTATAGTGTGAACAAGGCCGAAATGCCGAATGTGAAGAAGTTGATGGAAGAAGGATCTTATACGTTGAAAAAACGCTCTGTACTTCCGTCTTCCAGTGCCGTAAACTGGGCTTCCATGTATATGGGGGCGGGACCGGAACTTCATGGTTACACGGAATGGGGATCGCAAACTCCGGAACTGCCTTCCCGTGTAGTGAATAAGCACGGTATTTTCCCGACTGTGTTCAGCTTGCTTCGCGAGTCTGATCCGAAAGCTGAAATCGGCTGTATCTGTGAATGGGCGGGAATCCGTTACGTTGTCGATACGTTAGCTTTGAGTTATGATAAAAATATTACGGAAAAGCCGCAGAATCCGGCCACTGCCAAATGTGCGGTTGAATATATCAAGCGTGCACGTCCGGCATTGGTCAATATCGTTTTCGACGAACCCGATCATGTCGGTCATGCTGAAGGTCATGACACACCTGCCTACTATGAAAAGCTGAAAGAGCTCGACGGCTATATCGGCCAAATCATTCAGGCGGTTAAGGATGCAGGTATGTTGGATGAGACTATCTTTATCGTCACAGCCGATCATGGTGGTATCAAGAAAGGGCATGGCGGCAAGACCATGGAAGAAATGGAGACTGCCTTTATTATTGCCGGCAAGGGAATCAAGAAAGGATATGAATTCCAGGAAAGCATGATGCAGTTCGACTGTGCTTCGACAATCGCTTATATCTTCGGGTTGAAACAGCCGCAGGTTTGGATCGGACGTCCGATGATCCAGGTGTTTAAATGACCGTTTTCTTTCTGTATTCAGCCGGGGTAATTTCAAATTGGGCTTTGAAACAGCGGGTGAAATAACGCGGAGAACCGAAGCCCAGCCGGTCGGAGATGTCGGCGATCTGTAGATCGGGGTTTTCCGTCAACATGGTTGCGGCCCGCTTCAGTTTGCAGTTGAGGACAAAGTCATTGGGTGTCATACCTGTCAGTGCCTTGAATTTGGCATACAATGAACTTCGACTGAGTCCCAACTCGCGGGCCATCATATTCATGTCGAAGTCGATATTATCAAGATTCTTTTCAATGATCGAGTTGACCGTATCCAAGAACTTTTGGTCTATCGGGTTGCTTGCCAGCGATTGTGCATCGAAATCTTTCTGCTGGCTGAATTTCTTTTGCAGGATAATACGGTTACGGACCAGGTTATTGCAACGCGCCAGTAATACCTTTGCATTGAATGGTTTGTTTATATAGTCGTCGGCGCCTCGTTGTAAGCCTTCGATATTTTGTTCGGCGGAAGTGAGTGCCGTAAGCAGTACGACCGGGATGTGGCATACATCAAAATCATTTTTGATCTTCAAGCACATCTCTGTTCCGGACATTTCCGGCATCATGACATCGCTAACGATGATGTCCGGTCGTTCTGCGCGTGCCTTTTCCAATCCTTCTTTACCGTTTCGTGCCAGCAGGACGCGGTAGGTCGGTGAGAACAGGGAGTTGAGTATCTGGAGTAACTCTTCGTTGTCTTCGACCAGTAGGATCGTATGAAGGGAATCGTCTCCTTCGATCAAAAGCTCTTTTTGTTCCGTATCGGAAAACTCTTCCATGTGATCGGAAAAGGCGACCGTGTCGGGAATCAGGCTTTCCGTTTGCTTTTCTTGCTGCTTTTGTGCCAGTTCTTCCTCGGTAAAAAGCGTGCAGCCTTTCTGGTGATGGACAATGAAAATACTACCGTAGCCCGGTGTACTTTCCACTTGTATCGTTCCGTGGTGCAACTCGATTATGCTTTTGGTCAATGAAAGTCCGATCCCCGTGCTGGGAGTCTTGGTGATATTCGAGATACCGTTTTCAGCCTGATAGAATCGGTCGAATATTTTGTCTATATCTTCTTTGCTGATACCGATACCATTGTCGATAACTTTAATGGTAACTTCATTTTCTTTGTTTTCCAAAATCATTTCAATGGCTGCATTCGGTTTGGTATACTTGAAAGCATTGGATAGCAGGTTATAGAAGACTTTTTGCATTTGCTTCGGGTCGAAATAACACAAAACATTCTCTTGCGGAGCCGTGAAATTGTATGTGATGGAACGGCTGGACGCATATTCATAAAAAGACAGGTAAATCTCTTTCAGGAACGGGACGATGTCTTGCTCGTACACTTTCAGCTTCATATGCCCCTGTTCCAGTTTACGGAAATCCAATAACTCACTGATCAAGTTCCGCATATGATAAGTGTTTTTATATACTTTCAGCAGTTTGTTGTATACGGAAGGTGACAATGAACTGCTTTGTAATAAGAGTTCTATCTGGGAGATAATCAGCGTCAACGGTGTCCTGAACTCATGCGAGATGTTGGAGAAGAACTGTAGTTTTGCCTGATTCAACTCTTCGATCGCTTCTTTTTCCTTCCGTTCCATTTCCAGTGAAGTTTGCAACATGTATTGTGATTTCTTGAAACGGTAAATGCTGTACAGTATACTAATGATCAAGATGAAGTAGAGGAAATAAGCTAAGTTGGATGCATACCAGGGGGAATGGATATGAATGTCCATCTTGATGGTACGCGGTTGTTCCTGATTCGGGTCGTATTGTATTTCCCGGACGATGAGCGTGTACTTTCCGGGGTTCAAGTTCGTATAGAAAATATTGTTGTCTTTGCTGGGTATCCATTTCTTGTCGAAACCTTCCAACATGTATTCGTAAGACGCCTTTTTCAGCGTATTGACATAGTTGTTCGATGTAAAAGTGAAAATCAGATTATTTTGATTATAGGCCAGCTCTATTTCTCGAGTGAAAGGTAGGGCGGTGGCCAGCACCTTGTTGTGGTCGCCGGGAGAAACTTGTTCGTTGTTAATGAACAGGTCGGAAAAATATAGTTGGTAGTCTTTGGCGGAGTTGAACAACTGCTGTTCAAAGAATGTCGCCATGCCATTGCTGCTGCCGACGAATATTTCTCCGTTTTTGCAGACCAGGATTCCGCAACCGATGTTTATGCCTGTCAGAGGCAGGGCCGTCCCCAGTTCCACGACCTTGAACAGGTTTTGATCCGGATCGAAAAAGGTAATTCCTTTGTCGCCTGTTATCACTAATTGGTCCAGGGTCGACAAGGTGAGTTCATAGCAGTAGTCACTGGCGATGAAGCTATTTTCGGTTGTATATCCGATAAACCGTTTGTTCTTCTCGTCATAGTGGAACAGGCCGGAGCCACGGGTTCCGAGGAAGATCCGTCCCTCTTTGTCTTCGATTATTTGAGATATGGGAAATGTTCCCAATCCGTTTTCACCAGAACGGTATTGTACCTTGTCTTCTTCATTTTCGAGGTTGATCTTCCAGACACCTTTGCCGTAGGCCAACCAAATGTACCCTTTCGAGTCAATTAGGAAGCAGGTGTTCCCGTAATACTTACCGCTTTTGAACAATGGAGATACTTTTTCTGTATATAGATTCATTTTGAAGATTCCTTTCGGTCCGGTACAAATCAATTCGTCATTGTAGATTCTCATCTGGTTGATGCGGTCGCCTGCTATTACGGCATAAGACGGATCTTCGAAATAGGGATTTTTGAACCGTTTATTTTTGATGTCGTAGATGGATAGTCCTCCGGTATGTGTTCCAATATACAGTTTGTTGCGTTCAGGGCTGTAGGCTATTGCCTTCAGGTTGTTATGAGCAATGGAGTTACGATTCTCATCGGCCATGAAGTAGGTGAATTTCTTCGTTTTCCGGTCGAAAAAGTTCAACCCGCCTCCTTCGGTACAGATCCAGATATTATTGTCTTTATCTTCCACCATATTACCGACGAAAGGATAATTCAGGCAATCGTTCCGGCTGTTGTTAGCTGCATAAACCGTGAAAATATCTGTCTCCGGGTTGAAATAATTGACACCGCCGTAATAGGTCCCCAACCAGATCGTGCCTTGTCTGTCTTTGTAAACGGGGAATACGGATGAATGGGTCATGCTGCCGGGCAGAGGGTTGCGGGCATAAACTTCGAACTGATTGCTGGTCGGATTATATTTGTTTAGCCCGGTGAAAGTGCCGAACCAGATGTTCCCGAAGTTGTCTTCCACGAAATCCCGGACCTGGTTGCTCGATATGTTGTTGGGGTTGGAAGGATCGTAACGGTAACGGGTGAAATTGCCGTGCACGTCCCTTTTGTACATGCCATTCATGCGAATGGATATCCAAAGATTATATTTGGAGTCTTCATATAGGTCGTAAATGTCTTCTCCCATGATCATACAGGTCAGGGATTTGTCGTCATTCATCTTGAAGAGTCCGTCTGTAGTGCCGATCCAGTACCGGCCGCCGGAATCTTCCAACAAACAGGTCGCACGCTGGTTCCGATTTTCCAGCCTCGTGACGAAATCGAAATCGTTTTTATCCGGATTCCAGGTGAGTATGGAGTCAGCTATTCCTACCCATATTGTTCCTTTGATAGAAGCGACGGTATATACGTTTGATTTCCGTAGGCATGAGAATTTCTGTGTCTGGATGTCATAGCGGATCAAGGATTGATCGGAGTCGAAGAAAACATTTCCATCTTTGTCGCCTGCAATGAAGTGCGTCTGGTTACCTATCGGATTGGCGTTTTGGCGATGAAATTCGGATGGTTTGTATACTTTGGTCTGTACGCCGTCGTATATGCTGATTCCCTCTTCCGTCCCGAACCACATTCTACCCAAATTATCCTGGTAGATGGCCATGACGGAAAGTTGTGACAGGCCTTCCTGCATGCCTATATGCTTGAAATATATCGGGTATGTGCCGGAGCAAAATCCTACAAGCAGTATGAGTGATATGATGATTCTTCTCATAGTATTATAGTATATAACATTAGCAGTTCTGTTGTTTAAGGGGCTAAGATAAAAAATTTTTCCAAAAGCATTATCTTTGCAGGCATGAAAAAGCAAGTCTTCATTTTTTATCCGTTTTTGTTAGTTCTCCTGTTGCTGTTGTTTGCCGGCGGACTGGTTTATGGCGCTGTCTCGATACCCGTTGAAAGTGTGGTGAATATATTGCTGGGAGAGGGAACGGAGCGACTTGCATGGCAGAATATTGTGTTGCAGAGCCGTTTTCCCCAGGCTGTAACGGCTTTGTTAGCAGGTGCTTCGCTGGCTGTTAGTGGATTGTTGCTACAGACATTGTTCAGGAATCCGCTTGCCGGTCCTTCCATATTGGGAATCAGTGACGGGGCCAATCTGGGAGTCGCTGCGATCATGCTCTATTTCGGCGGTTCGTTGAGTATGGTGACCGATTTGCCGATCAGCGGTTATCTGGCGGTTATCATGGCCGCATTTAGTGGTGCGGCCTGTATTTTGGGATTGATTATTTATTTCTCGGCGAAGGTGAAGAATAACGTCATGTTGTTGATTATCGGTATTATGATCGGTTATCTCGCTTCATCATTGATTTCGGTTCTGAATTATTATGCATCGACTGACAAGGTGCATGCATTTGTGATGTGGGGATTGGGGAACTTCTCCGGGGTTTCCTTGCAACAGCTGCCTTATTTTGCCGGTTTTACCTGTATAGGATTGCTATTGGCCATTCTTTTGATCAAACCTCTGAATGCATTGCTCTTAGGAGAAATGTATGCTGCCAATTTAGGAATCAAGATCAGGCGGACGCGTATTCTGATCCTGTTGTGTACAGGATTGCTTACTGCGACTACGACTGCCTTTTGCGGGCCGATCTCCTTTATCGGGCTGGCGGTCCCGCATGTCGCACGTTTGATGTTGGGCTCATCCAATCATAAGATGCTGGTTCCTGTAACGTTGCTGACCGGTTCTTGCATCGCGTTGCTTTGTAATCTGTTGATGGTATTGCCGGGTACGCATAACATATTGCCGCTGAATGCCGTGACTCCGATGCTCGGTGCGCCTGTCATCATTTATGTAATTGTGAACCGGAAAAACATCCAATACTTTGACTGACCGATATATGACAAAAGTAGCTGCAATAGAAACAAAAGGACTTTGTATCGGTTACCTGCTGAAAGGCGGTAAGAGGAAAGTGGTCCATGAGGATTTGAACCTGCAACTCGTTTCGGGCGAGGTGACTTGTTTGTTGGGACTGAACGGTGCCGGTAAATCGACGCTGCTTCGTACGCTTTGTGGTTTTCAGCCTCCACTCGGAGGGGAAATACGTTTGATGGGGAAGCCTCTTTCCGGTTATTCGCAGGCAAACTTTTCCTTGACTGTCGGTGTTGTACTGACAGAAAAGACTAATGCAGGAGGAATTACCGTCTATGAACTGGTTTCGTTGGGCAGGCATCCTTATACCGGCTTTTTCGGACAGTTGAAGAAGCGGGATCATGTTATCATCGAGCAATCGCTTGAAGCTGCCGGCATAGCTCATAAAGCCAATAACTATGTCTCGGAGCTAAGTGACGGTGAACGGCAGAAGGCTATGATTGCCAAGGCGCTTGCCCAACAGTGCCCGATTATCCTGTTGGACGAACCGACCGCCTTTCTGGATGTGACCAGCCGTATCGAAACAATGGTTTTGTTGCATCGCCTGGCAGTCGAGCAAGAGAAAGCGGTTCTGCTTTCTACTCACGACCTGGACCTGGCTATCCAAATGGGGGATTGCCTTTGGCTACAGGAGAAAGGACGTCCGATGGCTTGCGGAACTCCCGAAGACCTGATTATGAGTGGAGCTTTTGAATCTTTTTTCGGTAAGGAGGGAATCGTATTCGATCCGGCAACCGGAAAGCTGAATACGGAAGCTCCTACGTCACCCATCGGTGTGGAAGGCGACTTTCTGACTTCTTATTGGGTAGGGAATGCTCTGATCCGTAATGGTTACCGTCCTTCGCCCGTAAAGGAAGGGCAGTTGAATATCACTTGCAAGAGCCCGCATGAACTGGTTGTGGCTTTCCCTGAGGGCTGCAAGGAAGAACTCCGGACGGTGGCGGAGCTTGTCTCTCTTATCGGCATGAGAAAAAGTTTTTATGGACATGGAAACAACGTTTCTCGCTTATGACAATAAATTTTCCCGGTAGGAAATAAAAGTTTTGTTTAAGATTAAAAGGAATAAATATGGCAAACGAAATAACATGGCGGCTGGAGCATGAAAGGATCGGCCGGTTGTTGTTGCATTATGCGATGCCGGCAGTGATCGGTACAATGGTGAATGCTCTTTATAATATTGTCGACCGTATCTTTATCGGTCAGGGAGTCGGTCCGCTGGCAATGGCAGGATTGACGCTGACATTCCCTATTCTGTTGTTCCTCCAAGCGTTTGGAATGCTCATAGGGGCGGGGGCTGCGACGCGTGTCTCCATCTATCTGGGACGGAGGGAGAATGAGATGGCGGAAAAGGTATTGGGGAATGCTTTCACCTTGACATTCATCATAACGCTTGCGACAGTAGTTCCCTGCATGATCTGGATGAAAGATTTATTACTGGCTTTCGGGGGAAGCGAACAGACCATCCCGTATGCACAGGACTATCTGAATATCGTGGTTCCGGGGACGCTCCTGACCTCCCTCAGTTTTGGCTTCAACGCTGTCATGCGTGCTTCCGGCTATCCGAAGAAAGCAATGTTTACCATGCTGATCGGGGCGATAACCAATGTGATACTTGATCCTATTTTCATTTTCTGGCTGGATATGGGGATTAAGGGGGCTGCCATTGCGACGATCATCTCGATGCTGCTCTGTACTCTTTTTGTCATGAACCATTTTGTCCAAAAAGACAGTATCGTCCGTTTCCATAAAGGGACGTTCAAGCTGGAAAAGCATGTGGTATGGAATATCCTGACGATCGGTGTTTCGCCTTTTGCCATGCAGTTGGCGGGAAGTTTGGTGGTGGTGATCCAGAACTATGCACTCAAACAGCATGGGGGAGACTTGGCATTGGGGGCAAACGGCATTATCACCAGTGTCGGAATGCTTTTGGTGATGCTGATTATCGGGATCGCGCAGGGGATGCAGCCGATTGTCGGTTTCAATTTCGGGGCAAAGAAATACGAGCGTGTCCAGGAAACGCTACGTCTGGTCATTATAACCGCTACCATTATCATGGGAGTCGGCTGCTTTTGTAGCGTGGCGTTTCCGAAATTGATCACCCGTGCCTTTACGAACGATCCTGATTTATTGGATGTGACGGCAAATGGCTTGCGGATCAGTTTGCTGGTATTTGTGGTCGTCGGTTCGCAGATCTCGATCAGCCAGTTTTTCCAAAGCATCGGGATTGCTTGGAAGGCTATGTTTTTGAGTTTAAGCCGCCAAGTCTTGTTCCTGATACCAGCGATGTTGCTGTTCTCCCGCTTTTGGGGGTTGGATGGTGTCTGGTATGCTGCTCCCTTCTCTGATTTTGTTGCGGCTGTAACTGCTTGGCTCTTTTTGTGGTATCATGTTAAAAACATGAAAAGTAAGAATTCGGATTGAACTTTTTAGTATCTTGTTTGTCATACTATATGAAAGTAGATTGATTAGGTTTCAACTAAAAGAATGAGAAGTATGAAAAGAGTATTATTATTACTGGCTGTCCTGCTATTTAGTGCAGGGACAATGATGGCCCAGCAGGATAAAGCTGCCGAGAAGGCCGCCAAGAAAGCAGAAAAAGAAGCGAAGAAAGCCGCCGAAGCAGCTGAACAGATGGCCTTGTTCGAACAAGGTGTACAAGCACTGAAGGAGAAAGATTTTGTATTGGAAGCCGAACGTGTCGAGTTTAAGCGTGGACAATTCGTCTATGTGACCCCGAGCACGAACTTTGTTTCCATGAAAGGTGACCGGGCGACTATCCAGTTGGCTTTCAATACTGCCGCTGCCGGCCCGAACGGGATCGGGGGGATAACGGTCGATGGCAGTGCTTCAAATATAGAGATGAAAACAGACAAAAAAGGAAATGTCACGTTTAGTATGATGGTACAAGGTGTTGCAGTCTCCGCCAATGTGACAATCCGTATGGTAAAAGGCACGAACAAGTGTACGGCAACTGTGAGTCCGAACTTCAACAGCAACCGTATTTCGTTTACCGGTTATCTGTATCCGTCGGATCAGTCCAACGTGTTTAAGGGGCGTGCCATCTGACGTGTAGATTCTTTTGTTCAGGAAAAGCTGCTTTCGGAAAGGGAAGCAGCTTTTTTTGTGCAACGTATTTTATATCTTTGTCCGTCAAAATATCATAAACATAAAAGTCATGCAATTAGCAATAGATCAGAAAGACATAGATAAGTTCCTGATGGTGGGTGACAAGGTGCTTATCAAACCGAAGAACCCGCAGAGTCAGACAAAATCCGGATTGTATCTGCCGCCTACTGTTCAGCAGGAGAAGATTCAGAGCGGCTATATCATCAAGGTCGGTCCCGGTTTCCCGCTTCCTTCCCAGAGTGAGGAACATGAAGTATGGGAAAAGAAGAAAGAGGGTGAGGTGCATTATCTTCCTTTGCAGGCGCATGAAGGCGATTTGGCTGTATTTCTACAGAATGCGGCTTACGAGATCAATTTTAATGAAGAGAAGTTCCTGATCGTCCCTCATTCGGCTATTTTGATGTTGGTTCGTGACGAAGGTTTGTTCGAATAACTCCTTTTTGTTTGGCAAAATACTGTGCTATCCAGTTTTTTGATGTATTTTTGCAACCAAATCAACAAGACTAACTATCAATAGTAGCGATTATAATGAATAAAATTGTAAGTAAAGAACATTTCTCTGCCAACGTAGTGAAACTGGAAGTGGAAGCACCTTTGATTGCCCGCTCCCGTAAGGCAGGCCACTTTGTTATCGTGAAGGTGGGTGAGAAAGGTGAACGCATTCCCCTCACCATTGCCGGAGCTGATACGACGAAAGGAACTATCACACTCGTGATCCAGGCTGTAGGAGGTTCGTCAAAAAAGATATGCGAACTGAATGCCGGTGATTATATTACCGATTTGGTCGGCCCGCTGGGGCAAGCCACCCATATCGAGAAAGTAGGCACGGTTGTGTGTGCCGGCGGTGGTGTCGGTGTGGCTCCTTTATTGCCGATCGTGGAGGCTTTTCATAAGGCGGGCAACCGTGTGATTGTAGTGCTGGCCGCCCGTACGAAGGATCTGGTTATCTTGGAAGAGCAGATGCGCGCCAACTCCGATGAGGTGATCGTGATGACAGACGACGGTTCTTACGGTACAAAAGGTTTGGTGACGAATGGCGTGGAAAGTGTGATCAACCGTGAAAAGGTGGATTTGTGCGTCACGATCGGTCCGGCCGTCATGATGAAATTCGTCTCTGCCTTGACGAAGAAATACGAGATCCCGACAGTCGCCTC
>UMGW01064593.1_pt1 | contig 16454 bp, 9 predicted proteins | sample 1965371 | NCBI WGS metagenome assembly UMGW01 (sample SAMEA4836082, study PRJEB28245) | human gut metagenome | biome: gut microbiome; material: fecal sample | place: Denmark | collected 2008
GCCTCGCTACCGTCAGAGCGATTTGTTTTCGAATTCATCATGGTTGTATTATTTTACGCACTATGTTTTACAATGCGGTTTCGTTTGCACATTGCTAAAAGCTCCTGGCCTGCCAGGGGTCGCTTAAGCAAAAAGCTTTCTCAAGCCAAAATTATTTTGCTGAATTCACTTTCGCTTCCATAGCGTAAACTGCCGGGCAGACGGTATGGAGGCTATTTCTTTCTTCTGTGCAAAACAAAAAAAGATTATAGAAGTGTAAATTGTGCCCTGTCTTTTTGCGTCCGGCACTCTATAACACTTTCATTTCATCTTTTTGTACTGAAAAAGAAAAAACAGTAAATTTCTACTCGGCGGAGGTTTCACTTTCTGTACTTTCTTCTTCACTCTCCGGATAATCATTGTAATTTAATCCCTGGAATGCGGACAGTTTATCCGCTGACATCAGATAAATATTATTGCTTCCATCGAGCTGAACATAGTAAGATCCGTCTTCTGCCTGTTCTCCCACATAGAGAGTTCCGCTGAGAATTTCGGCAGGTTCGGTTTCGTTTGCTGTTTCGCTTTCTGTTTCGGAAGAAGTGTCTGTTTCTGACTCAGCTTCCGTTGTAGCATCATCCGAATCTGTCGCTTTGGTATATTGGAAATTTATCGTTATGGACGGATTCTTCAGTCCGTATTTTTCTTTGTTTTCTTCTTTATGATCCACAAAACTGTCAAAAGAAAGATTTCCGAGGTGGTCCACAAGGGTTGTCACGGTGTTTACGGTCGCTTTTTCAGGAGTACTTTCTGTTTTGCCTCCGTCCTGAGACTGGGAAATCTGCCAGGTTTTTACCGAACCGGTGGTACTGCTCTCAAAAAGCAGTGTCGTACCTTCTTCGGTTATCGAAAGCTCCTGGACATTATCGGAAGAAATCGTCGGAAAACTTTCGATTTCAGCCAGATCCGTTAACGTTTTATGAAAGGAATCTGCAAGGGAAGAGCTTACGGTATAAATTTCTCCGCTGTCTTCACGTTTCAGATAATAATCACCGGTCATGCTGTTGGCTTCGCCAAGAACAAAGCTGCAGTTTGTACTGTCGGAAGAAGTGAGCGTGACCGTAGGAGCGTTTTCCGAAAATCCATAATTTTCCCCATCCTGTGCAGTGCCAAGATCACGCACAGCCTGGAGGGAAGTGAAGGTATTTACCAGTTCGGAAGCAGCATCGTTGGATAACGGAAACGTCTCGTCCTGAACACAGATCCAGCTGTTGTCTGTTTTTGTCAGCGTAAAAGAAGTATCACCGTCTGCCAGCTGAAAAGAAGAGACTTTATCAGAGGCGATCGTTGCTACTGCTACACCAGTTTCCGATTCCGCAGCAGCTGATTCCGACTCCTGTATCCGGTTATGGTTGGCAAGCAATGCATAACTGCCGCCAAGTACGATCAGAACAGCAACGGCCGCAGCCAGTCCAAATGATTTTTTCTTCATTATTTTTTCCTCCTTTTCAGCCAGATCACACCGCCGGTTACCAGGAACAGAACCGGAAGAACGGCAATGGTAATAATGCTCCAGAGGTTGACATTTGCAGATGTCAGGGTCAGATAAGACAGCTGCATACTCTTGGAAGGAATGGAGATACTGGAACTCTGTCCGCACATCCAGCTTAAAGCGTTTGTGAGAAGTTTTGTATTGCCGCCGGAAACAGCAGAGTCTGTATTGCTGGTCAGAAACTGACTGCTTGCAAGAACGACCAGCCTGGTTTCTTTTGCATCTTCGGCAGCTTCTGTTTCGCTTTCAGCCTCAACCTGAGAAGCACTGCTTTCCCCTTCTACAATAGTTTCTGTTTCGGTCTCTTCTTCGGAATCAGATCCGTTTCCGATGTCTTCGGTAATGGCTGCTGCCAGAGTAAACGGACCGCTTTCATCGTTCTCTTCTTTGGAAAGGCTCTCCATATTTTCCGGATCTGCTTTTAAATATGCAGAACTGGTAGAAGTCAGCATATCGGTTACTGTGATGTCATCGGATTTGCTGTCCAGTGTTTTGATACTCTGACCGATCGGCATCAGCACATAGCTGTTTGAGCCGGAAAGGCTTCCGGTAGCATCGCAGGACTGGATCTCCGGCACCAGATAAAGAGGATTTCCGGAAACATAATGATTGTTGTCACCTTCCAGAACAACGCCTTTTTCAATAGAAACGCCATACTGTTCCAGAATAGAATGATAATTCGGCATTTCCGTTGTGGTATATCCGGATACCAGAAAAGCATGACCGCCATTTTGCAGATAGGTCAGAATGGCACTGGTCTCATCGTCGGAGAAATCTTTCTGCGGAGCATTGATCATCAGGCAGGATGCGTCTTCCGGAACCGTTCTGGCTGTGAGAAGATTCAGTTCCTGAACTTCGATATTTTCTTTTTCGATAGCAGACTGCATGGAAGAATCAAGATCACTTTCTTCATGTCCTGTTAATGTATACAGGATCGGAAGATCCTCTGTTGTGACATAGGCGATCGCACTGGTGACCTGACCTTCACCGTCAAATGCAGTTGTTTCCATAGAGTAAGTCTGGTAATTGACACTGCTTTCATACAGATCACTGTAAGGGATCACCTTGCTTCGTTTGTCACTGACAACGATCACACTGTTAGAAGCAAGATCTTCGTCGGTATAGGAAGAAGCAAAGCTTGGATTCAGAACCGGGTCCTTTTTCTCATATTTAATGTGAGAAGAGAGATCTGCATAACGTGTCAGAAGTTCGTTTAATGTAGCATCCTCACTTCCGTCTTCTACAAGAAGATAAAGGGTGACATCTTCTGTCAGAGAAGAAGCAACGGTCTTTGTCTCGTCACCGATACTGTAAAGTTTATTTTCACTGACATCGATTTTTGTGGCAGTGGAAGGAAGTTCACTGATCAGAAGATTCAGAAAAACAGCGATTGCTATGACAACTACCGTAAAGGCAAGACTGTAAGATCCTTTTTTTAAAAGCTTTTTATTTTTCGACCGCAGCATATTAGCCGGCTTTTTTGATTTTAAATTGATGTTCATGGCGACAACCTCCTAATTCCAACGTCTTTTCTGAATGCTCTGAACCGTCAGAAACAGCATAATTCCAATAAAGGAAAGATAGTAGACAACACCGGTAAGATCAAGAATACTATTCGTAAAATTGCTGAAGTGACTGGACATATTGAAAAGATTCAGTATTTTCTGGATGATGCCTTCGAACATGCTTTGTTTCACAAAATAAAGAACGGCAAGGACACCTTCACCGATGACACCGATCACAAGCGGAAGCAGGATGTTCTGTGTGGTATGATAAATCAGCAAACCTATAAGCAGAACAATGACAACAAGTGCAAAAAAGGAAGCACCGGCAGTTTCCGGGAAAAATCCGCTGATTCCATCCATCAGATAACATACCAGCAGAAAAGCGAAGGTTCCGACTGCGGCAAGAATCTGGCTTTCCGTAAGAGACGAGAAGAACAGTCCCACAGCCAGACAGGTACATCCAAGCAGAAAAAAACCAAGCAGTGCCACGTAAGTAGATGCAAAAGCAATGCTTCCGTACTGTGCCATGATCAGCGGATAGAAACACAGGATCACGACCGGAAGAAGAAAAGTGACGATCAGTGCCAGGTATTTTCCAAACACAATCTGCCATACCGTCACCGGTGCAGTGAGAAGCAGCTGGTCCGTCTTCTGTTTGCGTTCCTCTGCAAGCGTTCGCATGGCAAGGATCGGTGACACGATCAGAAACAGAAAGGTGATGGAAGAGAGCGTATAACTGAACAGTGGATAGCCATAATTCAGGTTATAGGCAGTAAAATAAATACCCGCCATCAGAAGCAGGAATGCACCGAACACCCATCCTATCATAGAATGAAAAAAACTTCGGATTTCTCTTTTACATATGCACAGCATTTTCGTTGTCTCCTTTCTCTGTATCCGATTCTGTCGTGTCGGTATCGGTATCGTCCGCATTTTCTGTAGGGGAAGATGGTGTACCGGTAATCACTTTTTTTGCTGCCTGATCATCGGCAGTCAGTTCGAGGAAGATATCTTCCAGTGACAGTCTCACAAGCTGCATGGCAAGGATCGGAAGATTCTTTTCTGCCAGCTGATAGAAAAGCAGTTCCCGGATATCGGAAGAAGGATCGGTTTTGATCTCTGCTTTTACACAATGTTCTTCTTCGCAGTCGCTCATAAAGTGAAATTCTTTCACGGCTGTGATGCCTCGCAGAATTTCTTTCAGCTGCTCTTTAGAAGATTTCACCGTTACGATCAGACTATTTTGTCCCTGCATCAGTGAAGTAAGATTTTCCAGAGTGTCGCTGGCTACCAGTTTTCCGTGTGAAAGGATCAGGACGTAGTCGCAGACAGCACTGATTTCCGAAAGAATGTGGGAACTTAAGATAACCGTATGTTCTTTTCCGAGTTCTTTGATCAGATCACGGATCTCCAGGATCTGTTTTGGATCCAGACCAACCGTAGGCTCATCCAGGATCAGGATTTCCGGTGATCCGAGCAATGCCTGTGCAAGTCCTACTCTCTGACGGTAACCTTTGGAAAGATTTTTGATCAGACGGTTCTGTACGGTATCCAGTTTTGTGGTTGCAGATACTCTGGTTATCTGATTTTTCCGTTCCGCTTTTGGGATTTTTTTCAGCTCGGCGGCAAATGCAAGATATTCTTTTACCGTCATATCAAAATAAAGCGGCGGCAGTTCCGGCAGATAACCGATGTTCTTTTTTGCGGCTTCTGCGTCTTCCAGAATGTCATGTCCGTTGATCGTAACACTTCCGTCGGTGGAAGCGAGATAACCGGTTATGATATTCATTGTGGTGGATTTGCCGGCACCGTTTGGACCTAAGAATCCATAAATACGGCCTTTTTCAATCGTGAAATTCAAATCGTCTACAGCGAGCGTGTCACCGTAGCGTTTGGTTAAATGTCTGACTTCAATCAAAACAATATCCTCCTTAAATAAATAACATATGATCTTATAAATCAGGGCAAAAACGCCCTGATTTTCAATCTTTTCAATATTTTATAAGGATTGTGTGTTTGATATGAGATGAAATTGTGTTTTTTGTTTGAAAATTGTGTGAAATGCAGACAGATCCTAAAAAGAAGGGAAGTGCTGGTAAGGTTCTCCGGAAGGAACAGTGATGCCAAGATCTTCCAGTTCGATGGGGATTTTTTCTCCGTTTTTATCGACGGTACAATAATAGATGGATAGATCCTGATCCTGTGAAAAATTCACCTGTAAGGTATAGCAGATACTGTCAAGAATCTGACGATAAAGCTGATCCTTGCTGTAGATGGGAAATGCTTCCTTTTCAGCGGATGCAGTGCCAGTAAAAAGAGAGCAGGATCTGGCAAAACTGACTGTGAGGCTGTTCTCATTTTCTCCGGTGACAGATTCGGCAAGATCCAGATTCCATCCGGTCAGATCAGCCATTGCAGCGATCAGAGATTCCGGCGTGACAATATCTCCGCCGGCATAGGGATAAGCACGGAAACTTCCATTGCTTCCTATATAAATAGATGCAGAAACAACTTCGGATTCTGTGCTGGATTCTTTTTGGTGTTCCGGTTCCTGGATCGGTAAGCGGATCGTACCGGATACGGACTGTGATTCCGGCGTGCTGCTTTCAGTTTCTGCTATATAGCCTCCGATTTCTGTTTCCACTGCAGGAGCCTCCGTGATCAGAGGTTTCGGTTCCTTTCGTTTGCTGCATCCGCCGGAAACCAGCAGCAGGATGCCAAGAAGAGGCAAAAATAAATGATATTTTTTCATATATAATCCTTTCCGATTTCAGTTGCATTCTTACGATTTTGGCAGGAAGTCCTTCGACCTGTGCCCGATATTACAGATAGTGTTTTGTTTCATTCAGTATAGAAGAAAAGTGAAAAAAATGCAATAAAATGGAAAAAAGTTGCTTGCACCTTTTGGAAGGATGGTATAAGATACAGGAAAAGTGTGTTTATGAGGTGAGAAAATGGCAGATTCCAATATCACAAGGAATGCGATGGCAGCGGCGATGAAAGCTCTGATGAAAGAAAAAAAGCTTTCCAAGATCAGCATTTCCGATATATGCGGAGCATGCGGTATGAATCGCAACAGTTTTTATTATCATTTCAAAGACAAGTACGATCTGATCAACTGGATCTTTTATACAGAATTTGTGAGCAATATCCATCTGGAGGAATATAAAGATGCATTGCAGCTTCTGGAAGATATCTGCGATTATCTATATCAGGAAAGAGATTTTTACCGTGTGGCATTGAAGATGGAAGGACAGAATTCTTTCCAGGAATATTTTTCGGAAGTGATGGATCCATATCTGAAGTATCTTGCGGATCAGATCATGGGTGCCGGAAAAGAAGAAGCTTTTTTTCTGCGGTTTTTCGGAGATGCTTTTTTGATGGCGATTATCCGCTGGGTAATGGATGAGAATATTATGCAGCCCAGAGAATTTGTCCGACAGCTGGATGAGACAATTTCCCTGGGGGCGAAAAAGATTCTGGAAGTTAAACAGAAGAAATCAGCCGATTCATCCGTTCTGTGATATGAATCGGGAGCGGATCACCTGAAATAATCTCATTGATCCGTGTGATATCAGAATAAAAATCAACAGCTAAAAACGGATATGCCTGCTTCATGCGGGTATCCACGGCAAATCTGGAAGCGGCACTGCTGGTGTCGCTTTTTCTGTCTTCTGATAAAAAAAACAGAAATGGTGTGCCAAGAGAAGACAGAAGCCCCAGACTTTTCCGTGAAATGCATTCCCGGATATTCTGTTCATTATATAGCTGATAAACGCCATAAAGTTTTTTGTGGGCACTTAATATCTGATGGATTTCAGATTCCATTAAAGCTTCCATTTTGAAGATTGGCATTACATTCTGCACATCTTTATAATCATCCATATTGATACAGAAAGAATCCACATCCGGAAGAAACCATAAGAATGCACAGTCATTCTGCTTTTGAAATACCTCCGGCAGAAACGTGTTCTCTGAAAAGGAGGCAGATGGAAGGAAAGCATAAGTGCAGACACCATATGTTTTCCAAAAATCAATAAAAGCATTGAGGTTTTCAGCTGTCCATTCGCTCTGTGAGAGATCCAGTATCTGGATCCAGGAAGTTAAGATGCCTTCATTATCCTTTTTTGCACGGATTTTTTTTGCACCGTCCGTCCAGCTGTTGTAACCGAGGTTCATACCGAAAGTAGTCAGATTTTCTGCCGATACATTTCTGACGAGATTCTGCATAACAGAAAAATAAGGACTGTCTTTATATCTGAGACACTGCTGAAAAATGCCGAATATTTCTTTTTGCACCGATCCTCTGGCACATACTTTTCCGAGATCTGCCAGTTTGCGGAGCGTTCGTTTTGGATTACTTTCCATACCGCGAAAAGCTCTTGCGAGTTCCAGACGGATAACGGAGCGTGTTACGTCCTGTGTATTCAAAATATCACCTTCTTTTTCATTTATGAGAAAAAAACACAAACAAACTCTATAGTATTCTTAACTTTTTTCTACTATACTACTTCTTAGAAAGAAGAAAAATAGGCAAAGGAAGCGGCGATGTAAAAAAATTGTACACTTCCGTAAATGTGTCGAAAAATTATACATCATCTCAATAGTGACTAATGAAATATAAAAGCCGCAAAGCATATAATGTCACGTGAAAAGAGGAGCTGGCTTAGAAAATGTCGCAGAAGAGGCGGCAGCAGGAGGTAATAGATCATGGCAAAAAAAATCAGAAAAAATGTAAATACAAAAAAAGTTGTTTATAGAGGAATTGCAGTGGGAATGGCTGCTGTAATGGGTGGTGTGCCGGTAAGTGCAGCTGCCGCAGATGTATCAAAAGAAGAAACCGTTTATGTCAATGCGGATGCATCCGGAAATACGACAGACGTTACCGTATCAAACTGGTTGAAAAACAGCAATGGTGACAGTACGATAAAAGACAAATCCGATCTGCAGGATATCGAGAATGTAAAGGGCGATGAAACTTACACCGGAAGCGGTGACTCCATGAGCTGGCAGGCAGACGGTTCCGATATTTATTATCAGGGTACTACAAGCAAAGAACTTCCGGTATCTGTAAAGCTTAAATATTTTCTGGATGGTGTAGAAACAGATCCAAATGATCTGGTCGGCAAGAGCGGAAAGCTGAAGATTCAGGTAAATTATGAAAACAAAGCAAAAACAACAACAAAAATCGACGGCAAGACAGAAAATATTTATAATCCATTTGTTATGGTGACCGGAATGATCCTTCCGGATGAACATTTCTCCAACATTGTGATCGACAATGGAAAAGTGGTATCCGATGGAAGCAGAAATATTGTGATCGGTGTGGCAATGCCAGGTTTAAAAGAAAGCCTGAACCTTTCCAAAGATCAGGAAAAAGATATCACACTTCCGGAGAGTCTGGAGATTACAGCGGATGTAACGGATTTCGAGATGGACTCCACCTTCACCGTAGCAATGACAGACATTTTAAAACAGCTGGATGTGGACAGCATCTCGGATACCGATGAGCTGACAGATGCCCTGGATGATCTCGAGGATGCTGCACTGAAACTGGTTGATGGTTCCAAAGAGCTGTCTGACGGTGCAGATACTCTGAATGAGAAATACGGAGAGTTTGATGACGGAATCCAGACCTTAAAGGATGGTATCGATCAGTTGAACGGCGGTGCAAAACAGCTGGACAGCGGAATCAACGCGTATACACAGGGTGCAGAACAGCTGAATCAGGGTATCCAGAAATATCTCGGAAGCAAGGGTGTTATGACCGGAAAAGTAACAGAATACAAAAATGGTGTAAACAGCATCGTATCCGGTGTACAGACCTATACAAAAGGAACCTCCACACTGGCAGACGGTGTGACTTCTTACATCGCAGGTGAAAAGAAACTGGCAGACGGTGCAAAAGCACTGAAACCGTTGACAACAGGTCTTTCACAGGTGAGCACAGCGATCGATCAGATGTATGCCGCAATGGACGGAGAAGGCAGTACACAGGAAGATCTCAAGGCGGCTTCTTCTGCTCTGGCAGCCGGAACGGCACAGCTTGAGAGTTCTCTTGAAAGTCTGTCCGGACTGGCATCACAGGTTAACGGACTTGCTCAGACAGGAAGTGAACTGATTACAGAGGGCAAAGAACTTTCAGGTGCAGTAGACAGCTCCATCAAAGCACCGGCAGCACAGCTGATGGCAGACGGACAGTCACTGGCAGCACAGCTTCAGACAATCAGCACTGCCCTTACTACTTTACAGACACAGGCACAGACTGCGATCGCAACAGCAATGGGCACATCCGTTCAGAATGTCAATGCACAGATTGCAGACCGCAACAGCAAACTCGATGCAGCAAAATCCTCTGTGAATTCTGCAGTTGAAAGTGCAAACAGCCAGGTGGCAGCGGCAAATGGTCAGATTGACACGGCGAATGGTCAGATTGAGAGTGCAAGAGCCGCTCTTGATACAGCGATTGCAGCAGCACAGGCAGCCGGCAATACAGATCTGGTAAATTCTCTGACCGCTGCAAAATCAAATCTGCCGAGCGTATCCAAAGTGGATACCACCGTATCTGCAGATACTACTGGCGTGACAGCGGTAGATCAGGTAACGGCACCGGATGTCGAAATCAGCATGCCGGGTATCGACACGGCATCACTGACTGCAACACTTCAGAATATGAAGACCAGCCTTGAGACCCTTCAGAGTGCAGCTGGACAGATGAGCACAAAACTGGATGGCATGCAGACAAAACTGGCAACACTTTCCGGTGTGAGCATTCCGGAAGCACCGATGACACAGCTGACAACCAGTGTCAAAGTACTGAATACAGGCATGCAGGGACTGGATGCTGCAATCGATACACTTGCCGGAAATGTAAAGACTCTGAAAACACAGACTGCATCTCTTCCGAGTGCGGGAGCCGGAATCGCAAGTCTGCTGAGCGGATTCGATTCACTTGGCTCATACAACGATCAGCTTACATCCGGAGCAAAAGAACTGAAACAGAACGCACCGGTACTGAATGCAGGGGTCAAGACACTGCAGAAAGGAACCAAACAGCTGGCAAGCGGTGTATCTCAGCTTTCCACGCAGCTTTCGGCAGGAGCATCTACCCTGGTATCTAATAATGCAACTCTGACAGATGGCTCTGCAACCTTGCTTTCCGGCGTAGATGAGCTCTTCACAGGAGCCGGTACCATTCAGACCGCAAGCGGACAGGTAGCAGATGGTATCAGCCAGCTGGCAGACGGAGCAAAAGAACTGGCAGACGGAACTTCTGAATTCGAAGAAGAAGGCACCAAGAAACTCAAAGAAACCGTAGAAGATGATCTGCTCACGGTGATCGACCGTATCAAAGCACTCAGCTCTGACGAGTGTACATACGATACTTTCAGCGGAAAAGCATCCGGTGTGGACAGCAACGTCAAATTCATCATCGAAACCGATCCGATCGAGTAACTTACGTTAAAACGGTGTGATGTTCGGCAGGCAGGTGTATCAGCGATATAAAGCTGATACACCTGCTTTTGATATACCTGTGCAGCAAAAGAATTCTCAAAAAAATGGTTTTGATATGCACGAAAAATGCAGGAAATAGCAGAAAATAATTAAAAAAGCAGCACAAATAATAAAACAGAAACACAATATTGGTAATAAAACTGGTGATAAGTTACAAAAAGACTTGAAATAGAATAAAAAGTATAGTATACTATACCTAGTTTTGAGGCGAAGAAGTCTTGGAATAAAATAAGAGTGGAACAGCATGAGATGTTTCACAGTGCAGTAACAGCAGTTACCACAGGGAGAAGCAGACAGCGATACAGATGTCTGCCATAAATATTTATGAAAGGAAAAGGTAAAAACGTATGAAATTCAAACAGGTTTTAGCAGGATTACTGGTAGGTACTATGGTTGTGACAAGTGCACCGGTATCCGGACTTGGAGCATTGAGTGCTCTTGCAGCTTCAGAAGAAGCAACAGACAGCAGAGTTAACCTTGCAGCACCAAATATTTCTGCAACAGCACCGGTTGCAGGGGAGAGCACAGATGATGCAGTAACTCTGGATCATAGTACAACAGCACAGGTGTTTAAGGATACGGCAGAAAATCCGGCAACCCTGACATCAGAGAATGTGGCAGTTACAAAGGATGCTGACAATGACGGAAACGATATCCAGGCATTTTCAGGTCAGATCACAGCAGCAAATGATGGAGAAAATAACAGCAAACTCAGTGTGACTGGTGATACACCGATGGTTATGAAATTCCGTATGAAAACGGATGCTGTTGATTCCAGTGACACATACCTGATGGGTAAAATGGATAACCAGTACGGTATTCAGATAAATAGCAGTAAAATTGCGTTTTATTCATGCAACAGTGATAATTCATGGCCAGAAGTAAACTTTGCAGTTCCTGATGATTTTTGGGGCAAATGGCATGAAGTAGTAGCTGTTTATACAGGAAGCAGTATGAAGCTGTTTGTAGATGGAAAAGAAGGTTCTGTGACAAGCGGAAGACCGTCTGCAGCAAAATGGTCTAGTTTTGATAACAGTACCTTTACAATGGGATATAATGTTGCAAAACAAAACAGCGATGGAAGCTATAAGGGAGTGTATAATGGAAAATTTGCAGATGTTGCATTTTACAGCGGCGGTGATGCAATTGCATCAGATGCATCTTACGATACAGTTATGGCATCTCTGGAGAACAGAACTCAAATTTTGAATATTGACGCAGAAGCAGCCAATGAAAATGCAGCACCGAATTATACTGTTGCAACTGCATGGACCGATTCCAAGGGTGATGCAGTTACAACATTTGAAGAAGATAAAGCATATACACTGACAGCTACTCTTACTGCAAAGGCAGGTTATAAATTTACTGAAGAGAGTAAACCGGCTACCATTAAAGTCGGAGAAGAAAATGTGGAAGTAAATGCAGTTGTTTCTGATGACGGAAACACCATGACCTTGACACATACCTTTGGTGAAGATAAGGAAATTCCACCGACAGAAGAGTATACAGCTTTACCAGCAAGTGCTCTGACAGGAACAGCTGACAGCATAGAAACACAGGGTGAAAAAAATGGTAATGGACCGGCTGAAAAAGCAACAGATGGTGACAAAACTACTTTCTGGCATTCACAGTACAATCCATCCAACAATGTGATTTTGAATCAGGAAGATCCGACACAGAATCAGAACAATAATTATTATGTCAAGTTAGATACCACTTATACCGTAAGTGCAGTTACTTATATTCCAAGAACAAAAGCGGATGGTACGGTTACAGGTAATGGTTATATTACAAAATGTAATGTACATATATCCACTGACGATGGAAAAACCTGGACAAAAGCAGGAGAAAGCGGAGAATGGACCTACACAGACAGTGATGTGAAGAGAACCATTACTTTTGATAAGCCGGTAGAGGGTGTTACAAATATCAAGTTCGAAGTTTTGAGTACAAAAGGTGAAGTAACATCTAATGATAATAAATTTATCAATGCAGCTGAATTTGGTGTAACTGGCAAAGAAGAGTCTGAAGTTTCTAAAGATTGGGATATTACAGCACCTGCAATTACTGCCGTTGCACCAGCGAAAGGTGAGACTCCGAAAGATGTAACAGCTACAGATGAACAAGGTTATACCATTAAGACGGAGTGGACAGACAGTGAAAGTGTACCGGTAACAGAATTTGAAGCAGGAAAAGATTATATTCTGAAAGTTACACTTACAGCTGAGGATGGATATAAATTTTCTGATATACCAGCTACCATTAAAGTAGGGGAAACAGATGTAAATGTAGATGCTGAAGTCTCTGAAAATGGAAAGACTATGGTTCTGACACATACATTCAGCGTACCGGCAGAGACAACAAAACCATCAGATAAAGAGTACGGAAAACTGGAAGGGCTGACTGGTAAGGCCGACAGTGTTGAAACAAAAAGCGAAGATGGTGCAATAAATAATGCACTGGATGGCAATGTCAATACTTACTGGCATACAAACTGGAGCGATTCATCCAAACCAAAGGCAACTTATGCAGACGGAAAACTGACCGGTAATAATACATATACCATTACACTGGCAAAAGCCACAAAGGTGAAAGCATTTACTTACATACCGAGAAATCATTATGATAAAGAAGGAAACATTGCAAATGGTGCGATTTCTGAATGCAAAGTTTTTGTATCCACAGACAATGGTGCAAACTGGACTCTGGCAGGAACGGTAGAAGGTGATGCTGCATGGACTTATGTAAAGAAAGATGCAGAAGGTGCAGATCAGAACTTTGTTGAGAAAACATTAGAATTTGGCACAGAATACGCAAATGTCACAGATGTAAAAGTTGAAGTTACCAAGACAGCCGGTGCTGAGGCGAATATGTTCATTAACGCAGCAGAATTCGGCGTGATCGGTGAAAAAGATGCAGTTCCTGTAGAATCAGAAGCACGCAAAGCTCTGGCAGCAGCACTTGCAGATGCAGAAAAAGTAGAATCTGCTGATAAATATACCGAGGATTCTTACAAGACATTCAAAGAAGCCTGGGATGCAGCAAACGCTGTTACCGACGAGACAAAAGATGAGGATGTTCAGACAATCGCAGATACACTGGCAAATGCGATCAAAGCACTGAAAAAAGCTGAAACACCGGCTCCGCCAGTTACCGAAGATTCTGTGATCACAGCACCGAGGCTTTCTTATACAGCACCGGTAGCCGGAGAAACTGCAGTAGTACCAAGCTATGTTGCAATGGAAGACCAGTCTGCGAAACCGGCTACACTGGAAGTGAAAGATGACGTTCCGACAACGGTCGTTGTAGATGGCGGCGTATTGGCATTCCAGGGAAGACTGACTGCACCGAACAACGGAGCAAACAATGATAAATTTGATGTATCCGGTGATACACCGATGGTTCTTCGCACAAAAGTAAAACTGAACAATAAAACTGATGAAGTTGTAAATATCCTTGGTAAGATGGATTCTCAGTATGGTATCCAGGTAGACGGTGCAAACGACCGCGTGATCCTGTACTGCTGCGATGCACAAGGTAAATGGCCGGAGGTACAGTATAAATATGATGCCGATACCTTCTGGGGAGAGTGGCATGATATCGCACTGGTATATACCGGAACAAATATGCAGCTTTATGTAGATGGAAAAGCTGGTGAAGCTACACCGGGAAGAGTAAATGCATCAGATGGATACCAGGTTGTATTTAAATCTTATGCATCCAGTATCTTTACAATCGGATACAATACTGAAAAGAGTACAAACCACGAGGCAGATGGAAACGGTGTTAAATACTCTACACTGGATCAGGTAGATGGTAAGATTGCAGATATCAAACTTTACAAAGGCACCGATTATTCAGAAGGTCTGACAAAATCTTATAATGAGATCAAGGCCGCTCTGGAAAAGGTGGCACCAGATGCTGATATTTCTGCAATTCCATACACAGCAGTGACAACATGGTCAGCAAACGGTACTGCTCTTGAAAAAGATGCCAAGTTTGCAGGAGAGACGGTATACACGGCAACAACCGTATACACGGCTCGTTCCGGATTCAAATTTACCGACATCAGCAAACCAAGCGTAGATGATGCAACCGTTACGATTGCGGCAGACGGAAAGACCATGACCGTTACCAAGACATTCCCGAAAACTGCAAAAATTGTTTGCTCCTGTGTAGTTGGCGAGATCACAGGTGTTGCAGATCAGACGATTGATCTTGGCGTAGCAGACAGCAAGACAGTAACACTGAGTGCAAAAGCACAGGTAACCGGTGACTGCAAGGTAGAAGGACATGACGGAACTGTAAACTATACCTACACAGTAACAGACGCAGGTACAACAGGTGCAACTGTAAAAGACAATGCAGTGACAGTGACAGCAGCAGGTACAGCAAAAGTAAAAGTAACGGCAACTCTGGCATCTGATGCAACCAAGACAAGCAAAAAAGAGATCACACTGACTGTTACAACAAACAAAGCGTCTGCACAGGATAAGGCAGATCTGGTAGCAGCGATCAATGCTGTAAAGGATATAAAAGAGGCGGATTATACAGAAGAAAGCTACGCACCGCTGAAAACAGCTCTGGCAACGGCAGATACACTGTCAAAGGACGCAAATGCATCGAAATCAGACATCGCAGCAGCGATCCAGGCGATCAGCGATGCGAAGAAAGGTCTGAAGACCAAAGTTGCTGCCAAGAAAGAAGAACTGAACAGTCTGCTGACAGCTGTTTATGATGATCTGATGAAAAATGGCAACACATATACAGTGGCATCTTATAATAATGCAGTGACGGTATATAAAGCAGTGAAAGATGTTCCGGGCAAAGACGGAGTAACCGTAGCAGAACTTGAAAAGGCAATCAAAGATCTGAATGATGCAAAAGATGCTCTGGTACTTCAGGAAACAGCTGATCTGGAAAAAGCAAAAGAAAACGCAGCCAACACACTGAAAGACGCAGCGGCGATTGCAGATGCAGGACAGAAAGATTATGAAGAAGCAAGCTGGAAAGTATTTGATGCAGCTTACAAGGCACTGAAAAATGCTCCGGCAGATGCAGACAAAGCAACCCTGGAAAGCCTGACACTGGCACTTAGAAATGCACAGGCAGCCCTGAAGAAGGCAGAGACTCCTGCAGTTGTTCTGGATGCACCGAAGGTAAAAGCAGCAAAAGCAAAAGTTACCAAAACAGGTGTGGTTGTAAATGTAACGGTAGAAGCAGTAAAAGATGCTGCATCCTACGATGTATACCGTGTAGTGAAAGGCAAAGCAACCAAGGTTGGTACAACCGCAGCAGGCAAAACGACCGTGAAAGATAAGAAAGCAGTAAAAGGTGCTTCTTACTACGCAGTAGCAGTTTCCAAAGACGGCAAGGCTGTAAGCAAAGCCGGTGCAGCTGTAGCAGTGAAACTTGCAAAAGCTCCGAAGATCCAGAAAGCAACAGCAGGATCTAAGAACGCAAAACTGAGCTGGAAGAAAGTAAAAGGTGCAAAGGTTGTTGTATATCGTTCTACCAAGAAGAACAGCGGTTACAAAAAAGTAGCTACTACCAGAAAGAACGCAACTTCTGTTACAAACAAGAAGGGTCTGAAGGCAGGTAAGACTTATTACTACAAGATTGCAACGATCAAAGGAAAACTGATCAGTGCAATGAGCAAAGCAAAAAGAGTTAAAATTAAAAAATAAGATTTTCAAAGCATGGAAAACTTATAATTAAATGAAAGAAGAGGGGCGGTACTTCGGTATCGTTCCTTTTTCTTTACCATTTTGGTGTCTTAAAAAGACAGCACAGGAATGCTTCTGTATGTTTGATTTTGGAATCTTTGGAATTATTGTATCATGCAGAAAAAACGTGAAAATTCCAAAAAATAAAAAAGTTTAAAAAAATTAAAAAAAGGTGTTGAC
>UMGW01015188.1_pt1 | contig 16413 bp, 9 predicted proteins | sample 1965371 | NCBI WGS metagenome assembly UMGW01 (sample SAMEA4836082, study PRJEB28245) | human gut metagenome | biome: gut microbiome; material: fecal sample | place: Denmark | collected 2008
GATCCGCTGGCTTGTGGATGACTGCACCAAATTTGTCGAGCGCGAGATCCGCAGAGGCAACCACTACGACGCGATCATCATGGACCCGCCGTCCTACGGAAGAGGACCAAAGGGCGAGATCTGGAAAATCGAGGAGTCGATTCATCCGTTCATCAGGCTCTGCACGCAGCTCTTAAGCGATGACCCGCTGTTCTTCCTTGTGAATTCTTACACGACAGGACTTGCACCGGCTGTCCTGACGTACATGATTTCCCTGGAATTAAAACAGTACAAAGGCCACGTAGAAGCACAGGAAATCGGCCTTCCGGTCAAGTCGACCGGCCTTGTTCTGCCGTGCGGTGCATCGGGAAGATGGCAGTCTGACAACGTTTAAAACATCTTTTGGCAGCGGACGTATGTCCGTCATACGAAAAACATTTGGCTGAAATTGCAGGAAATGAAGTATAAAACTGCAAAAAGTGGGATAAAATGCTGAAAAGTGTATAAAACATGCAAGTTCTCCTTGACAGAAACTCATGATCTGGTAAAATGGTCTTTAGTTGAGCAAGAAACCTGAAAAACGGGTAAGGAAAGTACAAGGGAGGACGTTTCATGAAACCGTATATCGAATGGAACAAAGAAGAATTAGTTGCCGAGAAAGCCAGACTGGAGCAGGAATTTGCAGATGTAAAAGCAAAAGGCCTCAATCTGAATATTTCCAGAGGAAAACCTGCAGCAGCCCAGTTAGATCTCACGGAAGGAATGCTTACCGTTCTCTCGAAAAATGAAGACACCTTCGCAGAAGATGGAACCGACTGCCGGAACTACGGTGTACTGACCGGTATTCCGGAAGCAAGAAAACTGATCGGAGATATTTGTGAGGTTCCGGCGAAAAACGTCATCGTTTACGGAAACGCCAGCCTTACCATTATGTTTGATACCGTAGCACGTTCGTTCCTGAAGGGCGTTGCAGGCTGCACTCCGTGGAACAAGCTGGACAAAGTAAAATTCCTCTGTCCGGTACCGGGCTATGACCGTCACTTCGGTGTAACCGAGTACTTCGGCGTTGAGATGATCAATGTTCCGATGACGCCGGAAGGACCGGACATGGACATGGTAGAAAAACTCGTTGCAGAAGATGACGCCATCAAGGGAATCTGGTGTGTACCGAAATACTCCAACCCGCAGGGCTACACCTACTCCGATGAGACCGTCAGAAGATTTGCAAACCTGAAACCGGCAGCCAAAGACTTCCGTATTTTCTGGGATAATGCATACATTATCCATCACCTGTATGATGACAGACAGGATCACCTGCTGAACATCATCGAGGAGTGCGAGAAAGCCGGAAATCCGGATATGGTCTATGAGTTCGTATCCACTTCGAAAGTAAGCTATCCGGGAGCCGGAATTGCAGCTCTCATTTCTTCTGAGGCAAACCTCAAAGAGGCACAGGAGTACATGAACTTCCAGATCATCGGTCATGATAAACTGAATCAGCTGCGCCATGTAAAATTCTTCCAGAACCTGGACGGCGTGATGAATCAGATGAAAAAGCATGCTGAGATCTTAAGACCGAAATTCGAGGCAATTCTGCAGGTAATGGATCAGGAGCTGAGCGGCCTTGGCATCGCTTCCTGGACAAAACCGAACGGTGGATACTTCATCTCCTTCGATGCGATGGAGGGATGCGCAAAGAAGATCGTTGCAAAGGCAAAAGAGGCCGGTCTTACCATGACAGGCGCGGGCGCAACGTATCCATATCACAACGATCCGCAGGATTCCAACATCCGTATTGCACCGTCCTTCCCGACACCGGAAGAGCTGGAAATCGCAGGTCAGGTATTCGTGCTGAGTGTCAAACTGGTCAGCGTGGATAAGATTCTGGAAAGCAAATAACAGATAAGTAAAAATACAAAAGCCGGATTCTCCCGGGGGACACAGTTTTTGTGAACTCTGGTGTGGGAGTTCCGGCTTTTTTCTATTAGAAAGTTAAAAAGAAATTTTCTATGGGACAGAAAGGAAAAACATGAAAAAGAAAGTAATAGGAATTGCCGCAGGAATCATACTCCTTGCGGCCGCAGGCGGTTACGCGGGCGTGGGGCATTACTATGCATCCCACTTTTTCCCGAAAACCGCGATCAACGGACTGAACTGCGCAGGGCTGACCGCAGAGCAGGTCAAAGAGGAAATTCAGAAGCACATTGTGGATTATACACTCAGCATTACCGAGCGCGGTGGAAAAACAGAGACATTAAGCGGCACGGAGATCGGCCTCACGTATGTGGACGACCACGCGGTGGAAAAACTGCTGGAGTCCCAGAATACTCTTGCATGGCCTGCATTCTATTGGAAAGAGAAAGAAAACCAGGTGGCGGCGGACTCTGTCTATGACAAAGAAATGGTGCAGGAAAAACTGCAGACGATGGAAGGGTTTCAGGAAGAACAGCAGGAAGCGCCGACGGATGCGTATCTGACGGATGACGGAACCTCGTACGTTATTGTGCCGGAAACAGAGGGCGAGCAGGTGGACTATGAGAAGGCGGAGCAGGCTGTCATCGAGGCGCTGGATGCCGGAGCGGCGAGCGTGGATCTGGAAGAAAAAGATGTTTACCGGAAACCGGACATTACGCAGGATGATGAAGCACTGAATGGGAAAATGGCGGAACTGAACCACCTGACAGCGGCGCGGATCACGTATGCAATCGGTGAAAACAGCTATGCCATAGACCGGGCAACCTTACAGAGCTGGCTCGTACAGGGGGAAGATGGAACCTACACGATTTCGCAGGACGAAGCGGCAGCTTTTGTGCGCCATATGGCGTATGAGACGGACACCTTCGGGCTGGCGCATACCTTCAAAACGAGTCTTGGCGCGACCATTAACCTGAATGCGGGCGGCGATTACGGCTGGTGCATCGACAAGGAGGAGACGACGCAGGCACTTCTGCAGGCGATCGAGGACGAAACACAGGGAAATCTCGATCCGGTTTACCTTTATACGGCAAATGACCGTTCGGCGAATGATATCGGAAATACATACGTCGAGGTGTGCATTTCCCAGCAGAAAATGTGGTGCTACAAGGATGGCGTTCTGGTGACGGAAACACCGGTCACAACGGGCAATCATGCGACGGGCTATGACACTCCGGCAGGCAGTGTCTGGGCGGTGGATGCGAAAAAAAGTGACTGTGATTTCAAGCTCTATCCGAGCCATGTCATGTTCTGGCTTCCGTTTAACGGCGACGTCGGAATCCACGATGCGAGCTGGCGTACCGAGTACGGCGGGGACATCTATCTGACGAACGGATCCCACGGATGTGTGAATACCCCATACACAGAAGCAGAAAAAGTGTTCAATGCTATTGAAATTGGTGACCCGGTTATCGTATACTATAGCCTGGATGATGTAACCGGGCCGCAGCCTACACAGAAAAACAGCCTGTAGGAAAAACGCTTAAGCATCACAGCAGAAGCACATCAAATAAAGGAGATTTTGATAGATGAAAATAGTAGTATTAGCTGGAGGAACCAGCACGGAACGTTCGGTATCCATTACATCGGGAACTATGGTCTGCAAGGCACTCCGCGAGAAAAACCATCAGGCAGTTCTGGTAGACGTTTTCTGCGGTATCGATGTGAAGGGGAACCTGGAAGATGTATTTGCAGAGGAGGCGTACGATATAGACAAAGCAGCAGAATATATGCACAGCTTTGATGCAGGATTAAACGAAATGATCGAATCCCGCCGCAGATTTTTCGGACCGAACGTACTGGAACTCTGCGAGGCAGCGGATGTTGTTTTCCTTGCCCTGCATGGCGCAAACGGAGAGGACGGAAAGGTACAGGCTACGTTCGATCTGCTCGGCATTCCGTATACCGGAACGGGCTATTTAAGCAGCGCCCTCGCAATGGACAAATCCATCACAAAACAGTTCTTCCGTGCACACCATGTGCCGACCCCGAACGGCGTGACCCTGAAAAAAGGCCAGGAGAGCGAGCCTTTGTCCGGCTTTGGCCTGGAGCTTCCGGTTGTCGTAAAACCGTGCTGCGGCGGTTCCAGTGTCGGTGTCTATATTGCACACACGAACGAAGAATACTGGCAGGCTATGAAGGATGCTTTCTCCTACGAACCGGAGGTTGTCGTTGAGGAGTATATCGAGGGAAGAGAGTTCTCCGTTGGCGTGGTAGACGGAAAGGCTTACCCGATCATCGAGATCGCACCGATCGAAGGCTTCTATGATTATACGAACAAATACAAAGCAGGATCCACCGTTGAGACGTGCCCTGCCGTGCTGACCGAGGAACAGACGAAAGAAATGCAGAAGCACGCAGAGGACGGAGCAGCTGCCCTTGGCATCGGAAATTACTGCCGTCTTGATTTTATGATGCGCAAAGACGGAAGAATGTACTGCCTCGAGGCAAACACCCTCCCGGGCATGACGCCGACGAGCCTTCTGCCGCAGGAGGCGCAGGTACTCGGCATTTCCTATCCGGAGCTGTGCGAGCTGCTGATTCAGCTTTCGCTCAGAAAAAGAGGTAAAAACGCATGAAAAATATGACACTTGCGCATATCGCAGAGGTGTGCGGCGGAACATACTTCGGACCGGAAGAAAAGAAAACAGAGGAAGTCGCCGATATTGTGACGGACAGCCGGAAAGCGGGAGAGGGAAGCCTCTTCGTTGCAATTCAGGGTGAGCGTGTGGACGGCCATAAATTTATTCCGAATGTGGCGTCTAAGGGTGCACTTGCCGTGATTTCCGAACAGAAACTCGAAACACCGCCGTGCCCGTATATCCTCGTGAAGGATTCCATGGAAGCCATCAAGGCGATGGCGGAATACTATATGCAGCAGCTTGATATCCCGGTTGTCGGCATCACGGGAAGCGTTGGAAAAACAAGCACGAAAGAGACGATTGCGTCTGTGCTGGCGCAGAAATACCGTGTGCTGAAGACAGATGCGAACTTCAACAATGAGCTGGGACTGTCGCTTACCGTTTTCCGCCTGCGTGCGGAGGATGAGATGGCGGTTCTCGAGATGGGAATCGATGATTTTGGTCAGATGCACCGTCTGGCGAAGATTGCACGTCCGGAGACGGCGGTGATCACGAATATCGGCTGGTGCCATCTGGAAAACCTGAAGACGAGAGACGGTATTTTACAGGCGAAAACAGAGATCTTTGACCATCTGCGTAAGAATGGACACATTATCATCAACGGGGATGACGACAAGCTCTCCACCGTTGGAACCGTTCACGGTATCGAGCCGGTTCACTTCGGACTGGATGCAACGAATGAATATTATGCCGATGAGATCGAGAGCCAGGGCTTCCGCGGCATTTCCTGCCGGATCCATACGCCGCAGGGTGAGTTCACAGCACTGATCCCGATCCCGGGCCGCCACATGGTCTACAATGCGCTGGCCGGAACCGCAGTCGGATGCACGTACGGACTGACCCTGGAGCAGATCAAACAGGGAATTGAGACACTGCAGTCGGTGAGCGGAAGATTCCACATCATCGAGACGGGAAGATACACCGTTGTAGATGACTGCTACAACGCAAATCCGGTTTCCATGAAGGCATCCCTGGATGTCCTGAAAGAGGCGAAGGGAAGAAAAGTAGCTGTGCTCGGTGACATGGGAGAGCTCGGAACGGATGAGGCAGCGCTTCACGCAGAAGTCGGCACACACGCCGGAACCTGCGGCATCGATGCGCTCTACTGCGCGGGACCGCTCTGCGAGCATCTTGCAAAAGCAGCAAAAGAGGCTGATCCGAAGCTGGAAATCCGCCACTTTGCAGACCGCGAGAGCCTGATGGCAGAACTGCCGAAGCTCTTACAGGACGGGGATCAGATTCTGGTAAAGGCATCGCACTTTATGGAGTATGGAAAGATTGTGGAGATGCTCTCCGTAGAGAAATAAGAGTATAAGACAGAAAAAGAGCCGGACACTTCTGGAAAAAAACAGAAGGGTTCGGCTCTTTTTCTATACCGGTAATTGATTTTAGCTTGCCGGATTTTCTTTCAGCTGTTCCAGCAGAATGTTTTTCGTATAATTTCCAATCTCTTTTTTCTCTTCCTTCGTAAGCTCGCCCGGAATGATCGGCTTGCCGTACGTTACGGTAACGTGGGTACCGCGGATCTTCGGGAAATGTGCTTCCAGAATTTCTCTGGATCCGGAAATCGAAAGCGGAATGATCGGGCAGCCGGTTTTCGTTGCCATCTTGAATGAACCGTTGTGGAACTCGCCGAGCTCCAGCTCGCTCTCCGTCTTGCCGCGGGTACCCTCCGGGAAGATACAGATGGAAGTGCCGCTCTTGATCTCCTCACATCCGGAGAGAATCATCTGCAGACCCTGCTTGATGTCGGAACGGTCGAGAAACAGGCAGTGGATGAGTTCCATCCAGTTCTTTAACAGCGGAATGCGTGAAAGTTCTTTTTTGGCGACAAATCCGCAGGAACCCGGAACCGTTGTATAGGTTACAAGGATATCGAAATAGCTGCGGTGATTGCCGATGTATAGAACAGCCCGGTCCTTCGGAATATTTTCCTGACCTTTTACGGTGATCTTCGTGCCGGAAAAAAACAGAATTACGCGAAAAATCCAGCGGATCAGGGAGCGGCTTACCTTGTCACAGACCTCCGGCTTTTTCTTCCGGATCAGAAGCAGAACAAGAAGCACCGGGATCGACAGAATCAGATACAGAAAAGCGGTCAGAATGACCAGAATAAAACGAATCATGAATCTTTTTCTCCTCTTGGTAAAAATAGTGATATTCAATTATTGCGTACTTTTCAGTATACGTCATATATGGGGCGGGTTGCAATAACTTTCGTCTTTTTCGGAAAAAGATTTTGCGTCATAGAAGACTGTGGCCCGTCATACAATGGATAGAAAGAGCGGGAAGCGGCGTTTGGAATGATGAAGAAAAAGAGACGGGGAAGAGTTCTTCTGGCGGCGGTGATCCTGATGCTCCTAGCATCGTGCCGGATCACAGATGTGAGCGAGGGCGAGCGGAAAGAACTGTCGTATGCGATTGTAAAGCCGGGCGATTTTCCGCCGGAAATCGATCAGATTTTGCGTAAGAAAAAAGAATCCGCGTTCCAGATGGCGTACGAGAGCGGGGACGATCTCTACATACTGCGCGGCTACGGAAAGCAGAAAAGCGGAGGCTTTTCCATACAGATCGAAGAAGTATCGAAATCGGAAAACGCCGTTTTCGTGCGGACAAAACTCGTCGGACCTGCCGCAAAGGAGGAGCAGAAAGGCGCCGCCTCCTGCCCTTACGTCGTGCTGAAAACGAAAGCGGCGGCGGGAATCTCAGTCGTATTTGAGGATTAGAGTGGGAGGAGCCTTATGGATTTTGTAAAAAAGATTCTGCATCAGATCAGCAGAAAAAGCGAAGCGGTGTCACAGATTACGTTTGACGAGGACTACAATGTGCCGGACGCAAGGCCCGATGTGGGGCGGATGATTCAGAAAAAAGGCGAGGTGACGATCGGGGATGTGCAGATTTCGGAAGGAAAAGCGCGTGTATTCGGCGGCCTCACCTTTCATCTGCTGTACGTCTCCGACGGCGAACGGCGCCGGATCTGCCAGCTCTCCGGCGAGCTTCCGATCGACGAGACGATCCATCTCGATGGTCTGACAGGGGGCGACAAGGTCTGCATCACCTGGGAAGTGGAAGATCTGAACCTGCATCTCATCAACTCGCGGAAGCTGGGCGTGCGCGCGATCGTCACGCTGCACGCGTGGATCGAGGAACTGTGCGACCTTGCCGTGCCGATGGAAATCCGCGGGGAGAGCGACGTCGCGGTAAAAAGGCAGGAATACCGCGTGGTTGAGCTTGCAGTGCAGAAAAAAGATGTGCTGCGTGTCAAAAAGGAGCTTACGATTCCGTCCGGCAAGCCGGAATTGCACGAGATTCTCTGGCAGGATCTGGAAGTGCGCGGTCTCGATCTCCGCTCTGAGGAGGGGCGGGTCAGTGCGCAGGGAGAACTCTTTGTCTTCTGTCTGTACAGCGACGGCGAGGAGGATCACCCGCTGCAGTGGGTGGAGCAGGCGCTCCCGTTCCAGGCAGAAGTGGAATGCCAGGGCTGCATCTCCGAGATGATCCCGCGGATCGAAAGCACACTCGGCCAGACCACACTCGAAATCCAGCCCGATTCCGACGGCGAGGAGCGGGTCCTGCAGGCGGAGGCCGTACTCGAACTTGACATCTGTCTGTATCAGGAAGAAACCGTATCACTTCTGCAGGACGTTTACCATCCGCACCGAGAATGCATTCCAAAAGTGCAGGAGGAGACTTTGGAGAGCCTTCTGATCCGCAATTCCTCCAAATGCCGCCTGACCGACAAACTGCAGATGCGCGTGCCGAAAAATAAAATTCTGCAGATCTGCCACAGCGACGGCAAAATCAAGATCGACGAGGAAAGAATCGTAGAAAACGGCATCGAAGTAACCGGCGTGGTGGAACTCAGGGCGCTCTATGTCGTGAGCGACGATGAAATGCCGTTCTACGCCGCCGAAACCGCCATACCCTTCCGCCACACCATCGAAGTCCCGGGAATCGGACCGGACTGCCGCTACGAACTCCAGTCCTCCATTGACCAGCTCTCCACAACCATGCCGGACAGCAGCGACATCGAAGCCAAAGTCGTACTGAACCTGAACGCCCTCGTCTTCCGCCGCAGAAAAGAGATGGTAATGCAGTACGTCGAAGAAAAAGACCGAGATCCGGAAGAACTGCAGAGCCTCCCGGGCATCACCTGCTACTTCGTCAAGCCGGGGGATACACTGTGGGATATCGCAAAGAAATTTTATACGACAACGGAAAAAATTCGGGAACTGAACGACCTTAAAACCGAAAATCTTACGCCGATGCAGCAGCTTTTAGTAGAGCGGGTATAGTAGGAAAAGACAGCCTCCTGCCTTAAGAATGGAGTCAATCCATCAGGCAGGAAGCTGTCTTTTTGTGAGTTAACGAAATTACAATATTTTGATATGAGAAGCTTTTAAATCAATCAATCTTTGCGCATAGCCCGTAATCCGTGATATCTGCTCTGAGGTATAGCCCGCAGAAAGATATTCTGAGAAAGTGTCATCAGGCAGGAGCAGCTCAATGGCAAAGGTATCAGCTTCGGTTTCATATTCTGCCGTTTTTAAATGAGTTCTGGTATCCATAAAGATGGCATTTGCCTTTTTATGGAGAAACAAATGCCCAAGTTCGTGTGCCAGAACCAGTGTGCGCTCCTGCTCGGAAAGAGTTTCATCGAGATAGATGATATGGTTTCTCTGAAAATACTGATAAAAACCACGGACTCCGCTTAAAGGAGCATCCACGAGAATCACATTCAGTCCACGGACAATTTCAAAAGGATTCCGTGACTGGAATCGGTGAGCGATCTGATTCGCTCTTTTTTTTATGTCCATAGACATCAGTCCTTTTTATATTTTTTCGGTGTGTATTTTTCTTTGTTCTTCTTTTTTGCGAGTTCCATACCGATCTGCATTGCCGAAAGAATGGAATCGATGGCTTCCGGGGAAGCGGGATCGCCGTCAAACATCAGTCCCTCCTGAGAAAGAAGCTGTTCTTTGGTGCGGGCGAGGATTTTTTCAATATCCCGTTCGTCACGGGAAGTCAGTACCGGATCTGGTGCAGGTTCCTCTCCGTACATCAGATATTGAGGGGAAAGACTCAGATAGTCGGCAATTTTGGAAAGACGCTCAGCGGGGAAGGATCCTTTTTTTAGCTGACCGACATAACCGTTGGAAAACCCAAGGTCTTTTTCCAGCTTCGATATTGGAATTTTCCGCTCTTTACAGATTTGCTTTACACGTTCTACGCAGTTCATAACATACCTCCAATAAAAAAATAGATAAAAGCCTAAAAAATGTATTGACAAAATAGAGAATACTCTATATAATGAGATCAAATTTAGAGAAAAACCTAAAGATAGAGAAGATTATATTTCTATATTAGAGTTTCCATAGAGAAAAGTCAATAGGTGATTCTCTAAATTTAGAACTTTATCAGAAGCGCGCAGATAAAGTATTTACGAAACCAGAAACAATACAGGATGAAGAAAAAGGAGAAATTAAAATGAGTCAGAAAACAGATCGCGTAATCGCGGAAATTTTACAGAAACGAGACCGTTTTACCAAAAACTTTCGAACAGAAAATCATGGCGGTGCAGCCGTCATTTACGGATACCCGGTTCATTATAAAGAAGGAGAAGAGTGGAAGGAAATTGATAACAGACTGGAAAAAACAGAAAACGGTTATCAGAACCATGCATCCCGGGTAAAAGTCCATTTTGCGGAAAGCAGTAATGCAAATGAAATGGTTACTATTGAAAAAATGGGAAGAAAACTGAGTTGGGGATTTCTGGCAGAAAAGCAGAAAAAACAGAACATCCGAAGCCAGGCGGCAGTACAGGCACAGAAGCGTGAAGCTGTATTTCAGCCGGAAAATCTCTATCCGACAGAAGAAGGAATGCAGAACAGAGCCGCAGTGCAGAAAACAGAAGAAAAAAGCGTGGAGCAGGAAAATCAGGAAAAAATGAGTGTTCCGGGTCTTGTGGCTGCCGGACATTATGCAGAGATTGCAGAGAATGTAGATCTCGAATACAAAATCATCGGAGAACAGGTAAAAGAAAACCTGATCTTAAAATCGATAAAAGCAGCAGCTCTTGAATATTCGTTTTCCCTGCAGTTCCCGGGGATGATGATTGTCATTCGGGAAGACGGAGGAATTGACCTGATTGATGAAGAAACAGAAGAAGTTTTTTATTATTTTGCCCCGCCGTGTATGTACGATGCAGCCGGAAATTATTCGGAACAGGTACACTATGAACTGGAAACCGATGCGGAGCAGCATTGCAGTATTTTAAGCGTCGTACCGGATCAGAAATGGCTTCAGGACGAAAACCGAGTATATCCAGTTGTGATTGATCCATCGGCAGAAACCTCGAAAACAAATAGGGCAATTGACGATACGTTTGTCCGAGAAAAAAGTCCGGACAGCGCGGTGGTAGCTTCTTATGGTTCTTTTACCGTAGGCCATAACCGGGAATATGGAAAATGCCGTTCTTTCCTGAAATTTACCAGCTTGCCTGCAATGGAACCTGGAGCGGTTATCTACGATGCAAAAATCTATGTATGGCAGTACCGGTATTCTTCGGACAGCAACCAGCCGTTTTTTATTACCGCCCATAAAGTAACGGGAGGATGGAATCCGGGATCAACCACATGGAACAATCAGCCGGCATATCAGTCGAATGTACTGGATTACTGCAGTGTAAAGCAGGTACAGTCCGGTAATACAATTACCGTTACACCGTGCGGATTCAACGTAACAAAACTGGTGCGTGAGTGGTATAACACAGGGGTAAATCATGGAATTGTTATCACGGCACAGAATGAGACACCATATCAGGAAGCCGTTTTCATTTCTTCTGATTATCCATCCAATAACTCTTATGGAATTACTTCCGAGTATTTCCCGCAAGGAATCTTTTATTACCGTAGTACAACAGGACTCGAGGACTATTACAGCTACCATGAGCAGGATGCCGGACGCGCAGGCCATGGCTATGTTAATGACTTCAATGGAAACCTTGTATGGGTGCATGAAGATGCGTCAACCAGCGGTGGACTGCTGCCGATTCATATCCGTCATGTGTATAATCTGTCAGAACGGAGTAAAAACAACCGTATGGGAAAAGGCTGGAGAATGAACTTCATCCAGGAAATGGAAGCCACAGGAAACGCAAACTTCCCGTATGTCTACACAGATGGAGATGGAACCCGGCATTACTTTTATAAAGATACAGCGGATGGAAATAAATTAAAGGATGAAGATGGACTTGGATACGAGCTGACGCAGACAAGCTCTTCCGACGGAGATTCTTATTACATCATGAAGGACAAAAACGGCTGGGAATATGCGTTTGGACATGACAAGTACATGAGGAGTATCAAGGATTCCAACGGAAATCTGCAGAAAGCGCAGTACGGCCCGTCCACAGCAGGAAACTATCTGGCATATCTGATTGACCCGACCGGTGCAAGAATGGACTTCGGATATGGAAAAGACAATAACCTGGGCAATCTGAATGCGAATGGAAGAAGCATTTATTTTTCCTATGACAGTGCAGGACATCTGACCAGAATTAGTTATCCGGATAATAAAAGTACGGAATTTTTCTACGATGGAGATATTCTGGTGAGCGTACAGAATAATGATGGGCGACAGATTTCATATAAGTACCAGGATGACTGCGGAGTAAAACGAGTGTCAGAAGTTTTTGAACATACAGGACCACAGAATGGGCAGAGAATGAAAATTTCCTATCGAAATGGAAATACTACGGTGTTTGAAACACAGGGATTGGATGGGGAAATCAGTCGGACAGGTGATAATCGAAAGTTTACCTACCACTTTGACAATTTCGGCTGCCCGGCGGATGTGTCGGATGAAGATGGTGCTGCAAACAGTTATCAGTTTTTACGGGAAGGAAGAAAGAATAACAAGCTGAGCAAGACAGGAACGCTGCAGAAGGTTGTGAAGAATTGGATGGAGCCAGAACCATATTTTGTACAGTGGGATAAGATTAAAACTGGAAGTGAAAATGCGATCGCTGACTTAGATATTCCAGACGGATTTCCAGTTAAAAAATGCTGTATCATAAGTAAGAATACAGTAAACGGAAGAAATGGATTTTCAAAGAAGCAGGTTTTAGAGAAAGGAACTTATACTTTTTCTTGCTATGTTAAGGTTGAAAAATGTGTACCAGATCCAGAGAAAAAACGTTCCGAGTGCGGTGCCGGAATTTTACTTTCTTCCGGAAATACAGAGAAAATGGATCTGGTAACAGAGGTGAAAGATACAGATTCGGATGAATGGACTCGTGTATCGGTAACTATTACGATTGCATCTCAGACGGAGGTAACTACCGCGTTTTTCTTGGATAATATGCAGGGATGGGCTTATTTTTCCTGCTTCCAGCTGGAAAAATCGGCAGCGGCAAATAAATTCAATATGTTACGGAATGCGTTTTTTGAAGAGGCATTTAATGCAACCGGAGAAAATGGCTGGAAATTAAGTCAGGGAGAAAGTGCAGACCAGATTGTAACAGATTCAGTTAAAGGTAAATGTGCAAGATTACGAGGAAACTTGTCCAAAAACAAGAACCTGATGCAGACCGTAAAGGTGAGCGGAAAAGAAGGCGATGTATTTGTGTTCGGATGCAGTGTGAAAGCAGACGCCATTCCGGGCCGAATCTTCCGTGTTCGTGCAGTGGTTCATTTTACCGACAAAACAACGACAGAGACAATTGTGAACTGCAATCCGTATGTGACAGAGTGGCAGTTTGTCAATGGCGTAATCCTGACCAGGAAAGATGGTTCCACAACAAATAAGACCTACGAATCCATTCAGATCTATCTCGAATACCAGAAACAGCAGAATGATGCATTCTTTACCGGCTTGCAGCTGATCCGTGATGATGCGGAAAGTTACGTGTATGATGCAAATGGAAATATTGTAAGTGCCAAGACAGCAGCGGAGCAGAATGCATTTACCTGCAACAAAACAGACCTGCTTTCCAAAATGGTTAAAGTGACCGGCTCTTCGTTTGAGTATGAATATGATGGAAAGAAAAATATGACGGCGGCAAGAAATTCAGAGGGAGTTCAATACCGTTATACCTATGATACCAAGGGAAATCCGCAGGACGTAGTGATTCATCATGACAGGGTAAGTACGTCGGTAATGGCTGGCAGAAGTTATTATATTCGCCACAGAAAATCTGGTAAGTATATCGATGTAAAAGATGCATCTAATAAAGACGGAGCAGCAGTTCAGCAGTATGAGTTTTCGGGAAGTTCGGAGCAGAAATGGCATATTGAGGATGCTGGAGAAGGATATATTATTTTCAAAGCATTTGACGGAAATGGGACATATGTACTGGATATCGGAACGGATGCAAATGGGGCAAAGGCGAAGTTAGCTGCATACGCAAACAAAGATTCACAGAAATTTCGTATCAAACCAGTAGGAGAAGGAATGTATTTGATCACAAGTAAAATTTCTAAGGACAAAAAAGCGATTGATCTTCCGAGAGCACAGCTTGATAATTCGATTCAGTTACAGATTTGGGATCAGTCAGAAACACATCCGAATCAGCAGTGGTATTTTGAGCCTGTTGCATATGAACGAAAGAGTGACCAGCCGATTTCCGGCGGGATTTATATGATGCGTCTTGGATACAGTGGACAGTATATGCAGGTAAATGGAACAACAGCGGGATCAACAGTTGTTCAGAATCGGTATTTAGGAAAAGAAGCACAGATGTTTCTGATTCATGGAGATGAAACAGGTGGATTTTTCCTGGAACCGGCCAATGCAGAGGGAAAAGCACTTTCTATGGCTTCGGATGGAACACTCACGCTGCAGGTGAAAAATACATCGGACAGCAAACAGAAATTCTGGTTTGAAGTGAGTGAAGAGGATAAAAATAATTATTGCATCAAACAGAACAGCCGGTATTTTATGATTCCAAGTCTCTCACATGAAGAGAATACAGCAATTAACGGAGCATATCCAACAGTAGAAGCCATGAGTCCACAGGAATTTATTTTGGAGAAATGCAGCGAACGTATGACGGCGCAGTATACCTACACGGCAACCGGCCGAAATGTAAAAACACTGACAGATGCCAGAGGATTTGTAACAACAAACGAATACGACAGCAAAGAACGCCTGCTGACGGGAGTTACCGATGCAAAAGGGAATAAGGTAACGTATACGTATGATACCAAGAATGACCTTCTGACCGGTGCGACGGCTTCTGATGGAACAAATACGGTAAAACTGGGTTATACGTATGATGAAGGTGACCGGTTAAAAACGATTGCCCACAATGGATTCGAGTATACCTATGAATATGATTTCCTCGGAAATCAGACCAGAATTCTGGCAGGCGGAAATGCACTGGAAGAATACGATTATCTTCCGTCGGACGGACCGCTCAGCGAAGTAAAGTATGCGACAGGAGAAGTGCTGAAAAACAGCTATGACAAGTACGAGCAGATCGTGGAGCAGAAGTGGAATGGAACGACAGTCTTCCGAAATATCTATGATGACTATGGAAATGTATTTTACCATGAGGATCTGGAAAACGACAGAAAGATTTTCTTTGACTATGACATGATCCAGAGAATGGCAGGATACCGCACAACAGATGGAGAAACGGCGCGCATTCAGTATGACAACAAGAACAGACGCACAGGCATGGTACATCAGATTGATGACAGCAAAATTTCAACATCGTGCGTATTTGGAGAGGTTGGAAAAGCACAGGCACCGGATGTGATTTATCAGATCAAGGTAAATGATGCAGTCAAAATTTCGTATACCTTTGATACGTTATGCCGCGTTACCAGAAAAACTATTCATCTGAAAGATAAAACGTATCCAGTTGACTATACTTTTGTACCGGGAAGAAAAGCGGGAATTACAACTTTACTTCTTAAAGAAATCAACAACAACGGAAAGAAACTGTCATTTACTTACGACGCAGTAGGAAATATTGTTACGATTTCCGAAAATGGTGTTCAGAAAGTAAAATATACGTATAATGCTTTGAGTGAACTGACCCGTGTGGATTCTGTATGGGAAAATAAGAGTATTACGTATACCTACGATGCCGGAATGAATATGACGTCGAGAAAAGAGTATTCCTATACAACGGGAACACTTGGCACTGCGGTAAAGACAGATCTGTTTACTTACCGTACTTCAGGATGGAAAGATCAGCTTATTTCCTACAACGGCAGCAGTATTTCTTATGACGCAGTCGGAAATATCACAGCTTATCAGGGAAAAACACTGACCTGGTACAGAGGAAGCCTGCTGCAGAGCCTGACTTTAAATGGAAAGAAAGCAGTTTACTATTACGACAGCGAAGGACACAGAGTCCAGTGGAAAGACCTGAACGGAACCAGCCATAAGAACTATTGGTGCGGAAACAAACTGATGGGAACCAAATATGGAGATGTACTGGTTCAGTTTGTTTATGGCGCGGATAAATCCCCAATGATGCTGAAAAAGGGAGAAAAAGAGTATTATTACTTGTACAACAGCCAGAACGATGTCATCGGACTGATTGACAGCGATGGAAAACAGGTAGTAAACTATTCTTACGATGCATGGGGAAAACAGACAGGCCTGACCGATACCAGCGGAGAAAATATCGGTAAACTCAACCCGTTCCGTTATCGTGCTTACTGCTATGATGACGATACTAAACTCTATGTCACCGCGAGCCGCTATTACGATCCGGAACTGTGCAGATTCCTTTGCGCGGACAACTTTGATGTTGCAAAAGCGCAAATGTTCAGCATGAACGGAAAGAACCTTTATGTGTATT
>UMGW01059005.1_pt1 | contig 16380 bp, 14 predicted proteins | sample 1965371 | NCBI WGS metagenome assembly UMGW01 (sample SAMEA4836082, study PRJEB28245) | human gut metagenome | biome: gut microbiome; material: fecal sample | place: Denmark | collected 2008
GGAGGACGGCGCAGGGACATCCCTGCGCCTCCTACCCGATTCGGGCGAAAATCCACCGTCTTTAGCCTCAAAACAAACCGTCAACACATTGTTTTCCCAAAGAAAGACAACTTCCGTTACCATGACTGAGGGAATACTAACTTTCTCCTCGAACCGACCTAATTTTCAATTTCTACACTGAAGGCAAGTCGAAAGGGAGGCCTTCTCCCCGACGACGAGATTCGACGACGCCCGACGAGGCTCTGCGACGCTTGAGGACACTCGACAACGCGCCTTGCCGTCGGACGCATCGAACGAGCCCGAACTACGGAAAAGAGGAAAAGACCATGTTGAAGAAGACCGCATTTGCCGCTCTCGTCGCCGCGGGCACGATGTCCGTCGCCGCCGTCGCTTTCGCCGCCGCCGAAACCCCGGCGCCCGCGCCCGTTGCAGCTCCCGCCGTCACGGCGACGATGCCCGCCGTCTCGATGGGCGACGCCCTCCTCTCGGCCGAAAAGGCCTACAACGCGAAGAGCGTTCGCGCGAACCTCCGTCAGACCGCCGAGTACGGCCTCGTCTGGGACGTTCGCCTCGTGCGCGACGACGGCACCCGCGTGCGCGCCTACGTCGACGCTCGCACCGGCAACGCCGTCGCCGCGAACGAAATCGGCATCCGCCGCAACGCGCCTCGCGCGATGCCGAACCCGCAGTGCCCGTTCGGCGGCCCGGGTATGGGCCCCGGCATGGGGATGGGGCCCAACCCCGACTGCCCGCTGACGGGTAACGGTCCGCGTCACCACCGCGGTTACGGCTTCCACCGCAACTGGTAACCCGTCCGTCGGAGCCCGGACGGCGCTCGACCCCGAGTCGTCGAGTTGACGAGTCGCCGAGCCTCCGGGTCGACCGACGACATTTCAATGCTTCCGCTTGAGAGGGCGGCGTGTCGAGGGCACGCCGCCCTTTGCGCGTTCGGCTCCGTCGGAGCTTCTTCCCGCCGAGCGGACGGAACTGGGCGAGAAGCTCCGACATGAAAGCGTTCGCAAAGGTTTTTTGCCGCGCGCAGCTCTCCCGAGACCCCGCTTCAAGACGCCCTCATCGGGTTTTCAGGGCTCCCCGGGAAACCTCGCGGGATTTACCGTAAGCAAGTGATTTCTTTCGAAAACGGCCCGTTACCCTGACTTAGGGTTTCCTAAGTTTCTCCTAGGAAAAACCTAATTTTCGACCTCTATACTTCCCGCATACTCACTAAGCGAGCACGCTCGCCGAAGCGCCGAACACTTCCTACCGGCGCCGACAACAAAAAGGAATCGAACATGTTGAAGAAGACCACCCTCGCCGCGCTCCTTGCCGCCGGCACGATGTCCGTTGCCGCCGTGGCCTTTGCCGCCACCGAAACGCAGGCCCCCGCCGCGCCCGCTCCCGCCGAAGCGGTCGCCGCCCCCGAAGCGGCCCAGTCCGTCAATCCCTCGGTGGCGATGAGCGCCGCCGTGGCTACGGCCGAAAAGACCTACGAAGCGAAGAGCTTCCGCGCCAACCTCCGTCAGACCGCCGAGTACGGCCTCGTCTGGGACGTTCGCCTCATGCGTGACGACGGCACCCGCGTTCGCGCCTACGTCGACGCGCAGACGGGCAATGCCGTTGCCGCCAACATCATCGGCATTCAGAAGAACGCTCAGCCGATGCCCAATCCCCAGTGCCCGATGGGCGGCCCCGGCATGGGCATGGGTCCCAATCCCGACTGCCCGATGATGGGGAACGGCCCGCGTCATCACCGCGGCCACGGCTTCCACCATTGGTGGTAAAGGAAAGCGCGCCCTCGCGGGCGCCGCTCTCGGAGCCCTGAGCTCCTCTTGAAAAAACTCCGCGCACGACCCCATGTCGGACGCGGAGTTTTTTGCGTTCGTATTCCCGAAGTCGCCCTGAAAACAATCCGTAACACTCGCACAGGGTTCCCTAAGTCAGGGCTCGACGGAAGCTAATTTTCGGTGTCTACACTGCCTTTCACTCGGAACCGAATCCGATCGGGAGCCCTCGGGCCGCCCCTTTCCGAATCGCGCAAAACTCAAGGAATCGAACCCATGCTGAAAAAGATCGCCGTTGTCGCTCTCTGTACGGTCGGCGCCGTCTCCGCTCTTACCTACGCCGCCGTCACCTCGGGCCCCGAAGGCGCCTGGAATTTCTTCCGTACGGGGTGCCACTCGAGCTACTCCGGCCACATGGGTCACATGGGGCACATGGGCCCCATGAACCGGATGGGATTCGCGGACTGCGACGACGAAGCGGCTCACGCCATGGGGCATTCGGGCCGCCGCATGTACCAGTCCTACGACGCGGGTCAAGCGCCCGAATGGATGATGCAGGAAGGCATCCGTTGAGAAACTCTATTTCGTGCGGCCGATCCGTCTCTCCGTTGCCCGCACGCACGCCCCGAAGCCGCCCCCGACCGCACGCACGGTCCGGGGCGGTTTTCTTTTGCGTTCGATCCGTCCGAAACGCTTTCGCGAGCTCCCAAAAAGGATTTATACCGTTGATTTTCAAGGAGAAATACAAACCGTAACCCTCACCTAGCACTTCCTAAGTTCGGGCTCGAAGAAACCTAATTTCCGATCCCTACACTGCCTCTCAACCAAACACCGAACCCGATCGGAAAGCGAGTTTCCCGATCACCGAACCTTTAGAAGGAATTGAAATCATGTCGAAGAAGTCCGTTGTTGCCGCTCTCCTTACCGCCTGCACGCTCGGCGCTGCTGGCCTCTCCTACGCCGCTACGAATGCCGCCCCGGCCGCCCCGGCTCCCGTTGCCGCTCCCGCGGCTCCCGCCGTTTCGATGACCGCTGCGGTCGCCGCGGCCGAAAAGGCGTACAACGCCAAGTCCTTCCGCTCGAGCCTTCGCACGACCAACGAATACGGCCTCGTCTGGGACGTTCGCATGCAGCGCGACGACGGCGCCTACGTGCGCGCCTTCGTCGACGCCAACTCCGGGAAGACGGTCGCTTTCGAAGAATCCACGATCCGCCACGGCGGTTTCGGCCACCACATGGGTGAGGGCCGCATGAATAACGGCGGCCACCAGGGCCACGGCTGCATGGGCATGAAGTCGGGCTGCCCCATGATGGGCTCGGGCATGAACATGGGTGCCGGCAGCCACCACTGATCGGTCGTTCCCGAGGGCGTTTGAAGCCGTCTCCTCTTCGAGCGCCCCTTGGGGAAACTCTCCGAGAAAAAAAGAACGCACGAACGCCGCTTCGCATCCCCGAGCATTCGGGGGAGCCGAAGCGGCTTTCTCCGATTCCGCACATTGGCTTTCTTCAGGAGTCAAATAATTTTGATGGTCGCGCTGCTTCCTCTCGGCTCAGAGCCCAGTTCGACACAGGCCAAGCTCACGACACGAAGAAGTGGTTGAATCTGCACTCCGTCAAGCCGAAAACGGGACGACCGGCTCGGCGGAAGGGCCCAAAGTCGTCCGTCGAAGATGTTGTAGCGTATACGCACCAACTGATTGATATTTCGGAAATTTCATCAACGAAGAAGTTGTTAAAACTGTCGCTCTTCAAGGTACCGACGGCAAGGCCGGCTCGCCGGAATAGCCCGAAATCGTCCCTCGAAGATGTTGTTGCATATACGCACTAACAGATTGATATTTTGGAGATTTTGTCAACGAAGAAGTTGTTAAATCGGAGCTCCGTCAAGCCGCCGACGAGGCGACCAGCTCGGCGGAAGAGTCCGAAATCGACCGTCGAAGATCTTGTTGCATATACGCACTAACAGCTTGATATTTTGGGAATTTTATCAACGAAGAAGTTGTTAGATCTGTCGCTCCTCAAGGCGCCGACGGCAAGACCGACTCGACGGAAGAGCCCGAAATCGTCCCTCGAAGATGTTGTTGCATATACGCACTAACAGCTTGATATTTTTGGAATTTTGCCAACGAAGAAGTTGTTAGATCTGTCGCTCCTCAAGGCACCGACGGGCCGACCGACTCGGCGGAAGAGCCCGAAATCGTCCGTCGAAGATGTTGTTGCGTATACACACTAACAGGCTGATATTTTGGAAATTTCGCCAACGAAGAAGTTGTTAAATCCGCAGCTACCGCAAGGAGCACCAATCAACATCAAGCCCCGACACAGGCTCAGTCCCCGTATCAGTCCGTGAGGCGGGACGGCTATACTTTTTCTTGTACACACTCTTTTCTCAACGCTCGTCGGTTCGTCGACGACGCCACTCTTCGAGACGTCATGCACATTCTTCTCATCGAGGACGATCCCTTCATTGCCCGCGCCGTCACCGCCGCTCTGGAAAGCGAAGCGCACACCGTGACCTACGCCCCGACGGGCAAAGACGCGTTTGCCGCGCTTGCCGTGCGGCTGCCCGACGCCGTTCTCCTCGACCTCGGTCTCCCGGGGATCGACGGCATCGACGTTCTGAAAAGCATCCGCGCCATGCCCGCGCCCGCTTCGAACCTGCCCGTCATCATCGTGACGGCGCGCGAAGCGCTCGAAAGCCGCCTCGAAGGGCTCGACGCCGGTGCGGACGACTATCTCCTCAAACCCTTCCACATGTCGGAGCTTCTTGCCCGACTGCGTGCCGTCGTACGTCGCAAAGGGCCGCTTGCAGGCGACGTGCTGCGCGCGGGGCACATCGCGCTCAACACCGTCACCCATACGTGCACGGTCGGAAGCGACGCCGTCACGCTCTCGAAGCGCGAGTACGCGCTCCTTGCAGCGCTTCTCGTTCGGCCGGGCGCCATTTTGTCCCGCCGCGCGCTCGAGGAAAAGCTCTACGCCCCGGGGGACGAACCCGAAAGCAACGCGATCGAGTACCTCATTCACGCGTTGCGTAAGAAAATCGGCTCCGAATCGATCGAAAACATCCGCGGGCTCGGCTGGCGCATCAAAGCCGAACATTGACGCCCGCACCGAAGGCGTCGGGGTCGATCCGAACGATCGGACCCGCGCTTGGGAGTGCACCATGCTCACCTGCTTCGACGCGGCCGACTATTTCCTCTCGAAAATCGAAGAGGATGCCGGCGATGTCATCACGAACCTCAAGCTCCAGAAGCTGGTCTACTACGCGCAGGGCTTTTCGCTCGCGCTCTGCGGCCGTCCGCTCTTTGCCGAGCGGATCGAGGCGTGGCAGCACGGCCCCGTCTGTCCCGCTCTTTTCGCGAAGTACGAAAAGAGCGGAGCCCTCGGCATTCCCGCGCCTCGGGACGTCGACTTCCGGAAGTTCGACGACGAGACTTCCGCTCTGATGGATGAGGTCTACGAGGTCTACGGACAGTTTTCCGCCCGGAAGCTTCGCGACATGGTGCGCGAAGAAACGCCCTGGAAGGAGACGCCCGTTCGCGAGGCGATTTCGCATGAGGCCATGGCGGAATTCTTCCGGACGCGTCTCACCGAGGAAGCCCGCACCCAAACGTCGCAATACTGCTGAACCTCCCGAATCTCCCGAACACACACACCGGAACCCGCATGTTTTTCTCGACTCTGAGGCGATCGCTTCTCGGCCGAACCCTCGCCGCCGTCGTCACGGTATCGGCCCTTCTGATGATTCTCACCGCGGCCGCCCTCTTTTGGTGGGCGCGCGAAGACGCGCTTGCCATGCAGGACGCGCACCTTGAGGACATGACGGCCGCGCTCGCGCGTGCCGACGTCGCGGCACTCCTTCCGCGGGCCCTCACGATGGACCCGAAGCAGTTTGCCAAACGGATCGAATCGGACCAGCCGCTTCCGATGCGTCACCACCGCATGATGATGCGCGGCATGATGAACCGCATGGGGATGGACTCGGACCACAACGCGGGCGAACGCCGCACGGAGATTCCCGCAGGCGAATCCGTCCTCGTTCGCCTCATCACCCGTCAGGGTCAGGCGGTGTCGACCACGCTGGAGCACGCCCTTCCCGCGGGTCTTTCGACGCTTGAGATCAACGGGGAGCCCCATCGCGTGTGTCTCGTCTTTTTGCCGAACGGCCGTTACACGGCGCTCGCCGAACCGATGGCGATGCGCGAAGCGACGGTGTTCGAGCAGGCGAAGACCGCGGTGATGCCGCTCCTTCTTTTGCTCCCCTTACTGCTTTTTGCGATCAGTGCCGTCCTCTGGCGGGCGCTCAGGCCCCTCAACCGAGCCGCGGCCGACGTGAAAGGGCGCTCCGCCACGGACCTCGCGCCCCTCTCCTACGAGGGCGTCCCCCTGGAAATCACCCCCTTCGTCGAGGCCGTGAACGATCTGCTCGCGCGCGTGCAGGCCGCGCGCACGCGCGAAATCCGCTTCACGGCGGATGCCGCGCACGAACTGCGCTCGCCCCTTACGTCGCTTACGATCGAGGCCGAGCACCTCAAGCGCCTCAACCTCTCCGAAGAAGCGCGCCCGATCGTCGAAAACCTCGAATCGGGCCTCGCGCGGTCCGTGCATCAGGTTTCGCAGCTCCTTCTCTTTGCGCGCGCCCAGGCGGGCGAAAGCGCCGCCGTGCTCGCGCGCGACGCCAAACCCTGGTACCTCTCGGAGCTTGTGGGCGAAGTGGTGGAGCCCATCCTTCCCGCCATCGCCGAGAAGTCGATCGGCTTTGAGGTCGAGGGGCTCGACGCCGACACGCCCGAAGCGCCCGTCAAGGGGGTCTCCCGCGCCGCGATTCAGGCGATGATGCGCAATCTCGTCGAAAACGCCGTTCACTACACGCCCGCCCGCGGGGCCGTGACGGTGAGGATCGAACGAACGCATCGGGAACTTTCCATCGTCGTTTCGGATACGGGCCCCGGCATTCCCGAGAGCGAACGCGAGCGCGTGTTCGATCCCTTCTACCGCATCGTCGGTTCGGGCTTGCCGGGAACGGGCTTGGGGCTTGCGATCGTGCGCACCTACGCCGAAATGGTGGGCGCTCGGATCGAACTTGCCGACGCCCGACCGGGCGAAGTGCCCCCGGGGCTCAAGGCGAGCATCGTGATGACGCTTCCCGCCGAAGCCGACGCCGACGCAGGTGACAACAAGGCGTAAAGCGCCGCACCGCCCCAAAAGAAAAACGGCATGCCCTTCGCAAAAGGCATGCCGTTTTTCGTTGTCGAGCGCGTTGCCGGGAAGACCCGAAATCACTCGCGGCGGTCCCGCGCCTTCGGCGCCGAGAGGTGCTTCGGCGCGTGGTAGAGGTCCGACTTCTTCGCTTCGAACGTGGGGTCGGACCCCGGCTTGATGTCGGGCTTCTGGTAGTCGGGCATGCTCGCCGCGACCCGTTCCTGAGCCGCCTCTTCGCCTTCGAGACGGAAAAGCACCTCCCGATCCTTCACCATGGTCAAATCCCAGCGGGCGCGCTCTTCGATGGCGTCGCGCTGGTTTTCCAGCGAGTAGAGTTCGGCCGCAAACGCTTCGTTTTGCAGGCGCAGCCGATCGTTCGCGGCCCGTTGGGCCACGAGCGTCTGCTCGAGCTCCTTCAGTCGGAACCAGCTCGCGCGACCGGCCCAAAGCTGGTACTGCGTGACGCCGATGCCGAGAAGCAGCAGGACGATGAAGATACGGATCATGGGAGGTGTCTTCTCCGCTCAACGCGCGTCGACTCAGCGACGGATCGAGTAGAACGCGTCGCGGCCGGGATAGACGGCCACTTCGGCGAGGTGCTCTTCGATGCGAAGGAGCTGGTTGTACTTGGCCATACGGTCGGAGCGGCTCATCGAACCCGTCTTGATCTGACCGGCGTTGAGACCGACGGCGATGTCGGCGATCGTGCTGTCTTCCGTTTCGCCCGAGCGGTGCGAGATGACGGCCGTGTAGCCGGCGCGCTTGGCCATTTCGATCGCTTCGAACGTTTCCGTGAGGGTGCCGATCTGGTTGACCTTGATGAGGATCGAATTGGCAACGCCCTTTTCGATGCCTTCCTTGAGGATCGCGGGGTTCGTGACGAAGAGGTCGTCGCCGACGAGCTGCACGCGTTCGCCGAGAGCGGCCGTGAGCTTGGCCCAGCCTTCCCAGTCGCCTTCGGCCATGCCGTCTTCGATCGAGATGATCGGGTACTTGTCGCACCAGCCGGCGAGCACTTCGATCCACTCTTCGGCGGTAAGCGCGGCGCCCGAGGACTTCTTCATGACGTACTTGCCGTCGACGAAGAATTCGGACGAAGCGCAGTCAAGAGCGAGCGCGATGTCCTTGCCCGGTTCGTAGCCCGCGGCGCGGATGGCTTCGAGGATGAGTTCGATCGCTTCTTCGTGCGATTCGCACTTGGGAGCGAAACCGCCTTCGTCGCCCACGGCGGTCGACATGCCGCGGCCGTTGATGATCTTCTTCAGGGCGTGGAAGGTTTCCGCGCCGTAGCGGAGCGCTTCGCGAAGCGACGGCGCGCCCACGGGAATGATCATGAATTCCTGAAGGTCGAGGTTGTTGTTCGCGTGCGCGCCGCCGTTGATGACGTTCATCATCGGGACGGGCATCTGCAGAGCGCCCATGCCGCCGAAGTAGCGGTAAAGGGGCTGGCCGGACTCTTCCGCGGCGGCGCGGGCGACGGCCATCGAGACGGCGAGGATCGCGTTGGCGCCGAGGCGGCTCTTGTTGTCCGTGCCGTCGAGCTTGACCATGAGGCGATCGATGTAGGCCTGGTCGGTGGCTTCGAGACCGATCAGCGCGTCGGCGATTTCACCCGAAACGTGACTCACGGCGGTGAGCACGCCCTTGCCGCAGTAGCGCTTCGGATCGTTGTCGCGCAGCTCGATCGCTTCGCGCACGCCCGTCGAGGCGCCCGAGGGAACGGCCGCACGGCCGACGGCGCCGCTTTCGAGCCAGACTTCGGCTTCGACGGTGGGGTTGCCGCGGCTGTCGAGAACTTCACGGCCGATGACATCAATAATGGAACTCATGATGAATCCTTTTCTGGGTTGAGCGTGGGGTGGAGCGACGTCGCGAGCGGGAAGTCCCGTCGAGGCGTCGCTCGAAACGATGTTAGAGAGCGAAGGTGTCTTCGAGGAAGGGACGGCCCTTCACGATGCGGTCGATTTCGACGAGGCTCGTAAGAAGCTCCTTCATGCGGTCGAGCGGCACGGCGTTCGGGCCGTCGCTCAACGCACAGGCGGGGTTCGGGTGCGTTTCCATGAAAAGACCCGCAACGCCGACCGCAACCGCCGCACGCGCTAAGACGGGCACGAACTGGCGCTGGCCGCCCGAGCACGTGCCGTTCCCGCCGGGGAGCTGCACGGAGTGCGTGGCGTCGAAGACGACGGGGGCGCCCGTTTCGCGCATGATCGCGAGCGACCGCATGTCGGAAACGAGGTTCCCGTAGCCGAAGGAGGCGCCGCGTTCGCACACGAGGAAACGGTCGGTCGAAAGACCCGCTTCTTCGGCGGCGGCACGCGCCTTTTCAACGACGTTCTTCATGTCGCCCGGGGCGAGGAACTGGCCCTTCTTGATGTTGACGGGTTTGCCCGACATCGCGCAGGCGCGGATGAAGTCCGTCTGACGGCAGAGGAACGCGGGCGTCTGCAGGATGTCCGCCACGGCCGCAACCGCGGGGACTTCCGCCTCGGTGTGCACGTCCGTGATGACGGGCACGCCCACCTGACGACGCACTTCTTCGAGGATGCGCAGCCCCTCTTCCATGCCGGGACCGCGGAAGCTCTTCCCGGAGGTGCGGTTCGCCTTGTCGTAGCTCGCCTTGAAGACGTAGGGGATGCCGAGTTCGCCCGTCACCTCCTTGAGGTGCCCGGCGATGTCGATCGCCATCTGTTCGCCTTCGAGCACGCAGGGGCCCGCCAAAAGAAAGAAGGGGCGGTCAAGCCCGGCTTCGAAACCACACAGCTGCATGGGCAAATTCTCCTCGAAAAAAAACCGACCCCTCGCCCCCGTTCGCGCTAGGCGGGCGGTTGGGTGATCGGGTCGGCGCAACATTCGTGTGTTCGGGACGAAGCCTCGGCTCCGTCCCGGTTCGACCTTACGGTCAGTTCGCCTGCTTCGCTTCGGAGCGGGCGATGGCCGCTTCGACATACGCCTTGAAGAGCGGATGACCGAAGCGCGGATTCGACGTGAATTCCGGATGGAACTGCACGGCGAAGAAGAAGGGATGATCGGGCAGCTCCATCATTTCGGGGAGGTGTTCGCTCGGCGTCTTGGCCGAGATCACCATGCCCTTTTCTTCGAACTGCGCGACGTAGGCGTTGTTCACTTCGTAGCGGTGACGATGGCGTTCGGCCACGACGTCGCCGTAGATGCGGTGCGCGAGGGTGCCCGGACGGACCGGCACTTCCTGGCGGCCGAGACGCATCGTGCCGCCGAGGTCCGACCCTTCGCTGCGCTTCTGGATTTCGCCCGTACGGTCCTTCCACTCGGTGATGAGCGCGACGACGGGGTGCGGCGTGTCGGGGTCGAGTTCGGTCGAGTTGGCGCCGCCGAGACCGCAGACGTGGCGGGCGAATTCGATCACCGCCATCTGCATGCCGAGGCAGATGCCGAGGAACGGGACCTTGTTTTCGCGAGCGTACTCGATGGCCTTGATCATGCCCTCGGTGCCGCGCTTGCCGAAGCCGCCCGGAACGAGAATGGCGTCAAGCCCTTCGAGAACGGCCGTACCTTCTTCTTCGATCTTCGTCGAGTCGATGAACTTGGTGCGAACCTTCGTTTCCGTGTGGATGCCGGCGTGCACGAGCGCTTCGTTGAGCGACTTGTAGCTGTCGGCGTAGTCGACGTACTTGCCGACCATACCGATCGTCACTTCGCGCTTCGGGTGCTTGATGTTGTTGACGATGTTTTCCCAGGCCGAGAGGTCGGCGGGCGCGGTTTCGAGACCGAGCTTTTCGCAGACGATGTCGTCGAGCTTCTGGGCGTGGAGCATCAGGGGCACTTCGTAGATCGTCGAAGCGTCGGCCACGCTGATCACGCAATTCATCGGAACGTTCGAGAAGAGCGAGATCTTCGCGCGTTCGTTTTCGGGGATCATGCGTTCGGCACGGCAAAGGAGCACGTCCGGATAGACGCCTTCTTCGCGCAGCTTCTGCACGGAGTGCTGCGTGGGCTTCGTCTTCAATTCGCCGGCAGAGGCCACCCACGGGCAGAGCGTGAGGTGGATGAAGCAGGTGTTGTTGCGACCCACGCGGAAGGACATCTGACGCACGGCTTCGACGAAGGGGAGCGATTCGATGTCGCCCACCGTACCGCCGATTTCAACGACGCACACGTCGGGCTTGCCGTCCCAGGCGGAGGAAGCGCCGCGGCCGATGAATTCCTGAATTTCGTTCGTGATGTGCGGGATCACCTGCACGGTCTTGCCGAGGTATTCGCCGCGACGTTCCTTGCGAAGAACGCTTTCGTAGATCTGGCCCGACGTGAAGTTGTTGGGCTTGTGCATCTTCGAGGAGATGAAGCGCTCGTAGTGCCCGAGGTCGAGGTCGGTTTCGGCGCCGTCTTCCGTCACGAACACTTCACCGTGCTGGAAAGGCGACATCGTACCCGGGTCCACGTTGATGTAGGGATCGAGCTTGATCATCGTCACCTTGAGCCCGCGGGATTCGAGGATCGCAGCGAGGGACGCCGCGGCAATGCCCTTACCGAGGGAGGAAACCACGCCGCCCGTCACAAATACATACTTGGTCATGAAACTGTCCGTCCAGCCGAGAAGTGGAAAAAAAATCAAAAACGGTGATTATAACCCGATGTTCGCCGCAAACCGCACGCAAAAGCCCGAGAGGCCGGGCGGAACGCATCCGACCGGCCGGAGTCCGCGGCGCGAGGGCCACATCCGTAAAAGGACCCCGCGAACGGGGTCCGAATCTGCGTGCCCATTGTAGTGGAAAACACTGCGGAGCCGATAGGTTCAAGCCCCCTTCGAAAGCGCCCGACGAAAGGGGCGCGCCGCCCCCGAAAGAAAGCGCCCGGACACGAGGACCGGGCGCTTTTGAGAAAACGGAGGCAACGGGACCGAGAGCCCCGGAAGAAGCGAATCAGTCGCCGCGTCGTGCGGCTTCCTCGGCTTCTTCTTTCAAGCGCAGATCGCGCTCGGCGCGCTCGATCCGTTCGTCGAGCGCCGCGACGAGTTCGCTCGAACACGTCGTGCAGCCGCGCGCTCCTTTGCCGCAACCGCCGTCGCACCCCGAATTCTCCTCGCACGTGCAGTCGCAGGCGTCGCCGCACCCCGTTTCGCCGAGCACCCATTCGGGCTGCACCGTCACGTGGTCGATCCCGAAGCGGTCGTGCAGTCCCGTGCGGATCGCATCGAGAATCTTCGGCCAGCAGGCGGGCGACTCGATTTGCACGTGGCACTGGATCGCCCCGTGCCCCGGGCTCATCGTCCAGACGTGCAGGTCGTGCACGTGACACACCGAGGGAATCTCTTCGAGAAAGCGCCCCACGTCGTTAAGTTCCACCCCTTCCGGAACGCCGTCGAGCAAGACGCGCGAGGCGTCGCGCAGAATTTCGTACGTGGCGTGCAGGAGCATCACGCCCACCAACATCGAGAGGATCGGGTCGATGATTGCGGGGCCGCCCATCCAGATCACGGCGCCCGCTGCGATGGCGGCCACCGACCCCAAAAGGTCGCCCATCACGTGCAGGAGCGCCGCGCGGGTATTGACGTTTTTCTTGTCGCGCGAAAGCGACCAGGCAACGCCGAGGTTGATCAGGAGACCGATCGCCGCAATGGCCATCACCGAAAAGCCCGAAACGGGTTCGGGGTTCGAGATGCGCCCGAACGCTTCCCGGAAGAGCCAGATGACGACGCCGAGCATGACGATCCCGTTCACGAAGGCGGCAAGCACTTCGACGCGCCCGTGGCCGAACGAGTGGTCGCGGTCGGCGCCGCGCTGCGCGATCAGGTTGGCGATCAGCGCGAAGAGAAGACTCGCCGAGTCGGTCACCATGTGACCCGCGTCGCCGATCAGCGCGAGCGAATTGCTCCAGAGGCCGCCCACGAGTTCGATGAAGGAGAACGTGAGGGTAAGGCCCACCGCAACGCCGAGAACGGATTTTTTCGTCTTTTCGGCGGCATGCCCCCAGGCACTGTCGCCCCGGCCGTGACCGGTGTAGTCGCGCGAAGCCGTCTGCGGCATGTCGCCGTCCGTGTGTCGTTCGCTCATGATGTTTTTTCAGTTCGGATGGTTGGGTCGGTTCTTTCGTCGGCATCGCGTGTCCGACGAGACATTTCGGGCATGTTACTCCGTTGCCCGGCGGTTGCCGCCGCGCAGGCCCCGAGAGTTCGCAAAGCAAAGACGCCGCCGGACGGAAATCGCTTTCCGTCCGGCGGCGCTCTCAATCGTAGTTTTCAGGAACGCTCCGAAGAGCGTTCGCGGCCTTTCGGCTTAGCGACCGAGCATCGGGGTGACGTCGTCGGGACCCGCGGCGAGGAGACCGGCCTTCGAGTAGATGCCGAGCTTCTGACGCGTGTCGACGATGTCGAGGTTGCGCATCGTGAGCTGACCGATACGGTCGACGGCCGTGAACATCGAGTCGCCCTTTTCCATCGTGAGACGCGAGGGTTCGTACGTGAGGTTCGGGCTCACGGTGTTGAGGATCGAGTAGTCGTTGCCGCGGCGCAGTTCGAGCGTGACTTCGCCCGTGACGGCGCGCGCCACCCAGTGCATGGCGCTTTCGCGCAGCATGATCGCCTGGCTGTCGAACCAGCGGCCCTGGTAGAGGAGGCGACCAAGCTTGATGCCGTTGATGCGGTACTGTTCGATCGTGTCTTCGTTGTGGATGCCGGTGACGAGACGTTCGTAGGCGATGAAGAGAAGCGCCATCCCCGGGGCTTCGTAGATGCCGCGGCTCTTCGCTTCGATGATGCGGTTTTCGATCTGGTCGGACATGCCGAGACCGTGACGGCCGCCCACGCGGTTGGCTTCTTCCATGAGCGCGACGCGGTCGGAGAAGCGCTGGCCGTTGATCGCCACCGGCATGCCTTCTTCAAAGGCCACGGTCACGACTTCGGGCTTGACGTCGCAGTCTTCCTTCCAGAAGGGGACGCCCATGATCGGTTCGACGATCTTGATGCTCGAGGAGAGCTCTTCGAGGTCCTTCGCTTCGTGCGTGGCGCCGAGCATGTTCGAGTCGGTCGAATAGGCCTTTTCGGCGCTCATGCGGTAGTTGAAACCTTCGGCCTGAAGGAAGGCGGACATTTCGGCGCGGCCGCCGAGTTCGGAGATGAACTGCGTGTCGAGCCAGGGCTTGTAGATCTTGAGGTTCGGATTCGCAAGGAGACCGTAACGGTAGAAGCGTTCGATGTCGTTGCCCTTGTAGGTCGAGCCGTCGCCCCAGATGTGCACGCCGTCTTCGCGCATGGCGGCAACGAGCATCGTGCCCGTCACGGCGCGGCCGATCGGCGTCGTGTTGAAGTAAAGCTGACCGCCCGTCGAGATGTGGAAGGCACCCGACTGGATGGCGGCGATGCCTTCGTTGACGAGCTGCGGACGGCAGTCGATCAGGCGGGCGTTTTCGGCGCCGTACTCCATGGCGCGGCGCGGAATGGCTTCGTAGTCCTTTTCGTCGGGCTGGCCGAGGTTGGCGGTGTAGGCGTAGGGGAGAGCACCCTTATTCTTCATCCAACGAAGAGCAGCGCTCGTATCAAGGCCGCCGGAAAACGCGATGCCGACCTTCTGACCGACCGGAACGCTTTGCAGAATCGTTTGAGACATGTATCCACTCCAAGGAATCGCGGGGCGCCTACGGCCCCTGGCATAGGGTCAAGAGCTCGGACGGCTCTCGGGTGTTTTTGGATTCTACTGAGGAAGCGGATGCGTCTTACGAGAACGCGGAATCAAAAACGGGAACTCTTGATACACCTTCGCAAGGCGTCGAATAAGGAGAAAATTGGTCGACAATACCCCGACTCTCGGGCGACTTCAAATCGCGGGAAAACCCTGGAAACTAAGGCATTCAGCCTAATTTGCCCCTTGTCGCACGAGGTCGTTTTCGGGCGAAATCGCCGTGCGACTTTTTCGGCCTCGATCGGATCGCGGGCGGGCTGTCGCACCCCCGCGCGCGAGGGGTCCGATCGGCGGGGGGCGAATTCTACACACGCTAGGCACTTTTGCCTATTGGGAAGAACCTATTTTTCGCCTTTTTCCTCCGTGGATCAAATGTGCTCCCGCTTTTTGCAGGGTCCTACACGTCGACTCTCTACACTGCGAGCTGACACGCGGCGTCCGCCCTTTTTCGACCACCGGACGCCGCTCCCCGTTCGAGCGGGCGGCCGGATTTCGACCACCCCCCGCGGCTCGCGCCGCACCGGGCGCCCCCGACGAATCCAAAAGGAGCTTTCCATCATGAAACTGAAGACCACCCTTCTCAGCCTCGCCCTCGTTGCCGCTTCGGGTGCCGCCATGGCTCTGCCGAACATCGCCGTGCTCGCCACGGGCGGTACGATCGCCGGTGCGGGCGCGAGCTCGACGGGTTCGGCCTATTCCGCCGGCAAGGTGTCCGTCAACCACCTCGTCGACGCCGTTCCCGAACTCGCCAAGATCGCCAACGTCACGCCGGTTCAGGTGACGAACATCGGCTCTCAGGACATGTCCGACGAAGTCTGGCTCAAGCTCGCCAAGACGATCAACAGCGACTGCGGCAAGTACGACGGCTTCGTGATCACGCACGGCACGGACACGATGGAAGAAACCGCCTACTTCCTGCAGCTCACCTCGAAGTGCAGCAAGCCCGTGGTGATGGTCGGCGCCATGCTGCCCTCGACGGGTCTTTCCGCCGACGGTCCGCGCAACCTCTACAACGCCGTTCTGACGGCCGCCGAACCTGAAACGGCCAAGATGGGCGTCGTCGTCGCCATGGACAACATCGTCGTGGGTGCCCGCGACGTCATCAAAACCAACACGGTTCAGCCCGAAACGTTCCAGGGCGCGAACTTCGGCAAGCTCGGCACGATCTTCAACAACAAGGTCGAGTACGAAGTGACCCCGGTTCGCAAGCACACGACGGAAACCCCGTTTGACGTTTCGAAGCTCGACGCGCTGCCCAAGGTCGGCATCGTCTACAACCACGCCGGCGTCGAAGGCGTTCAGGCCGAAGCGCTCGTGAAGGCGGGCTACAAGGGCATCGTGAATGCGGGCGTCGGCAACGGCAACATCCACAAGTCCGTCTGGCCGATCCTCGAAAAGGCCGCCAAGGACGGCATCGTCGTGGTTCGCTCCTCGCGCGTTCCGACGGGCGCCACCACGAAGGAAGCCGAAGTCGACGACCAGAAGATGGGCTGGGTGGCCTCCGGTTCGCTCAATCCTCAGAAGGCCCGCGTGCTCCTGCAGCTCGCTCTGACGAAGACGACCGACTGGAAGGAAGTCCAGAAGTACTTCGATCTCTACTAATCGACGTACGTTCGAGCGGACCGTCCCCGACGGTCCGCCGAAACACCCGAAACGGTTGAACGTTCGAGAGGTCCCGAAGCCCCGCAGCTTCGGGGCCTTTTTCGGTGTGCTCGGCATGGGCACGTTCTCAAGGGTGAAAG